>Ga0172380_10000723_pt1 | contig 61044 bp, 84 predicted proteins | sample Leawe162metaG_FD_119747 | JGI IMG/M metagenome (GOLD analysis project Ga0172380, IMG submission 119747) | Leachate microbial communities from a municipal landfill in Southern Ontario, Canada - Leachate well 162 metaG | ecosystem: Engineered > Solid waste > Landfill > Unclassified | place... | reverse complement strand
TCGGGGGGCGGCCGGCGCATTGAGCTGCGCGGTCGTGCGCAGGGTGGGCTGAACGCCGGTGCCCCAGTTGGATTTACCCTGAACCGGGGGGGATTTCTTGAGGAGGGACTGGGTGGCCATGGTTTTCTTTAACCCAGAGAGGGTGGTTTGTCGAGCCCAGGCTTAGGTGCGGAGAGGCCGATATTGGGGGCGATTTTATTGAGGAAGGCCTGTCTGTCCTTGCATCCGCCGCACTTCGGGATGCCAAGGGCGACCCGAATGGGTTCCGCAACGAAAGCCACGGCATCGCCGAGGCCAACTGGACGGCGAGGTGAGTGCGTGATTGTTACGTTTTTCATGCGACAAGTAAAACTTCACAGCCGCAGACACACCAGTATTCATTTATGGGTGCAGTCGGGACAGCGACGTAGCTTGTTGTCTCAGTCGATGATGTGGCCGTGAACGAAATTGTGGTGCTGGAGATTCCGATCAGCGTTCCACCTCCGTCGTAATTACAGAAGTATATCGTGGCTGAGTAATTCTGACCCGCCGTTAATCCGTCCATCACAAGCCTGGCTTGGGATGAAGTCGTCATGTAAGCGGGCGTTACGGAGCATGGTATCTCGAACTTTGAAGCGCAACATTCCGTTCCGTAGAATGGTCCCTCGCCACACGGAAACGGGTCAATGCAATCACATGTGGCTATCGACTCGCATTGAACCCAGCATCCGAGTGAGCATGTTTCACATTCCTCTTGGACGGCAAATCCGATTCCGCCAATGCCATCATCGTATGCTGCTTGAATGGAGCAAGGTGTGATGGCGCAGTTCTCTGAGCAGGCTGGGTCCGGCGTGCATGTCAGGCTGATGGTCGTGGTGTAAAGCCCGCCGGTGTCGCTGGAGATCAACACGTCCGCATAGATTCTGTAATATCCGTCTGCCGGAATCGTAGGCGTGAACGTGCCAGACCTAGCGCCGCTTCCGCTTGCCGTGTCGATCAGGGTGGATTCGTCATCAGCGTAAAGCTGGAGAGTATAGTTTGAAGGCCCCGGGGACCCGGGGTATGTGGCCCCAAGGGTGTATGCGATGGAGAGTCCGCTTGCGACGGTAAGATAAACCCGAGATGTAACCTTCGTTTCAAGATTGTCTGGGGCGCCGGAGGATCTAGAGTCATTAGCATCCATCTGCAGCACTCCTCCGGAAAAACTTGCACTAGCGGAAGCGACCGGACTTCCGCTGCTCGAATACGTCCACATGTAGCAGTCAACCGCCCAGTCAGCCAGTCTCGATTCTGCGGTGGAAAGATCCGCGTATGGCCCAGGAATTCCGGGCCCTCGCCCAGGCACAAGAATTGAGGGGACCGTGAAGCAGCATGTTTGCTGGGGGCAACACGGCAGGCAATCAGCTGCCGCGGACGGGGGGTTTATTTGCCACCACGGAGTAGTCATCACGCCACCTGCCAAAAGTAGGTTCCCGGCACGACCGGATCGGCGTCAGTGTTTCGTCCGCACGTCACGAATGTCTGCGACCACGCAAGCGTCGGCGACACCGACTCGACCTCGCCAGCCGTAACGACCGCGGTCCCGATCATGATATAGGCGTCATCATCGCCGTCAGCCGGCATCGCGCTTGTTGACGCCACCACTTCGACCGCGGTCGGAATCCCGTCCGCTCCTAGTGTCGCATGTAGATAGACATTCCATGTCGTGCTGCTCGCGCTGATGTCGATGGCGGTCGCGATGTTGGTCGGCGTCAGACCGTTCACGGTGGCGGCTGTCACGAAGACCTCGGTCGTGCTGTAGCGGATCAGCCACAGGGGAGGCCGGAAAGGCGCACCACCTCCGCCTCCGCGGGAAGCGGGGATGCGATCAATCGTCCGGCCGAACCGTTCTGCCGGCTCGGATGTGAGGGGGTTAATGATGCGCGGAGGATTCATCAGAACGTGTAGCTGACCTTCTCGCGCTTCCAGACCACGGTGCCATTGATGTCTGTCAGGTATGGCGTGTTTTCAGTCCTGAGGACCGTTGCGCCTGTCGGGAAGGTGGAGGGAACCGAGCTGATCAACTGCGCAGCCCACTCATCGCAAAGCACGCCGTTGTAGACCGAGTTCGTGCCAGAGATTCCTGAAGCCTGAGCGAGATAACGACCGAGGGCTTGCGTGTCAGTGACCGCAATCCCGGTGTCGGTCGGCGTGTAGTTCTCGTAGAATGAAGCAGGCGCCGAGACCGTGAACGGCACGTCTGAGATCTGGCTGGTCGCATAGTCGACGACGACGCTGGCGAGAAGCGTGAGTGTGCGTGGCGCCGTGAGGAGGAACTGCGGCGGAGATCCGGTGAACTCGGCGACGCCGGGCTTCTCGAACTGGACCGTCTCGTTGCGGGTCTGAGGCTCCGGCGGCTTCTTCCAGACGGCGATGTTTGTGAAGTAGGCCGGACCGGGTTTCTGTTGCAGGCGGATGTTGTAGCCGGTGCCCGTGCCGGGATACGCCGGGACGGACGCCGCCAAGGTGTAGGTGACGACCGTGTAGGTGAGCGCGCCATCGGATTCGCCTTCCACCGTGTAGTCGGATTGGCCGTCGCCCTCGGCCCACTTGTAATCGTAGATCACGTAGCCGTCCGCCTGGCGCGTGCTGGAATCGAACAGCGTGACGGTGCCGCCGATGGTGGCGCTCGGCGTGGTGGGCGCTGAGCCGAACTGAACGCGGTGGTAAACCACGAGTGCTCCGATCTCGGAGACCGTCACCTCATCGACCACCAGCCCCTCGCCGCGGTAGTAGGTGCCGGTCCAGAGGATGTAGCCGGTGTCCTCGGACATCTCGAGCCCAACAAGAACGAAGCCAGCAGGCGTGGGAATCGGATTTAGTGTGACGCCCTCGGCGGTCACGTAGCGAATCACCGCGCGCGTGGTTCCATCGCTGCCGCTCGGCGCCGCGGGATTAAAGCTCACCGCGCCACCCTGCGCGTTGTAGTAGTCGATGGAGATTTGGCCGCCGGTGCCCGGGGTGCCGCCACCGTTCGAGGCTACAAATTCGTAGGCGTAGAGCGGAAGGCCGCGCGGGTAGGTGACGCCGGGAGCAACGAGCGAATATCCGGCCGGTGTCGCAGGGATCGAGTTCAGCGAAGTGATTGTGCGCACAATCACTTTCCCGCCGAAGCGCAGATTCTGCATGTCCGACATCGTGCCGCCGGTGGTGTAGATGCGCTTGATCGTGCGCAGCGTGCCGTCATCCGTGTCGATCTGTTCCTTTAGCACCGCATCGGTGTTCGGCGCCGGCGCGACGGATGATCCGACCGTCTCGTAGACCGCGGTGCCGGTGGAAAACTGGATGAACTCTATCGTGACGATCTTGTTGTCATACTGATCGTAGGTCACGGCCGGCTCTCCGACCTGCGTCTCGAGCGCTTCGTCGATCTCTTCGTAGACCCGGATCAGCTGCGGCGGCGGATCATTCGGGGTCTTGGCGGGGTTCTCGTTCTGGCCTGGCGTGGTTTGGCGGACCAGACGGCAGTTGGGGTAGGTCTCGTCAGGAGTGCCCCACGGCAACAGGAGATCGGCCACGAACTTGTCCGCATCCTTCGACGTGTAGTTGAGGATGTCCGCGACGCGAGTGACGCGCAGCCGATCATCCGGCAGCACCAAAACTTCCGGTGAACGGTTCTGGATGTCAATTTTCGCCACGACCACGGCGTATCCCGCGAGAGCGAAAGGTTCAACACCAAACGTGTATCCAGATCGCTGATACTATGAGATTGACGTAGTGGTTTCGCTGATACAGGGATTGGGAATGGCAACTCCTGAACGCGGGTCTCCCGTTCCGACTGCAACGTCAGAACCAGTTTCAACTCCGGCAGCGGCTCCGGCCGCAGCCAGTTCTTTCACAGATAAGGTGCTACAGGCTAAAACGCCGGCTGCGATCCGCGCCCTCAAAGAAGAGGCGATGCGTCCCGCGCCGGCCCAGCCACCGGCCGCCCAGCCGGCTGCCACCCCGGACCCTCTGCCGACGGACGAAACTCCGCCGGCGGCCGCTCCGGACGCCGCCGAGCAACCCGCAGGTGAGGAAACTCCCGCGGCTGAACCCGCGCCCGGTGAAGAGACCCCAGCGGCCCCGGCCGCGCAAGGCGACGACGATGGAGCGGATGACGACGGCGGCGAAGGCCCTGTCACACCCCACTCCGGAAAGCGTGCCCACCTGCGCCTGGCTGATGGTGATGAGGTCGGCCGTCTCGCCGCTTCCTACAAGAAGCGCAACCGGGACTGGACGCTGGAGCAGTGTCTGAACGCCGCCAAGGATCAGCTCGGGGTCAAACCCGAGGCGACGACCCCCGCGGCGCCCGCGCAGGCTTCGGATCTTCCGGCCACCATCGCTGAGGTGGATGCCGCTGAGGAAACGCTACTTGCGCAGAAGGAGCAACATCTCACGTCCCTCAATTTCGAGGCGGCCCACAAGGTCGACGTGGCTCTGAGGAAACTCGACCGCCACCGCTCGCAGTTGGAAAAGGACGCCGAAAAGCAGGAGAGTCAACGTGTTACGGGTTACGAGAAGGATTTCAATGCCTCTCACGCTCGCGCCACGGAGATCTACCCCTTCGTTTCGGACCCGAACAGCCCGGGTGGGAAGCGCATGCTGGAGATCGAATCCTCCCTCGAGGAGCTGAAAGATCCCCTGTTCAACAGCCCAGACAAGCCTTTCAAGATCGCCCAAATGGTTGCGGCGGAATTGAATATCGCACCGAAAAAGAAGGGAGCTGCCGCGCCGGCGAAGCCCGCGGCCACGGTCACACCGACCCAGCCCGCTCTCAAGAAGGGTATCCTGCCGACCGGCACCAGCCGGACGACGGTGCCCGTAGCGACCCAACCCGCAATCGACGCCAAGATCAAAGGCATCCGCACCATCGCTGACATCAGGAAGTTCCGCCAAGAAAACGGACTCCCGGTTTAAGCGGTCGGTAGAGCTGCCCCGATCTGGATAGATCGCCCTCAGTCCCGTAGGCCACGGGGCAGCAGTTACGCTTAAATTTTTCCTACAATGTCCTGGCAACTCGGGTCCCCCAACACGGGCACGACCCTCTCCACCATGTCCCCGGAATCCGTTCGGATTCTGTGGCAGCGCGAAGTCGACGTCTACGAACAGAACGAAGACTTCTGGGCCCAATTCGAGGGCGAGACCAAAACCTCCGCGATCCGTGTCATCAACGACACCTCGGTCGACAAGGGCCTCAAGTTCCGCATCACCTCCCGCGCCGGTTACTACGGCAAGGGCAAGAGCGGCGACGCCCTCTTCAACAACGTCGATGACTTCGAGAAGGACGTCATCAACAGCAACGAGCTCGTTGCCGACTACCTCCGTAACGCCACCTCCGCCACCCTCCGCGCCGATGAATACATGGGCATGCAGGGCGAGCTGGTCGACGGCCAGGCCGAGGAGCTTGGCAAGTGGATGGGTCGCGAAAAGTCGGCTCGCGCCGGCATGACGTTCGTCCTCAAGGGCGGCAACGCGAACCTCCTGATCGCCGGCGGCAAGGCTGCCGTGGGCGACCTCGTGAGCGCCGACGGCCTGCTCTACGACGACATCCTCTTCATGGGCCAGGCCCTGAAGCCCATGGGTGGCCGTCCCGCCGAGATCGGCACCGTGCGCGGCAGCCCGGTGTTCAAATACGTGATCGTGGGCACCACCCCCGGTCTGTTCTCGCTCAAGCAGGACCCGGACTACAAGCAGATCCTCCGTGACGCGGCCCCCCGCGAGAAGATGGACGAGAACCCGCTGTTCACCGGCGGCTACACCGACCTCGACGGTCATCGCATCGTCGAATACAACCCGGTTGACGCGGACGGTTACGCGTGGACCGGCTCGTGGTCGAACCCGAAGGCGTTCCTCGGTGCCGCCATCGTGGCCGGCACGACCGCCTTCGACATCGAGGGTGGCGGCTCCGCTGACGCCGCCGCCGTCACGAACGTCGAATACTTCCGGTTCTTCCCGAACTTCGCGTTCGAGTTCACGCCGAACGACATCTACGTGCCGGACACCACCGTCCAGCAGTATGTCCTCGTCATCAACCCCCGTGGCCCGGTCACGGCGGACAACCCGAACCCGGGCGGCATCGGCATGTATGGCTACACCAGCGGCAACGATGGCCACTCCATCACCGTCAATGCCCGCCTCGGCCCGACGGTCGCTGGCATCCAGAACACGACGCTCGGCGACGTGACCTGGGACGCCGGCGTCTGGGCCGGCCGCCACAGCATCGTTCACCCCATCGGTTCGACCGTGGTGCTGTGCAACGAGAAGGGCGTGCCGATCGGTTCGACGATCATGATGGGCGCCATGGCCATGCTGCGCGGCTACGGCAAATACCGCAACAAGCGGACGCAGTGGAACGTCGACGGCGACTTCGAGACCCGCAAATACATCATGACGGTCTTCGGCCAGCAGCTCCGCAAGAACGTCAACAACAAGTATCCGGGCTACGTGCTCCTCATGCACGCGCTCAGCTACCCGGAGCTTGGTCTCCCGACCGTTACGTGATCGACGGCTGACAGTTAAACCTCATGAGGCGGTCGGCCGTAAACCGGCCGCCTCATTCTTTTATGCCCAAGCTCATCATCTACATCAACGCCCGCCCCAGAACGCAGGGCCTCAAGATCCGCGAGTTCCAGTGGTCTCCGGAGCACAGCCTGCACATCTACATGGGGCGCGTCTACGACGCCTCCGAGTTTAACGCGGCCATGGACAAGGCGCTGAAAAACAACCGCGACCTGAATCCCATCGTCAAGGTGGTCGACGCCGGCGCGAGCGCGCCAGTCGCACCCGAAGCGCCCGTCTTGCAGCCCCCGCCCATCGTCAGCCCGGTGGCCACCATCTCCGCCAAGGAAGTGACGGTCGAGGCCGCCGTGGAAGTTCTCTTGCGCTTGGCCCCGGAAATGTTGAGAAAGAAAGCCACGAAGCCAGCCGCCCAGGCTGAACCACTCGCCGTCTAAATGCTGACAATCATCCAGACCCGCAACGACCTCCTCAGTAAGCTGGGCATCGAGGATGCGTCGCTGGCCGAGCCGCTGGTCCTGCAGGATGTTGTGATCGCGATCAACGGGGCGATGCAAATCCTGCAGACCGCCGGCGAGGATTACTTCACGCGCCAGTTCCTCGACATCCCGCTTCTCGCGGGCACGACTTTCTACACCATCCCGAACACGCAGAGCGTCATCGGGCCGATCCGCTGGAATAACTCGAAGCCGCTCCGGGCGCTCGATTCGCAGGGTCAGTTCGACCAGTTCTCGCGCATCTACTATGACGGCACGGGTTACGGCGCCGGCACCGATGGTGATCCCGAGGCCTACTGGGTCGAGACCGGCCGGAATCAGTTGAGCGAAGGAAACATCTGCGAGGTGAGGATCTACATCGCCCCATGCTCGCTCACGCCTTCCGGCTCGCTCACCGTCGAGGCGATCCGCGGCGCCGTCGCTTATGTTGTTGGCGACCTTTCATCGACGGTGGTCGTCCCGGTCGCGCAAAACTACACCGAGTCCATTTTCCTGCCAATCGCCCGCATGCTCATCACGCGCTCATCCCAATTCAGCCGGCCGGACATCCTGGCCCAGCTGACCGCCGACTACAACTGGGCGATGGAGACACTGGGCTTCAGGGGCGGATTTCCGAACGCCGTGCAGCCGGTTCCTGAAAGGCAGGTGAACGCATGAGCACCGCAGCACAACAGGGTTCAGTCGCGCTGGTCGATGGCCAGCAGAGCTACGCCATCGTCTTCCCCGTTCAGTTCGCCGGCAACCCGCGGGTATTCCCGACGGTCGCCATGCCCAACGACAGCGGCGAGGTTTTCTCGGCCACGGTCGACGAGTCCAGCGTGACCACGCTTGGCTGCACCGTCTGGTTGAGTGGCGTGCCCAGCGCGGCCAGCGTCGGCGGCCTGCTAAACTGGATGGCTCTCGGCACCACGGCTGCCGTCTCGGCTCAGGGCTCGACCGGAATCCGGGTCGTGGATCTCTTTAATCGCGTGGGCCGTCGCGCTCGAGGCGGTGACTTCACCAAGCTCTCGATGAATGGTCAGACCGACATTCAGGAGGCGGTGAACAACGCGCTGCAGCGCCTCTACAACGCGCTCCCGGTTTACTACAAGGAGATGACGCAGGGCTTCGTCCTTCCCGCGCCGGCCACCGTGACCGGCATGGGCGTCACGCAATATGGCAAGACGGTGACGGGCGTGACGTTCTCGGCCGCGCAGTTCGGCCAGTCCATCGTGATCGACGGAGATCCGGCGTGGAACCAGATCATCGGCACCGACGAGCTCCTGAACCCCTACATGGGCAGCACGGGCTCGGTTGGCGCCACGATCTACGGCAATGCGCTCTACTCCGAGACCTACCCGTTTGATCGCATCATCGGCAACCCGATGTTCGCGAACCAGAACAATAACCCGATCTCGCCTTACACGATGAGCCAAGGCGGCTACGGCGGATTCTGGCTGTGGCAGCAGACCCTCGGGCTGCCTCAGATGTGGTGGCCGCAGGTCTTCGGCAACAGCCAGGGCAAGTCCCCGATCATGGTGCTGCGCTTTTCGCCGGCGCCACAGCAGGCCTACTCGATCAACGTCCGGATGTCTTTCTGGCCGAAGCGGGTCACGCTCGCGGACTACAACGCGAACACCATGCTGCCGGTGCCAGATCAGTTCATCGAGAACTGCCTGATCCCTATGGCGATCCAAGCCTTCATGTCATCGCCTGATTTCGTCAGCCGCGGCGGAAGGGATGACGACCGCACGGAACAGCGCGGCATTGACGGAGAGAATTTCGCAAAGGCCCAGCCCGGTCAGATCGTGGCGCCCAACAATCGCGTTGGCACCCCGATTGGATGGTGATCATGTCGCTCGCCATAACTTAATCTCAACCCAATCCCACCATGTCCCTCAGCTCACCGCTCAATTCCCGCCTCGCCAAAGCCCAAGTCGTCGCCTCGCTGTCCGGTCCGATCTCGGATCTCGGCGGCGACTACATCGCCGACACCACGCTTCGCCCGGTTCCGCCGGCCACGACCCGCGGCTGGTGCGCCTTTCAGTGTATCACGGCCACGGTGTTCGACGCCGCCACCAAGTCCAACCTGAACGGCCTCGCCGGCGTCTCAATCCCGGCCGGCACGATCCTCTACGGCATCTTCTCGCAGATCAAACTCACCTCCGGCTCCGGCATCGCCTACAACTCCGTCGTGCCGGCGTCGAATCCCACGTCATGAAAAAGCTCATCGCCTTCATCGCGCTGGCCTGCGGGCTGGCGGCGGCGCCCACGACGCCGATCAACAACGCAAACATCCAGCTCAACGGCGTGCCGCAGACCGGCGTGTTGGCCGGAAACACGACGGGGGCCGCCACCGCCACGCAGGCACAGATCTCCACGGCGCTCGATCTCATCGGCAGCACGCGTGGGTCCCTGCTCTACAAGGGCGCGGCCGGGTGGTCCGCGCTCACGCCTGGCACGAGCGGTCAGGTTCTATCGACCGCCGGCGCCGGCGCCGATCCGCTATGGACGACCGATGCCGGGGGCGATGTCATCGGCCCGGTATCCTCAACCCTGAACGCGCTGGCGCTGTTCGCGGACACGACCGGAAAGCTGCTCAAGAATTCGGACCTGACCTACAGCGGGACCACCCTATCAGTCCCAGACGCATTCGTAGTGAGTAGCGCGGGGTCGATTGGGCTGACGGCGGGCGGCAGCAATAAAAGCGTTACGGTGACGCCGAGCGGGACCGGTGGCCTTAGCCTTCTTTTCCCTTCGACAGGAGGTCTTGGCGTCGGCGTGGCATCGGATGTGACCGGGGGACGCATCAATGTTCTATCGCGCTCAGCAACGACTACGCCAACGTTCGCGACCTGGGCTGCAACAAATGACGGCTTTGCAACCTATGCTGAGGCAAGCAGCGGCTTAAATCTTTCCGTGGCGGCAGCCAGCGCGCGTGCAACAATTAACTTTCGCCGTGCTCGCGGAACCCTTTCCACGCCTACAGTTGTTTCCAGTGGAGATAATCTCGGCAACATTTTCACCTCCGGGTGGGATGGCGCCGGCTTTAATGGCGGAACCGGCATTGAAACATTGGTGGACGGCACGGTTTCAAGCGGATTTGTCCCGGCGGAATTAGACCTGCAAACATCAAGCACGACTGTTGGTCGGGCGCTAAACCTCCGCCTAAGAGGAAGCGGCTCCCTAGAGCTTGGCATCACTGCAAACTCTAATGCTGCGTGGGGCGTCTCTGGCATAAACTTGAATGTCCGAAACCGGACCATCACCGACTCCTCCTCCTCCGGCACCGTCGCCACCGCCGTAGCCAACAGCTTCGCCGTCCCCACCTTCGCCGCCTCCTCGTCCACCACCTTCACGAAAGGTGCGAATGTCTACATTGCTGGCGCCCCGGCAGCCGGAACGAACGTCTCATTTACAGACAGCTATGGGCTCCTCAATCTCGGGCGCACGCGCTTGGAGGCAAACCTCGATGTGTCTCATTCAACAAGCGGAACATCCTCGGCGGCATTCACAAACACTAATTCAGGCGGCTATGGAATCCTTGGTCGTGGCGGTAGCACGCTGGCGAGCACGCAATATAATCTGCGCGTTGCAGACTATAATAATGTAGCGTCGTTTCTTGTCTACGGGGATACCATCCAAGTTCCGAGCACGGTAACCGCCGGCCTCCAGCTCTACAACACGGCGGATCAGGTGACGAATTATGAGAGGTTGGAGTTTAATTGGAGCAGCAACATTGCTAGGATCAGAACACTGAAAGCGGGTTCTGGATCAGCCAGGGCGCTATCTATCGGAACGGATAGCACGGAAGCGATAAACATAAGCACGGCGCAATTTGTAAATGTTGGCCCTACTGGAACCGCAAATTCACGGCTGACTGTTTCCGATAATTATCGGAATATAACCTCTGGTGTATCAACCGCCACACTTGCTTCGACTGATTCGTTTGCGATTGATAAGGGCGGCACGCTTCAATTTTCGGGTTCTTATACGGGAACAACCCAGACCACATTCGCTGGATTGCTTGGCGCCAAGGAGAATGGGACGGATAACAACACGGCTGGTTATTTGGCGTTCTATACGCGCCCCGCAGGAGGGGCTATGACGCGAAGGGGTGGGTTTAGTTCGGCCGGAGTATTTGACATATCCGGCAGTTTCACACTAGGGGGCAACCTCACCTTCGGCACGAGCGCCTCCATCCTCAACGGCACGACCGGCAGCATCGGCCTCACCGCGACGGGGACGAATCAGAGCATCACGCTCGCACCGAGCGGGACGGGCACTGTGGTATTTCAAAATCTTAGGTCCACCGCGGGACAAAATCTAGTCCTCGGCACCGGGACTTATGGTGCCGCGATGTCGTTTACCTCAGCAACGGGCGCGGTGAGCATGGCTCCCACTTTGAATGTTCAATCCGGCGCGAGCTTTAACTCGGCTGTCGCCGCCGCAGACACGACCTCGACAGCCATCTTGAATCTTCGCGTCGGCGTCATCACGACTTCGCCATCAAACTCAACGGACACTTGGGTCGCCGTGCACAATACGGGCGGACCTGGCATTAACGCGGGCGACCTCCTTTTGATTCCCCGCAGCTCAAGCGCCGTGCCCTCGGCTGTCCGCCTGTTCAGTCATACGACGGGAGTCATCGCCAACACGTTCACGCATAACGCCGCAGGCAATACGCTCCTCGGCACGACCACCGACAGCAGCAACGGCAAGCTGCAACTGGCGTCCCACACGACCAGCGCGGGAGGCATTGGGTTTGGGACGGACGTGACGCTGTATCGGGGCGCGGCCGGCGCGCTTACTTCCGGCGGACAATTCATCACAGCTGCGGGCGGCATCTACGCCAATGGCGCATCCTCGACTTTCGATGCCATCGCGGTTTCTACTGACTTGGTTTTAACTCTCCGCACGCTGACGGCGGGTGCGACTAGTTCGCGGGGACTCATCACGAACAAGGCGCTGACTGGCGTGATGGAGTTCACGTCAGATGCGGGCGGCAACGGTTCCGCACGCGGGTTCGATTTCAAGACGCTGACAACCTCGCGCCTGACAATCAACGCCTCTGGAGACACGGCGCTCTCCTCCACCACCGAAGCCACGACCGGCGGCGCTGGCTCCCTGACCACGGCGGGCGGCATCTACGCGGCGAAGAAGATCATCACTGCCTCAACGATCACGGCGCTCGGCGGAGCGACCTTCCTGACGACCAGTTCCGCCCTCACCGACGGCGCGGGCGCCGGTGCTGGCACAATCACCAACGCCCCCTCCGCCGGAAACCCGACGAAATGGATCGGGATCAACGACAACGGAACGACCCGCTACGTGCCAGCATGGTAACATGAAAACCTTCATCCTCGGACTTGTCCTTCTCGCCGCTCTCCAAGGCGCCCACGGAGCTGTTACGGCCTACCTTCGCACCCAGGTTCCCGACTGGTCCGGCCGCTCGGGTGGCAATGTCGTGCGCTTCGTCTGCTCCACGGAGGCCGAGCTTCCCTCTGGTGCGAGCACCATTGACGGCGACACGGCCTACACCACCGACTCCGGCAAGCGTTGGGAGCGAACCGCCGGCGCGTGGGTTCTCCAGACCACCGACTCCTTGGCCACGGCCATTCAGGAATCCTCCGGCCCGTCCGTGCTCGCCATAGGCTCAGTCACGGACGGCCAGTATCTTCGCCGGGTAGGCGCAACGGTAGTTGGGGCAGCTGGTGGCGGTGGGGGCGCCGCCTGGGGCGAGATCACTGGCACGCTCTCCGCCCAAGTCGACCTACAGGCCGCGCTGGACGCCAAGCTCGCGGCCAACGGCAACGGATCTTCACTAACCGGGTTGACAAAATCCCAAGTCGGTCTCGGCTCCGTAGACAACACGGCTGACGCCTCTAAGTCCGTGGCTTCAGCGGCCACCCTGACCAACTCCCGTAACATTAACGGCGTGGCCTTCAATGGCTCGGCCAACATCACGATCCCTGACATCGGCTACACGCTCTCGGTTCAGGCGCTCACCTCCAGCCCCACCGACGCGCAGACCGTTTATTTCGGCCAGCTGCCCAAGGCTCCGATCACCACGGCCGCCGTAAGCCGCATTTACATCCGGAAAGCCGGGACGATCAAGATGGCGAACGTCTTTTGTTACTCCGGCACCGCCGGCACCGCCGAGGCTTGGAGCCTGTATATCCGCCTCAACAATTCGACGGATACACTCATCGAGACCATTGCCGCCGCCGCCAGTGAGCGCACCTTCGACAACTCGAGCCTTAGCATCGCGGTCGTCGCCGGTGATTACATCGAGATCAAGAGCATTCAGCCCACTTGGGCGACCAACCCGCTGACCACGATCTACGGCGGCTACATTTACATCGAGTAACTATTCCTTGCCATCCGCCTGACGGGCCATCAACCTTCTTTCGATGAAAAAGACCCTCCTCTTCCTCGCGGTGCTCTGCACCGCCATGCTCGCGTCGGCCGAACAGATCAGCCTGAAGGTTGACCAGATCATCCAGGTGGCCAACGGCCTCGCGGCCCTCGATTCCGGCCAGACCAAGATCGTCAAGTTCACGGACTCCACCGGGGCCACTACGGACAAGGCGATCCAGATGCCCTACGAGCTCTCCGGGGCGACCCGCTGGGCGGTGGCGCGCAACCTCGGTGCCCTCAAGCGCGAAGTCGAAGCCTTCGACAAGGCGCGCACCGACGTCATCAAGTCGCTCACCAAGGGCGGCTCCGAGATCAAGAAGGAGGATGCCGCGACCATGGCCAAGTATCTCGATCAGGTGAACGAGATCCTGCAGAAACCCGTGAAGGTTGAGGTGCAGCTCATCAAAGCCGAGGACTTCAAACTCGACGCCAACCCCATCCCGGCGACGGTGCTCGCCGCCATTGATCCGGTCGTGGTCAGATGACGCGATTCCTGCTCATCTTCTGCCTGCTTCTGACCGGCTGCGTCACCAGCCAGACGATCACGCTGCCGGTCCCTCCGAAGTGGGTTGATCCGGGGTTTCGCACGCTCACCTCCGCCGAGGTGCGCGCCACGCTTTCGGTCACGCAGCCGGCCGCCATTGTCGACACCTCCGATGGCACCTTCACCGTCGTCGATCACGAATGGCTGGTGGCCATGGTCAAGTGGTCCGACGCATTCCTGCGCGCCACCGGCCACACCTATACCGCGGAGAGCTTCGACTGCGACAAGTTCGCCAAGGCGTTTACCCTCGGGGTAGAGTGGGTGGCTGGCGATGCCGGCGTGAAGGCCCAGCCGCTCGTTGCCCGGATCTATGTCGTGCAGGAGCGCACGTTCGCCAATATCGTCGGCGCGGCCAACACGGCGCACGCCTTGGTCGGTTTTCGGTCGAACCGGGGGATCTTCGTGCTCGAGCCACAGGGCGGCACCAATGGCACGCCGGTCTTCCTGCGCCTGGCCCCGCTGTCCGAATACCCCAACCGCATCGTCCGGGTTAAGTTGGGAGGTTAATTATTGACGAAGGAGGGGTGAATACCCCATCCTGCAGCGCATGGAAACGCTGGTGTGGCCGCTTATCCAAGCGCTGATCGACAACGCCCCGATGCTTCTGGGCGTGATGCTCGTATTTCTCATCGTCTATCGAGCCGGCGAGCGAGTGAAGCGCATTGGTGACATCGTGGAGCGATCACTGACCGCCCAGGCTGCATCTTACGCCCCGGCCTACGCCATGGGGTTCCTTTACGCCTCTGCGGCCAGCTTGCAGGCGCTGACGGAGGTGGCCACGCAGATGCAGTGGCCTTATCTGGTGGCGGCATCGAAAGTTCTGCAGCCCGGGATTGTGGCGATCATCGCCTTCGTGAACAAATCACCAGCGCAGGATAAACCGGAGGCCAAGTCATGAGCGCGTTCCTGTCACGCCTCCGTGTCGAGATCCTGCCAGCGTCCGAGGTGACGAAGCGGCAGATTTACGTGTTGATGGAGGACTTCATCTACGAATCGAACCTGTTCGGCCGCATTACCGTGCCGAAAGGATTCAAGACCGACTTTGCCTCGATCCCGCGCTTCGCGTGGCGCTACATCGACCCGGAAGATCCGTGCATTCTCTACGCCAGCGTTGTGCACGACTATCTCTACAGCCTGGCTGGCAAGATGGGCGAGGTTGTCTTCGCCCGGAATCTGGCCGACCGCGTGTTGAGCGAGGCCATGGAGATCTCCGGCGCTCGCGTGGATCAGCGTGCCATCGTCTACCGACTGGTTGACTGGTTTGGCGGCAGCCACTGGGACACCGAACAGAAAGCCGCCTGAATCTTATGAAAACCCGCATCACCCTCCTGCTCATCGCGCTCATCGCGCTGTCCGGTTGCGTCGCCACGCCCTTCAAGAAGCTCGATGCCCAGATCCCTGACGGGAACTGGGAACAGGCCGACGTCAAGGTGGTCGGTGAGGTCATCAATGCCCGCATGAGCGCCAAGGGCACCAAGAAGAACGGCAAGTGGGAGGACGCCGAGATCCACGGCACCTACAACGGCTACTTCGTCAAGGAACTCACCATCGACCTGAAGAAATCCAAGTGAACACGCTGATCAACTTCACGCCCATGGTCGCGCTGGTATTTGCGCAGGCCGATACCGCATCCGGGTCGGCGCTGGCCGTTTACGGCCCCATGGGCGTTATCTGCGCGTGGCTGATGTTCCGCGACGAGAAGCGGGCGGCCCAGACCGACAAGCTACGGGAAGAGATAGGAGGGGTCGCGCATCAGATGAAGGGGTTGAACCGGAATCTGCTTTACGTCACCGCGACCCATGGGCCATCACCGCTCAGGGAGATCGCGCAGAAGGAACTCGAGCGAGCGGGAACGTGAAACTTCTAAGCGCCACCGGCAAGATCCTCGTCGCCGCGGTGATCCTCGTGGTGATCGTGGTGGCGGCGCAGAGCTGGTGATCAGCGCCCCGCCCGCTCCGCCTTGAACCCGTCGATCAGGTGGCTGGCGTCCGCGGCCGACAGGACCGGCGTGACCATGTGACCAAGGCCGATCTGGTCGAGGAACTGCAGCTGGCCCATGGTCGCGCGGCCCAGCTTGAACCGGCTGACATGGATGCCGATGATCTTCTGGGCCAGGCCGAATGAGGTGATGGCCGTGCGGTCGATGTGATTCCGGTCCAGATATTCCTGCTGGCCGACCGACAGCGGCCGCATATCCGCCTCAGTCTCGGGCTTGTAGGCCGCGATCTTGTCCTCGCCGATGGTCAGGGCCCACTTCAGGGGGTCAATGCGCTGGGCCTGTTTCTTGGCGTGCTTCTTGGCTGCCTTCTTGAGCGCGGCTTCCCAGTCCCGGCCGGCCTTTTCCTGCGCCTCGATCAGATCCATGCCGGCGTCGAACTCCATCATCTTCGCCTTCACCTCGGGCTTGTCGGTGACGAGATCGTGGACCGAGCACAGGCTGATGTCATCCGTGACCCACAGCGGGTCGATGATCAGGACGTTTGGCTTCGGGGAGTTGGCGATGGCACGCTTGCGCTCGTCCGCGTCCATGTCGTCGCTGACCAGCCCGGGGAGCACGCGGGTCCCGCGGTAGACACCCTGGATAAAGAAGGCGCGGCTCACGGTGGGCCGGAACCACGCTACGCAGTCGACGTCCGGAAAATCCGCACCCTCGACGTAGAGGGCGCAGTTGCACAGCACCGTCCCGGGCCCCGCGGCCGCAAAGTCCGCCGTCTTTTCGTCGACGTCGAGGCATTCGCCGGAGACGAAGATCGCATAGAACCCGAGATTGCGCAGCGCGTCGGCCAGCAGCCGGGCGCACTCGACCGAGGGGACGAAGGCGATAGTCTTGCGCAGTGGCGCGAAGTCGAAGACCTGCTTGGCCAGCTCGCCGACGATTGGAATCAGGCGTTCGCTCACCTCCTCCGGCTTGAAGTCAGATCCGTTCGGCGTGCGGCCGGTCTTCAGGCCCTTCAGGTTGGTCGGCAGCGGCCGGCGCTCGGCGACCGGCGGGACTAGCCAGCCATCCTCGACCGCTTCGAGGTAGGAGTAGCGAAAGGCAGTCTGCTGGAAAAGCTGGCCAAGGTTCTTTTTCTTCCCGATGTCCGGGGTGGCCGTCAGGCCGACGATGTGGGCCATCACCTCGTAGGTTCCGTCTTCGGGTTTCTCCCACCCCTCTTCGAGCGAGGCGGCGCCGTAGTGGAAATAGTTCAGCGTCCTGAAATACTGAGGCGCTAGAGCATGGTGAGCCTCGTCGGGGATGATCAGCCCGAAGTGATCCGGCGAGAAGCTGGTCAGGCGCCCGATGCGGCCGATGGTCTGGATCGAGGCGACGACAATCGGGGCGTGCGGGGATGCGCGCAGGTCCGCCTGCTCGATCTCGACGTCCAGCCCGGTCTCCTTGGCGAGCCGGTCGGCTGCCTGCTTGACCAGCTTGTCGCGGTTCTCGAGGACCAGCGTGCGCTTGCCGCGCAGGGACCACTCGTTCCATGCGAGAGCGCTGGCGACCGTGGTCTTGCCGACGCCGCCTGGCGCATCACCAAGCAGTCGTGTCACCCCCGAGGCACGCAGCTTCTCTGTGTCGCCCACCCAGACCGGCTGCCGGCCGCGCAGGCGGAACGGCATGACGGGAGCCTCCTCGTCGAAGTTGATGGCATCGGCTTCGCTCACTGGGGCGGGGTGACAACATTCGGAATCGGGTCCGTCCCTTGGATCATGCGCAGCACCTTGGCCGCCTCGTTCAAGCTCTCGAACTGCGTGCCGCCGTTGGGCAGCATGATCGGCTGCCACTGGTCGTTAAGGTTCAGCCTCGCCTCGATGGAATAGTCGGAACCCACCCGGACCTGCCGGGGGCTGGCGAACTTGACGCGAGATGCCCAGCCGGCAACGCCGTCGCGGTCGACGACATCGGCCGCAGTGAAGGGGGTGAATTTTGGTGTGAGTTTTTCGGACATGATTAAGTGAGATACTTTGTGATGACATCCCGAGCTTCCTGCCAGCCGCGGCAGACTTCAACCTGATAGCCGTGCTCGCGGAGTAGTTTGTGAAAGACCTCTTGCTCGGGGAGGATGTGGCCGGTGGGGGTCTTCATTTCGATGAAGAGGCCGTTCCAAGTGAAGGCGTGTATCTTGTGCCCGCGCTCCGGGTGCTTCTCGTAAACCTCCTTGCTTTTCGCGAGCATCAGATCTGGCGCCCCCTTCCTTAGTCCCTCGGCCTTCAGGATCGAGCCAATGATGGGCCCGCTGCGGCCGCCCCCGTTCGGGATGCTGAACAGCAGGATCTCTGGCACGCCAAAGCCGCGGCAGGCGACGTGCCACCACTTAATCAGCTCGCGCTGGTTGCGCGATTCCTCGTCGTCCCGCTTCTTGCGCTCCTTCTTGGGGACGAATGTCGGGGTGTGGCCCTGCTCGACCATGATCTTGTGGAGGGCGCGATCTGTGAGTTTGTCGCTCATGCTGAGCCGAACGTCCACTGCGGGATCGCGAAGTTCGAGCCCACCTGGCGAATCATCGGGCCGGGCGTGCGCCACTGGCCGAGATGGCGCCGGGTCAGGCGCGTGCGCTTGTTCATTTGGGCGAGGCGACCGCGGGCGCGGCGCAGTTTCTTGGGTTCTTCGTTTTTCACTTTTTAAGTTGGTTGTTGGCGGCTTGGTGGATGGCGTTACGACGGTCGAGGGACATGCGGCTCAGGCGCTTGACGTGGCGGCGCGAGCGAACTTCCTCCCAGACGTCGTTCTGGATGGATTCAGCCTCCTCGTCGGCGCAGTATTTTTCAACCCACTTGCCACGCGCGGAGGGATCAGAGACGATGGACAGCGGGATCTCGTAGACATCCCTTCTCGCAGCCCTGCCCCGGCCACGATAGGTGTTAAGCGTGAGGCGGAATGAAGAGTCCCCGGCGCTGATCCGGATGCTGTCGAACGACAGCGCCCGGAGGACGCTCTGGACATGGTATTGCTTGGCGTCGCCGGCGACGGCGGCGACGAAGCGCTTGTTATCGGCGAGCGTGCTGAAAACAGCCGCGATTGCTTTCTTGAGGTTCTGGCTGGCCGCCAGAAAGGCTTTGGTTGGTGGGTTCATTTAGGATGAAAACTGCAGCGTGACCCGCTCGCCCTGCACGCCGAGCGGCTTGATGTGACCGTTGACGATGGCGGTGGCGGAGTTACCGACCTTGGACGTCTTCTTGATGTTCTCCACCTCGGCGATGACGTCGATCAGCTTGCTGACCGAGGGCTTGACGACACGGGCGAAGTCCTTGTCGGCCGGCAACAGGCGCCGGATCTCGGTGATGACCCCAAGCGGATCAGGCCAGCTGTAGCTTCCGGGCCCGGTCTTCGAGGTGATGACCACGCCATCTCGCGAGGTGATCGAGCCCGCGACCTCGATCCGGTCCTTGGCGATGTCCTTGGCGTCCTCCAGCGGCCGGCTCAGGACGCGGCCGGCGATCACCCAGTCGGCCAGCGTGGCGTCATCCGGCTTCGCCTTGATGGCAGCCAGGTTTTCATCCGTCAGTTTGATTTTCATAAGTTCCCTTTCGGCGATGGCCGCCGGACACTGCATCGCGGCCGCGCACCACAGGCATTGTTTCGGGCCGCTGTTGACCTCCATCGCATTCTTGAGCGAGGCGGTGATACGCGACTCCATGGTGTAAAGTGAGGCAGCCAGCGTGGAGCCCTCGAGGATCATCGGCTCCGAGATCCGCATGAAGCCCTCGTCCTCGTCATTGCGCGGCTGGACGATGTAGGCGGTGATCTTCTGCAGGTCCGGATAGGCGCGCAGCAGGAGGCAGGCATAGCCGAACACCTGCTCGTTGCAGTCGGCCGAATCCACCGGATCGTAGCCGGTCTTGAGATCGAAGATGATGGCCTCGGTGCCATCCGCGCTCATCGCGAGCGCGTCGATGTGGCCGGAGAGGATAAAGCTGTTGACGGTCTTCCGATCAATCACCGGCTTGCCATCGACCCATGTGATCGTGGTGTAAGGCACCGGCTCCGTCGTGTCGTATTCGTAGGCCAGCGCGGTCTCAACCTGCAGCGACCAGTCGGTCGGCACGGTGTCGCGCACGGTCCGGAAATAGAACTCGGGAATCCACTTCGAGAAGTCGGTGCCGGAGGTGTCACAGGCCGGGCCAGGGTCCCCCGTGGCGCCCAGTTCTTCGACCATGCGGCTGTGTGCCATCCAATGCAGCGTCGTGCCCTCGGTGCCCTCGTCGCCCTTGCGCGGGTCAACCATGCCGCACAACGTCAGGCTGCCGGGACACAGCAGCACGCGGTCGAGTTCACTGCAGCGGATGGTGATCATTGCGTGGCGCGGGCGGAGTCGCGTTCCAGTCGGTCCAGTTCCGCAGCAAGAAGCGCGCCGGCGATTTCAAGGCGGCGTTCCAGTGGGTGCCTGCCAAGATTCCAGTCGTCGCGGTCGAGTGGGTCACTAACTGAGGCGTCCGTGCCTTGGCAGGCCAGCATCGCGGCGACTACGCGAATAGTCCCGTAGGTGTGTTCGTCGTCGTGTGCGGCGTCATATCCCTCCTGCGTGACATGGCGGTGACGCTCGCGGGCGATTCGCCCAGCGCCTCCAGCTAATAGCATTTCCAACTCCCCCTCCCGCGGCTTCAGGCGGGCGATCTGGGCGTGCAGGGTGGCGGTTTCGCGGCGATAGCGGGCTACTGTCAGAGACACTTCCTCGGGGATGCACTTGAGAAAGTCGATACTGCCATCGGGAACACAGGCGCTCCCATTGTCTAGGGCCTTGAGAATAAGCGGGAATATGGCCCGCAGCTCGCTGATTTCATCCGTCCTCGGAGTGGCCGATTCGCCCCCCGTCTGTGTGGGTGTATTCATGGGATCAAAACGTATTCCTCCCCGTGCTCACCGCATCGCGCTTGACCTCAAACCGAACGCCAGGGCACTCGGGGATCGGGTTTCCCTCGCGCCAGCCGCTGCAGTAGGTGGCGATGATAGCCTTGGTCTTGGCCGTGCGCTCAATGAATGGCTCGGGTAGCTTCATGACATCGACGACGACGGGAACGAGCGTCACCTTGAAGGTGATACCGGAAGGGCGGGCCACCGGGGCGGCCGGCGCGTGTTGAATGTTCTCTAGCGCCACCTGCGCGGCCGTCTTCTCAGCCACCGGAACAGGCGCCGGCGGTTCCTCATCGAACGAGACCTCTTCATCGAAGTCCATCGGCGGCGCAGTCGGCGCCGCCGCAGCCTTGTCAGCCGCTTCCTTGGCGATCCGGTCCAGCTCCGCCTTGCGCTTGTTCTCGGAGTCGATCTCGGCCTGTCTGATCTTCTCCAGGCGCGCGATCTCAGCCAACCGGGCCTGTTCGCGCTCAGCCGCAAGCCGGCGCTGCTCAGTGTCAAACCGGGTCAGCGCGTGCTTCAGCAGGTTCTTGGCGACGTCGACCCGCTCGGCCGGCGCGCGAGCCGCCTCGTCGATCCGGCGATTGATCTCGATGAACGGCGCTTTCAGGGCCTTGCGCTGCTTTTCCAGCTGCGTGCCGGCCTCGGTCAGCCGGATCTGCAGCGAGGCAGCCAGCTGGGCCGAGGCGGCGTCGGTGATCTCGAGGGAGCGAGCCTGCTGCTCGACCTCCGCGAGCGTCCGGAGGAAGCCCGTGGAGGCGAGGATAAGGGGAGCCGGTGGCAGTTCACTGACCACCACCAGCTCGACAGGTTGCGTCTCAGACATCCACGGCCGCCTGCTGGGACGCAGCAGACGCTCCGGGCAGCTCGATCTTGTCGACCCACGTCACGACGCGGTTCTGCTTGGCGCTGAACTCGCCGCGCAGCGTGAGCAGCACGGGCTTGTCCAGCTGCCACTCGGGCAGCGCCTCGCGCTTATCCTCGCCGACCAGTGTGGAGCCGCCGAGGTGGAAGACGCTGCCTTTGAACTCCGGGCCGCTTACCATGGCGGTGACGGAGTGGTTGACCTTCTGGTCCTTGGTGATGGCGAGGGTCTTGAACTCGCTGACCGAGACCGTGACGGTGACGACTTCCTTGTCCTGCAGGGAGGAGCGCTGGACGGCCTTGGCACTCTTGGGTTGAGCCGGCGCAGCCTTCGGCGGGGTGACGTTCTTGGGCTCGGCGGGAGCCGCCGCAGCAGGGGCCTCGGAAGCCAGCGGAGCCGGCGGCGGGGGCGTCTCCTGGGCGGCCTTCGGCGCTTCGGCGGGGGCCGCGGCCGGCGTGGTAACGGGCGTCGTCGCGACGTCGATGGCGCCGTCCTTGGCATCGGCAACCTTGTTCTCCTTCACGGCGCGCGAGCCCTTGGTTGAGGGCTTCGGGGGCTCGGGGCGCTCAGGGGCGGCGCCGGGCGTGACATCCTTCAGGTCGCCCATGACCACCTCGTCCTCGTCGAACGGGATACCGTGGATCACCTGACGGGCACACTGCTTGAGCGCGCGGAGCCAGATCATGTGGCGGGGGCGGCTGGCCCAGTTGGGGTTGCTCTGGACGACCCACTCCCCGAAATAGGCGGTGAACTTCGAGGGATGGTCGCTGCCCTTGCGATAGATGATCGCGATGGCGTGCGTCGGCTTCTGGGCGGGGTCCTCAGGGAACACCGTGCACTCGTAGCCGTCGATGATGCCCTTGCTGATGCGCTCATCGAGCATCTTGAAGACACCATCGGGCCCCGTGACCGGGACCATGGCGCCGTTCTTGCCCGGGTAGGCGTAGAGCATGCCCGGGACCATCGGGTTCAGCTCCAGCGCGTTCGCGACGGAGATGAAGGCGGCGAGCTGCGCGTCCGAAACCTGATCGGCCTGCATGTTCGGGAAACACTGCTTCTTGAGCGTGTCGACCATCATGCGCGGCTCGATGCCGAGGAATTCGGAGAGCTGGGACGTGGCCTTGTGAAAGCCGGGAGTGACCGGCGCGGTAGCGAGTTCTGAGTTGGACATATATTGGTTGGGTTGAAATGCAGTTCTGCGTGGCTTACCCCCGCTTTCGGCTGAACGGCCGTCACTTCGATTTTCGGCACTCCGCTTCCCGTAGTGAGAATGCTGCGGACCTAGACGATTATTGCGAGTCACCGTCACCTCTCGTGCTTCTATAACGACGCCCCGCACAGCACGATAATTAGGCGTCTCCCCTGCCGGGGAAATTCAGTTGTTCATACCTCCATGGGTTCAGAGGCCGCGGCCGCGGCCGGCTCCGGGTTGGGTTGAACGAGATCCGGCACATGCCCGAGCTTCTTCATGGCGAAGAACACGCGGCGCGTGGCCTGAACGTCGGCGAAAGCATCGTGTGCGTCATCGAACTTGGTCCCCAGGTAGAACTCATGCGCTTCCTGCAGGTTCGGGGTCTTCGGCTTGTTGAACCCGGCGCGCAGCATCTTCTCAGTCGGCGGAAGGTTCATGAGCTTGATGTTGCTCTCCATCGTGCAGAAGCCGGGCAGCGCGAGATAAGCGGCAAGGGTGTTGGCATCCTCGGCACGGATGATCTCGGTCCAGATTAGCCCGTGATCAAAGACGCGGCGATGACAGACGACCAGCTTGGCGCGGCGGACCAGCGTGCCGAACATGCCGACCACGGTCTTGATGGGCAGGCCATACTCCTCGCACATCGCGGTGCTGATGCCGTGAACCTCCTCGGCTTCCCTTGGGATGCCCCAGTTCTGCGGTTTCACGAGCAGGTTGATCGCAGCGACGACGCGGCCGTCAGCATCGCATAGTTCAGCGCCGAGCTGGACGATATGCGGCTGAACAGGGGAGCCCGGAGGGTGATTTTCTTTGAAAAAGCCCGTGCTCTCGGTGTCGGCTACAAGATACATTGGTCAGTGTGCTATTCGCATGACGGGCCACCGTCAAGCAGTAATCTAGTCTTTCTGATACCACGCCAGCGGCGTCGGCTTGGCCTTCTGACGGGGTGCCGGCGCCGGCTTTCTTGGCCCGCGCATCTCGCGCAGGATCGCACAGGCCTCGGAGTAATCCTTAGCCTGATGTGTTGCACACAAATATCCCGCCTTGTTTGTAAATGACATTCCCCGCCAGAAGGAAGGCAGCCTCAGTTCCTTCATGGCGTGGCCTTGTATTCCGGCTTCAAGCCGTCGGACTCCAGGCGCTGCGTTTCCTCCGGACTCAGCTTGATGACGTCTCGGTGGCTTCCTGATGGTGCGCAGATATTGCGCCGCCCACCCAACAGCCACTTCTCCGGGGTCAGGTGCTCGATCCAGCACTTCCAACCGTTCAGCGAGGTCAGGCCGGCGGTCCAGAACAGGAAGTCGGAGCGCTGAATGGTGCGCTTCGCGCGGAACAGTTCAACCGGGCTGTGGATCACGCCGGCCACGGTGAGCTGCCCCATGATGCGGGCTCGATAGGGAAATCGAAAGCTCATGTTGACGCCTCCAATATGTAGGCGGTGACGAGGAGCGCGACAACTGAAATCCACGCGAGGAGGAACAGGACCCGCAGACTTCTGTCGCGTCTACGTCTAGCCCGCCAAATAGCTTCGTCCTGCGTGCTGACAGGGTAACGGCCCGGGTGATGCGGCACGCGGGTTTTGGATTCTTGCGTTATCATAGTGGTCATACTTCGAGGGGTTTCTGTTTGTGGGTTGAGACCATGGCATTCTTTAGGCTGACATTGCGCCTGCTTCCCAGTGTGTAGGTCCAAGCGCGGACATTGTAGTGATAGGTCGGCTCAGCCGTCCATCCGGCGTCAAAGAGCAGGCGCCAGCGTTCCATGCGGGCCGGCGTGAGCAGATGCCCGCGCAGCCGGATTGAATAGCGGCCGCGCAGGGAGTTCGCGAGTTCGCGGCCGCGCTTGATGTCCTCGATGGTGGCGGCCGGCGTGAACGCAACCAGGTGCTCGTTCGTCGAGACCGGGGAGAGGGTGATGGTGTAGGGGGTCATTGTTTGCCCTCGACCTTTGCCAGCGCCCGATTGCCGGCGAGGTAGGCGTCATTCAGCGCGCCAACATCGCCGGATGTTTTGCCAAGCCAACCACGGGGAAGGCTTTTCAGGAATTCGAGGTGCAGTCTGAGGGCCTCCAGCAGTTCCGGGGCCGCGGCAATAAGCCGCGCATTCGCTTCGGCCTCTTTCGGTGTGCGGCCCTGAACGCCGAGGAAGCAGCCGAATTGAACGATGTCAGAAAGGCCAGCATCTATGCTGCCACGAAAGCAGGGATGCTGCTTGGAAGATCCGCCGTCATGCGTGCCGCCTTTGCCAGAGGCGAGCCAAGGGCCGGGAGTGTGTTTTGTTTTCATATTGGAAAAAGGGCAGCGCGCCGGTCAAAGGTTCCGAGGATCGACGCGCCGCCGGTTCATTTCATGTTTTTGGTTTGGGTTTGCGCCCCTTCTGGTGCTCAGAGGGGGAGGTAGAAACAGCGGTAGAGCCAGGCGAAGGAAACCGCGAGGGAGAGCAGGAAGAGGAGTATCTGATAACGCTTCATAGCTTGCGCGCATCCTCCTCGCGGCCGGTCTTGTCGAGTATGTAAGCCTTCTTTTCAAAGGCCACGTTGCGGCATTTGTGGCAACGATCCCCGAAATTCTGAGGGTTGCGGATGGCGCGGGCGGTGCGGACTTCAAAGTCCCCGCAGGTGCAACGGCAAACCCAGCGCTTCACCGCGTCAACCGACATGCCTATGACGGTGAAGCGGCCGAATTGAATGCCGGTCAAGTCGAGGATGTTTGGGCCCTTCAAGGCCGGCTTGCGAACGGGCGGCTGGTTTTCCCAATGGGGGGCGGTGAGTTTGACCGGGTTCACATAATGCGCGCCGCCGGATGTCGCCAGGGCGGCATCACGGCTAACCGCATCACGGGAAACCCCGTCAAATGGAGTTCTCATGCGCCGGCCTCCGCTTTGGCGATGGCGGCGCGGACCTTGTTAAGCGCGGCCGCGTTCACCCGCGCTTCTCCTGCGTTGTATCCGCCGGCCCGATAGAAATGACTGTTGCGCGGGTCAAGCACAGCCCGCAACGCCTCCAGCAATTCCGGCGCGGCGGCGATCAGGCGGGCGTTGGCTTCAACGTATTCTTTTGTGCTAGAAGTGGCGCCGGGGCCACCTAGCGAAACAATCGCAAAGGTGTTGCCCATATTTGCGCCACGATCAGACGAGCAATGCACATGAAATTGCTTTGAGTTCGGGCCGAAATGACCGGGCTGCATAGTAAGCGGCCACGGCCCCGGCGTATGTTTCGGCGCGGTCATGGGGTGGGTTTTCATTCCTCGGTAAACTCCATTTTAGTGCCGGCCTCAATCTGGGCGGCCGTGCGGTTGCTGTTGAATTCGCGGCAGGCTTGGCGCGCTTCCTCGTGCGTCAGGCCGGTTTCTTGAACGATCTTCTCCGCGCTGGCCAACTCCTCAAAGGAACGGGCGGAGCGAAGGAATGTCTGATATAGCGTCATGGGATTAATGCGGGTTGATTTTTGTCTGTGCTGAATGGTGCCCCCTGTCACGGGGCACGGATCAGGTCAGTTCTCCGGTGTTGCGGTGGCCCATTCCGTTGACCCCTTGCGCGTGCGGCTGAGACTTTGCAGGCGGTCCAAGTCAATCGGCGGGAGGCCGTCATGCTGGCGGGCGGAGTTGACATGCCAAAGGGCATCCGGCCAGTCCGCGCAACCGGGTTGCTTAAAGCTCCCCATGTCGCACAGGTAAAGAGACAGAGTAAAGCGGCCTTTCACTTCGCACCCCCTTCCCACCCTTGGCTTGCCGCAAACCGCTCAATCTCAGCCCAGGTGACGCGGTGGCAGCCGGCCACAACCCCGGCGTCGTTCACGGCGTCCAACTGATAGGCGCCTATTTTGTGGGTCTCGCCGTTCTTGTGCCAGCCCTTCGCCCTCGCGAGCATGGCAAAGCGGTAAGTGCGCTTGGCATCCTCGAGGGGCACGCGGGCGCCTTTGCTTGTGACCATTTCCTGAATGATGGCCCCGCGGTCATCTTGGCCGCCCTCAACGCGCAACATAGTCGGCGCGTCATGGGGCAAAGAAACGGCAACACCGTTGCGCCACTCATCGCACAGCCGGCTGTTTCCGGCCTCAACCGCGGCCACAAAGCGGGCGCGCAAGTCAGGCGGGAGGGTTTCGAGCGCGGCCTGCTTGCCGCCCAGGTCAACCCACCGGAGCGGATCAATGCCGCCGGCAATGTATTTCTCCGCCTCCGCGATATTGCGCGCGGTGCGGTCTTTCAGTTCGCGCGCCGCTTTGGCTGCCTGAGCCGCCTTCCACTTAATGCCGGCCAGGCGAAGAGTCTCCGCCGCCGTCGCATCCCCGGCCTTGCGCGCGGCAATCTTCTTTTGAAGCCGGGCAACGCCAAGCCCGAAGTAGGCCAACGCATCCGCGGCCTTTTCCAGCTCCGCGGTAACGGCCTGCCATTGCTCCGCCCGAATACGGGCATAACGGGACGGCAGTTCCTCCGCCAGTTCCTCGGCGCGCGCCTCATAATGCGCGGCGAGCTCCGCCGGGGTGAAGTGCAGGGACTGGCCGCGCTTGCCGATCCGGACCATGAAGGTTTTTTCAGTGTCGGGGATGGCCCGCCAAACGCGGCTTTGGCTCTTGCTCGTGCTGTTGCTGAATGAAGCCCGGTCTAGGACGTAGGCGGTTTTCCCGCGCGCGGTGATGCGGCGGCCGATGACCGTTGCATAACTTTTGATTGAATCCCCGTCAAACGACAGGTTGCCAGGCGAGCGGCCATAGGGCGCGCCGCGATTGGCCCAGATGTGGGCGATTTCTGCGGATCTGAATACGGTTTTCATTTTTTATACGGGTTAAAGGATCAACGGGCTTTCAGTTTCTCGCCCATGCACGCGGCGACATCCGCGCAAACGCGCTGAGGGTCTAGCATGTCAGATGCGGCGGCGCGCTTCAGGTCGGTAATGCTGGCGCGCATTTCGGCCGCCAAGAAAGCGTCAGGCTTTTTGCGGAGAGCGGCAACGGCCAGCCGGCGAATATCTCGCGCGGAGTGGGTCGCCGTGTAATTGTTAAACTCCCCGTTGCGGGAAATGGAGGCGCGAACCGCCTCCGCAAGTTCTGTATATGGGTTTTTCATTGGTTAAAGGTCAGTAATTGCCCGCCCACTCCCGCAGCCCGGCCAGTTCATCGCGCGACAGGGCGCGGGAAAGGTCGCGGCCGATCCTGTCGCACGCTTCAAAGGTTTCTTTAGCTTTGATACTGTCGGCGCTATATCCGTAGTCCCCGGCCCACTCCTCGAACCGCTTGCCGTCAAAGAAAGCGGCGCCGTCCATAAGCAGGGAGTGGCAAACGTCGTTGAGCTTTGGGGCGATTCCGTGAATATCGGCCAGCTTGGCGGCAGTTTCGGCCCAGAGTTGAGCGGTGCGCGGGTCTTTGGAGTTAAAGCGGGCGCCCTTGCTCCAATGGTGTGAACAGTTTTCTTCGTCCGCGGTCATGCGAACCTTAGACCGGAACGCGTGAACAAGCGGCTTCAGCTCGCTATACGGAAGCGGCTTCACATGCCCCACCCCCAGCCGATAGGGCCCGGACCAGATAACGCGGCCGCGCGCGTCCTTCAGCTCGACAGTATACGCAATGCAGGGCCAGCCGGCGGGCTTGGGTGCGCTATCTAAGTAGTTCGCGGGGGTGGAGGAGTCCGGGGCTTGAACTTCACCACGAGGGCCAGAGATAACGGCCAGGGTAAGGCCGGCGGATTCAGGGGTAACAGGTTGAACAGTTTTCATTTTAGCGGGTGCCCAATGGGCGGTTTTTGGTTTCACCGAATGCGGCCGGGCGGCCGTATCGGCGGTTAAGATATTTCAGGGACTGAGCGCGCTTGCGGTCCTCGTCCTTCCGATCCAACGGCAGGCGGCGGCCGAAAGTGTCAACGTCCGGAACTGTGGAAGGGCGCTTCATGCGGCGGCCTCATCCCAGAGCCTTGCCGCCAAGCGCCCGCGGAACTCCGCCGGCACAGTCGAGGGGCGGACAATCACGCGGGAGTTTACCGCATTAGCGCAGTGCCGCGCGTGATTCTGCCAGCTCTCCGACCACTTGCGGCCGCGGCCGTAGTGGGTCAAATGGCGGTTAATCCTGTCGTGCACCCCGTAGGACATGGCGCGCAGGATGTCCGCGGCCGTAGCCGTAAAGTGACTCCATCCGGTCAAGCGGGCTTTCGGGTGCATCAGGCGCAACGCGCGCCAGGCGGCCACATAGGCGCGCAGGGTCACGGCGCGGCCGTTGGGTAATTGAATGGCGCGCGTCATTTGGTCATCCTCCGGCCTTCCATGAAGGCAACCCACCGCGCGGCCGCGGCCGAATTCTTAAACCGCGCGTGCACCTCGCCGCCAGCCAGCACAGCCACGGGCAGGCCCTTTTCCGGCATGACATGCGCCGGCGCCATGGACACGGCAAAAACGGGGCTGGAAAACTGCGGGTGCTTGTAGGCCTCGGCCCCACCGACCAACAGGCGGACGATGGAATCCGCCGAAATAATGGCGCCGCCCATACTCTGACTGTTTGGAATCAGGAGCGGCGCCTTAATCGGGCCCATGGAGCGGCCCACCGTGCCGCATACATCCCATTCCTCGAGCCACGCGCGGCCGGTGACGACATCCCCCAGCCAAAGGCGCACCCGGGCGCCGGTCCGGATTGCCTCGTCAAGAGCGGAGACCACGGCGGCCGGCGTCGTGTCGCGGTAGTAGGTGCCGGCGGAGCTCCGCACCTCGCGGAACTTTACGCCGGTGGGGCCCGTCCATTCATAAACGGCGGGCGGGTTGCGGGGATCAATAGCGGGTGCGGTTGCGGTATTCATAGGATTAAAAGAGCACGGCCGCCAGCGCGCCAAAGGCGAAGCAGGCGACAAAGGGAAGGGAAAGCGCGGCCAGGATCAGGCCCAGCGCGCAGAGGTCTTTAAGGCGGGCGGGCATGGGTCAGGCCTTGGCGGATTGCAGGGCGGCTAATTCCTTGCGCGCCATGTCGAGCAACTGACGAAGCGCCTTTGCCTCGTGCGGCTGCTTGTGGCAGATTTCCAGCTGGTCAGCGATGGGCTCAAGATAGGCGTTGCACAGGACGGCAAGGCCACGGAGCCCCGCATGGCTGTTGCAGGCGCGGACGATAAAGGCGGCGTCTTGCTCTGCCGTTATTTCGGGCTGAACCCTCTTTTCTGTTGGGAATGCATCGGCAACGGCCCATCCCTCTTTAGAAATGATCTCGTTCCCGTTTACTACATGCCAGGGCATCGGCGTGTGCGCAGCTTGACCGGCTGCGGGCGGTTTGGCGGGGGCCAGGGTCGGGCCGGCACTAGGCCGGGCTTCTTGTGCGGGGGTGGGTTTCATAGGATCAGGGTTATACCTTGGCGGGCTTCTTGTGCCCAATGGCGCGAAGGATGAAGGCGCGGCCCGGATGCCGGCCGGCTTGAATGGTCCGCGCGATGGACGCGCAAACGGTTTCCCAGTCGGTGCGCGTGGTCTCATTCCAAGCGAACCCGGGCAGGGTGCTTTCGAGATGCGCGAGCACCGCGGCCGCCTGCACGACCTTGCAGAACATAGGCGCGGACGGCTCGCACAGGATGGACTCGAACCCGGCCGGCGGGTATAGCTCCCCGGCGATCCGGAGAGCATTGCAGGCGGCGTGGTTGAGTGGAGAGGCCATGGCTCAGGCGCTCCCCTTGGTCTCAGAAATCCCCAGCTGCTTGCAGGTCTCCGCCATGAGTGCCGCCTGATAACCCATGAGCGGCGCGTAGCCTTTGACCAGATGCCGGCCGAGGGCCATCATGCACCCGGAAACATTCATAAACTTGCATTCAATGGACGCGTGAGACCGGAAGGCCAAGGGGCCCGGGGCCTCAGAGGAACCGATCAGCGCGCGGCGCGTGGCCGCCTTGCTGTAGGCCGTGCCGGCGTTCTGGTGGCCCAGCATTTGCAGGTAGGCGGTAACAATGGCGGCGTTTTCGGCCGCGGTCCAAGGGCCCACCTTAGCGGGCGCCGTGTCATTTCGTTTGGTTGTATTCATGGGATTAAAGAGGTTTGCCAGTGCTAGAGCTGCAGGCGTTGGCCCGGAGGCGTGCGGCGGAGTTAGCACCGGCAAAGGATACAGAGACGGAGGAGACGCGGCCGCCCCACTGGGCAGCCATGGCGGCCGCAATTCCCGGGTAGGTGCGCGAGCGCATGGCCCAACGATCCGGGCCCGGGCTGGCAAGGTGCACGCGGTTGGTCTCTGACTTGGGGAGGCGCCGCATGGCGGCCTCTACGTCATCAGTGCCGCGGAGCAAAGGCAGGTCCCGCAGCCAAAGGCAGGTTCGCTTAGTCTCGAGGTGGCCGAATTGATACGGCTGCACAGACTGCGAGAAATTGCCCACCCCGCGCGCCGCCAGCTCCGCCAGCGCGTGCCCGTGCATCACGGGGTTTTCAACGCAGAGCGGGCCGGCGTATTCAGTGAAGAAGGAGCAGAAGAAAGCCGCACCCTCGCGCATGTCGGCCCACCGGGCGGCATCGCGAACAGTCGAGCCGCCGCGCTTGCCATAGAGCCAGCGCACCCCGCTGTTCGTCAAATACGTGCACGGCGGGTGCGCGATTACTAAATCCCATTCGCCCATAGCGAGCATTTCCAGCGCATCCCATTCAAAGTGACGGCCGGGGATTTCAGACGGCAACAGGTCGCACGAGGTCGCCCGATGGCCCAAGCGGTTGAAGGCCTCGCGGACGATGCCGGAGAACTCGCAACAGACTAGGACGCGGAGGGCGGAGGGCATTAGGCGGAGGCGTGAAGGCTGGCCAGTTCAGCGCGCAGGACTTCGCACTCGCGAACGGCCGCGCCGACTTCATAAAGGTCTTTTGACTCGTTGGCCTTGTCGCAGGCTTTGCGGAGCGCGGCGCGCACGCTGTCAACTTTGCGATTGTGGGCGGCGGCCTCGGCCTCGGCTTGGATCAGGTAGGGCGGGAGGATGTCCGGGGCGACAGACTGCCAGCCGGGGCCGGCGTTTTTGTAGGGTGAATTCATGGGATCAGACCTAACTGCCCCACAGTGAAACACGAGCACAGAGAAAAACGGCTTTGGTTACTGCTTGGCAGTTAATGGGATGGAAGGAAAATAGTTTTGGAGCGAAAAGAGAGAAAGCGGCGCGTGCTGGAACATTAGACATAATGAACAATGGACATAATTGATTAAGCGTTGACTTAATCGACTAAACAGGGGGCAACTCGCGCGCGCGCTCGCGCATCGCATGAATGACACTTTAACACTCGCGCCGGCCGCGGGCGCCGGCATTGGCAAGGCACTAGCGGATGCGCTGCTTGCCGATCCGGCGTTTTTGCCGGCCATGGTTGAGGCGGCCAAGGGCGGACTCACCGCAACCCGTTCGTTTTGGTGCAAGACCGGACAGGGCGAGGGCCATCTTGAAACGGAGCCGGACTTTAGAATCCGGGTGCAGGCCTTGGCGCTGATCCTCGCCCACATGGAGGGCGAACCGGTCAAACGTATCATCCATCAGCACCTCGGAGGCGCCGGCACGGTTGACCCGCTGGCAGCCCTGCAGGAGTCCGCCCCGCTGCGCGATGCGGCGCGCCGGATGCTGGAGAAAGCCGAATTCCGGACCCGGCACGGCCAGCCCAAGCAGGCGGAGCCGGCCGCGGAGCCCGCCCAGATGGACGTTTGAGCGCTGGCCAGTGACGTGTCCGGGGCCTTGCATGGCCAGTGACGGACGTTTTTGCCCTGATCCGGGGGCCTCGAGCGCATAACACGGGCCCGCGCCTGGCATGACGCGCCAGCCCGCGCGCGTCAGGACCGCGGCCACCCCGGGCACCCCTATCCCCGCTTTCCCGGCGGCTACGGGCCAGGTGGAATGAAATCGTCGGAAGGAGATCCCTGCGCTCAAGAACCGGTGCCAGCGGCCGCCCTATGCCCTCAGGAGCCTCGATCTCGCCCTTGTCGCCACCCTGACCCCTATCCCGCCGTTTGGGTCCCATCGCCGTCCTACGGTCTGGGTGCCCCTATCCCGGGAATTTGAGGCTCTTTTCGGGCTCGCTTGCCACGCCCCTATCTCAAGTGTTCAACTTTTCCGGCCGCTCCATAGCCTCTGTCCGTTCAAACAAAGATGGAGGGGGTATCTGCGCAGCAGCCGGCCCACCCCCTACGGGGGGCCGGTGCATACCTCCTCCATGTTTGAACGCTAAAAACCTTGAACTATATCGCACCCATATCGCACCATATTCTACCAATTATCCTACTTTGTGGTTTGACAGTCGTTTGAACACATGAATTCTTGGCCCCAATGAACACCTGCCAATTCTGCCGTCACTGGAAAAATGGTCGCTGCCATGGGTCGACGCCGCTCGCGGCCGCTCCGGATGCGCCTTCGTTCTTCCCGATCACCGCCGCCACCGATGCGTGCGCCAAGTGGGCCGGAAAGGCTGCCCCCGCTCGCTCGAAGGCCACGGATGAAATGATCGTGGCGTGGGTCAAGGACGCCTGCGTGTTCGGCGGCGAGGTCTCCAACTGCTGCGTGCCCCGCTCGTCCGCTATCGAGTGGCTTACTCAGGATCTCGGCATGGCCGTCACCCCGGCCCTGTCCAGGGTGAACGTCGTCGCGCGCCGCGGATTGATCAGCATGGGTATCGAGCCGCCGGCTGAGTGGCCGCCGCTCTCGACTGTCACCCGGAAGGAGGGGCGCATCTACCTGTGGCCTGCGCCGGAGGGGACGACGCCGGTGTCGCAAGATGAGCCTGTGCTAAAGGCCGTGCGTTCCGGCCGGAGTTCCGTGCGGACCATCGCCGCGGCGGTCGGCATCTCCGTCGGCAGCGCTCACTCGGCCGTCGGAAGACTGATCGAACAGGCCAAGATCGTGCGGACCAATCGCGGACTGGAGGCGGTTCCAGAAATTTCGGTTGAAGTCTGACCGATTACTGCTTGACAGTGGCCCGTCACACGGGCTATCTCGACTGCGCTGCCCATGTTCAAACCCTACCAGATCCCCCTCGTCACCGCCGCCCTCGCCGGGCGCCCGCTCATCATGAAGCCGCGCAGCCTGGGCCCGTCGACCATGTGCCCGAGTGAGTTCCGCCGCCAGTTCCCAAACGGCCTGCCGGTCGACGCCGCGAATCACGTTATGTCTAATGTTCGGGCGCCGGCCAAGAAGACTCCCTCGCTCGCCGAACTCGTGGCCGATGCTGATCGCGCCAAGGCGGTCTGGGTCGCCGATTTTCGCCGCCTGAAGCTGGGCCTCGGGAAAGATTGGAGCGTGCCCGTGAAGGACAGGCTCAAGAACAACGGCCTGTGGCGCAGGTGGAAGAACCGCGCCAAGAAAGCCGCGGCCGCCCAGATCGCCGCCCGCCCCAAGGTCCCACCCGGCTACACCGCCGAGGAACTGGACCGGGATAATCCTTACACGCAGCACATCTGCCCATGAAAAACCTCCACACCATCTGCAAGCGCGTCCTGAAGATCACCGACGCCGAGCTCGACGCCGCCGAGGCTGAGGCCCAGCGCCAGGTAGGCTACACCCACCCGCTCAGGATGGGCCATGCCCAGCGGGTCGTGCAAGCCGGGCGGCATAACCTGCGCGTAATTTCGGCGCTGCGCCTGCTCAAGAAGGAGATCGCGGGTCAGGAGTGGCCCACGCCCACCACGCCTGGCACCGCGCAAGCCTCATGCCGGAAGCTGGTGTCCGACATTCGCGCCTCGTCGGATGATGGCGCTGAGCAGCTGGCCCGGGAGTTCATGGAGCATGTCATTGGCCAGACGCAGGCTGTGGTTTCCAAGCTGAAACTGCCGCCCGATGACCTGAAGCGCTCCCGCGAGATCGTCGCCGAACTGCTTCTGCTCAGGAAGAACGCCGAGGGCCAGATCGGCTGGCGTTCCCCGAAGCGCGCCGAGGCGGTGGTGGATGAGATTCGCGCCAAACACATCTGGCTCATCGAGGAGCTGGAGAAAATACTGAACCCATGAGCAGCGGCCACCGCAATCGAACCCGTCGTCGGATCGACGAATGGGAATTCCGCACCGAATGGGTCTCCGAAGCCAAGGCGGGCGACCGCCACCACGCTGTCTATCTTGTCAGGATCGACCGCGCGGCCAGCAATCCGTTCAGCCCCGAGCTGTCCGAGAGGCGCCAGGTGAAGTTCATCGCCGTGATGGACAAGGCGCGCAGCTCGGCGATGCTCCAGAAGGTCTCGGGCGACCCGATTGAGGCGCCCAGCTACGCGGAGCTTTACCAGAAGGTGCAGGCCGAGTTCGAGTCGTTCACCACCCTCGACTGGCGCAAGGTCATCCTGATCGGGGTGGAGGCTCCTGCCAATTATCGGTGCGAGGAAACCTCGGCCGCCCTGTCCTTCAACTACGCGGTGGTTGAGCGCGCGGGGAAGATGTATCGCCGCTGCTCCGGCTTCCTCACCCGCGACAGGGGCCAGATCGTCGAGGGCGACAAGATCGTGGAGATGGAGTGGAATCCAGAACTGGAGAAGGCGCTCGAAGTGATCCAGCTCAATATCGAGGGCCTGACTGAAAAACTCCGCGAGATCATCGAGAACCCGCAGCTCCTGCTCCGGATCAAACCCAACCTGCAGCTGAAATGATCCAACCCGCCCAACTCCTCCGGCTGCGCGCTGCTCCGGCCAGCCCTGCTCCCTTCGTCGCCGGCACCGGCCTAATGGGCGCCACGGCCCCGGGCCAGATCGTCACCAAGCAGAACGTCGGCAACCTCCCGCCCGGTTCGGTCGTGCGCGATTTCGACGGGGCCCGCCTGATCCACCTGCATGATGACCTGTGGCTGTGGCTCAACGACTGCGCGTGGTGCTACTCCTCGGTCGAGATGCTGTTCCCGCGGATGAATCGCCCGGTGCTCTGCCACATGCCCGTCGCCCGCGGCACCGAGGTCAACCCCCAGAGGGACTGAATTTATGAGCCACATCAAAACCCAACTGCTCGAACTGGTCAGCCACTTCGAGAGCGCCCGCCAGTGCGGGCACACCACCGCCATGCTGAATGGCGCCCTGAGTTCGCGTGGCTGCCTCGTGCTCGCCGGCAATCAAGAGTCGGGCGAGTTCATCGAGAACCTTGTCGGGCCCGCGGCAGACATCATCGTGATCGGCGTGCCCGGCCTGCGCGACGGCCGGCTGCGCGGCCTGCACAAGCCGCTGGTCATCGACAATCACGCGGCGGCGATCCTGTTCGGGGATGCCCTGCGCGAGATCAACCGGCTCGAAAGCAAGCTGGCGGACATCAAGCGGCTCGCCGTCTCGCACGCTGAGGCCGTCAAGCGCTCCATCGAATCATAAATCACCATGGACCCAATCAACCTCCCAACCTTCGAGGACGTCAGCGAACTCGCCGATTCCGGCGCCAAGCTCACCCCTCTCCAGCAGTTTGTTTATGACCACGAGCCGGCTGGCGTGGCGGATGAGGCTGCCTTTCGCGAGCAGCTGACCGCCGTGCTCGCCGAGGAGCGCCGCGGCGGCCAGGAGGCCCGCGAACTCCTCCGCTCCGCCTGCGCCATCGCCGAGCGCAAGGGCGAGGGCACCCACTGGGGCCGCTTCATCGAGTCCATCCGCAAGCTCGGGCTCAACGGCATCACCGCGCGGACCTATCGGGTGCTGCCGTCGGATAAGGAGGATGAGTCGTGAGCCACCTCAATCCAGCCATCGTCCTGTCCCGCCTGTGCGCGGATGATGATCTCGCCCGGTCTGTCATCACCCCGCTGTGGTCGGATGGCAGGACCAACCTGTCCGTTGATATTCGCGGGGATCATTACTCGAGCACAGTGACCGTCCGCGCCGATGGCGAGCCGATCATCCGGGCTGTGTATGAAATGAACCGGCTGGTCTCCGTCACCAGCGTCAGGGCGATGAAGGATATTTTCGGCCGTCCCCTGGCCGCGGCCACCGAGGGGATCAACCGCTTTCCCGGCATGTGGGAGGGGGCCACTGCCTGATTTTCTATGCACAAACCCACCGTCATCCTAAAAGAGAAACCCCGCTCCGTCGCCGTTCCCGGCCGCCAGCGCGGGCCCAAGGTCACGCTCAAGCGCCGGCCCGAGTATTTCTACGGCTATCACATCTCGGCCCACTACCGTAAGGTCACGGTCTGGATCTTCGACGCCTTTACGCACAAGCGCATCGGCGTCGACACCCGGACGATCAACCCCGGCGTGCCGAAGCGCGAGCGCGGCCCGATCCTCGCGCGCTTCCTCAAGAACTTTGGGCTCACACTGCCATGAGCGCCAAGCCCAACGACAACGCCAAGTGGCTGTTCTACTCCGTGGTGGTGCTGGCGGCTGTCCTGCTGATCCTCGCTGGTCACGAGAAGATGGTGGGGGCGGTCGCGTTTCTTGTGTTCATCATTTTCATGCTCGGACTTTTATGATCACCATCATCTATCTCTTCTCCGTCCTCGTCCTGCTCCTGCAGCTCCGTCGGGCCCAGTCCAACACCCTGTTCTGGCGCGATCAGGCCACGCAGTTCGCCGAGCACGTTCAGGCCGCGCACGCCCAGACCGACCGGGTGATCAAGCTGAACATGGAGACCTTCGACATCGCCAAGCAGGTCCCCGTCCTGCAGCAGCGCCTCGATCACATCGCCAGCATCTGCGAATCCAAGGAAGCCCAGCAGATCGGGCTCCAGCTCGGCAGCACCTCGTTCAAGAGCGTGAGGCGCTGGGCCAACTGGAGGGCTGACCAGTGATCGCCACCGTCCTCTATCGCAACCCGCTCCATCAATGGTGGTGGGAGTCCGGCGTCGCCTACTGGGTTTATGGCGGGATTGCCGTCATCGGGATCACTGTCTTCGTGCTGATCGCTGTCGACAGCTGGCTATTCGAGCGCAAGAAGGAAGCGGACCGCAAAAAACGGCACAAGTAATTTATGAGCCTGAAACCCAGAGATTACTTCGCCGCCCACGCCCCGATGCCGCCGCCCGCGTGGTTCGAGCCCAAGATGCCGCCGCGGCCGGAGAACAAGTGGGGGCACTCCTCGTCGAGCATGCGGTTCGACAATCACAACTATGCGCTGGAATACAGCAACAGGCACGGCGGATCGCCAGTGAACCTGAACCTGGAGGCGCAGCAGGAGCATGACGCTGAGATCCCCAAGCAGCGCATGGTGCAGTGGGCGTGGCATTGGGCGAAAATGATGATGGTGGAGCGGGGAGAATAATTTATGAACCAAAATATCGAAAAGTGGATGCCCGAAGCACGCCAGCTGGCTGCTCAATGCTGGTGTGATCCGGAGACGGAGAATCGCACCATGGACCCGGCACTCGCCGAGGCCGCGGCCAAGCGGATCGCCGCGTGGATGCAGACGGCGGCCGAATTCTCGAACAATGAGTCGTTCTATCGCGGCATCGTGTGCAAGATCGGCGAGATGTTTGGCGTCGAGGCCAAGACCAGCGATGACGGCAGTGTCCAGCAGGACGTGCTCGCGCTCAAGGTGCCCGAGTTGGTCGCTGATCTGCTGGCTGCGCATCGGGGCGTCGCCCCGCGTGAATCCAAGGAGCGCGCCTTCCTGAACGGCTTCTCCGCCATGACGGATCTCACCTACAAGACCCACGTCGACAAGGGCTGGACGAACGGCGCCGACCCGGAGAACCTGCATTGGCGCGGGAATCAGTTCATGCTCATGGTGGGCGAACTCGCCGAAGGGCACGAGGCCCTTCGCAAGGGGCTGATGGATGACAAGCTCCCGATCCGGCTCGGCGAGGAAGTCGAGCTGGCTGATTGCATTATCAGGATCATGAATTACTCGCGCCAGCGCGGGCTCGATGTCGCCTCGGCGCTGGTCGAGAAAGCCCGGTTCAACGAGGGCCGGGAGTTCATGCACGGCGGCAAGAAATTCTGATGAACGTCGTCACTTACAGTCGTGTCTCCACGGATGACCAGTCGACCGCCGCCCAGCTGATCGAGCTGCGCGCTGTGGCCAAGCAGCGCGGGTGGAATGTCCTCGGCGAGTTCGAGGATGTCATCTCGGGGACGAAGAAGAACCGGCCGGCGCTGGATCTGCTCGTGGCCCGGGTCCGCCAGGGTGGCGTCGCCGCCGTCGTCACGGTCAAAATCGACCGGCTCGGCCGCTCGCTGGCCAACTTCCTGCAGCTCGCCGAGGAGTTCAAGAAGCACGGCACCGGGATCATCTGCACCTCGCAGGGGATTGATACCACGAGCGAGAACCCGTGCGGCACCTTGATGCAGAACATGCTGGCGGCCTTCGCCCAGTTCGAGCGCTCGCTGATTGTTGAGCGGACCAAGGCGGGGCTCCGGGCGGCCAAGGCCCGCGGCGTCACCCTTGGGCGCCACTCCGAGGCCCTGAAAGGGGTTGACGTCGAGGCGGTTGTTAAGGCGTGGATCGAGGCGGGTAAACCAGCCGGCTACCGCGGTCTTGCCCTCCGGCTTGGCGGGTGTTCGCCGGCCACGGCCAAGCTGAGGGCCGAGGCTTACGGCTTGACCGCGCCGCGGGCCAGTGTATGCGTCGAGGTATGAGCAAGACCCTCGTTTTCGTCGCCTTCGCCGCCAACGTCAGCCAGAGTGCCGGTCAGGGCGGCGCGCCGCAGCGGGCCCTCACCCTGCAGGGCGTCACCGGCGACGCCAAGGTCAAGCCGGCGAAGGCCGGTCCGAACGATCACCTCTTCGATGTGCCTGGCGCCGGCCGCGCGCAGATCGCCCTCACCGGGATCACCGAGGCCACCATCGCGGGCTTCAAGGGCGGCGCCCAATACCGCGTCGAGATCACGGAGCTGCCGGAGACGGTGGCGGCTCAGCAGGGCCCGGCCGCGGTGCGGCCCACTCCTGCGCCGATTTCTTCTTGAGGAGCTTGCGCACGCAGGCGGCGACCTTCGTGGTCGTGTCCTGCTTGCGCGCGTGCATCTGGTAAAGGTCGATACGGTCGGGCGCCGGCACCAGCGGCCAGCAGGTCCGGCAGAAATAGACCGTGGCGGGCGGCAGCGGCCGCTGGCAGCCGGCGCAGATCGTGGAGGGGGATTTCTGGGGGTTCATAGCGTGAGGCGGTAGGAATATCCGCCGCCGTCCGGTATCCGCTCGAGCTCGCCCGACTCGACAGCGCGGGCAAGGACATCGCGGAATGCGCTCTCACTGATCGAGTCCAGTTCGGCGGCGAAGCGGTAGAGAGCCTGGCGGGTCTTGGGCTTCTCGGATTTCTTGGGGAAGATGCGGGCGAAGGTATCGAAGGTATACTTGACCGAACGCCCCTTGCTGCGCTCGTCGACCTCGCTCGACTCGCAGGAAATGTGGCGGCCGAGCTCGTCGGACCACTTGAAGGCGATGCCGTCCTTCGTGGTGATCGGGGCCTTGCGCTGCTTCTCGGAAGTGATCGTGGTGACTTCGCCCTCCTTCTTGAGCAGCAGGTTCGACTCGGCCTTGCGCGTGAGCTGCTTTCCGAGGTGGCCGCGGCCGTCGTCGCCCGTCTTCAGGCCCTCGTTCGAGTGGATCACGCAGATCGCCGGGCAGTCGTGATCGACGGTGCGCTCGCGCAGCCAGTTGACGAAGGTGTTGCACTCCTCCTCATCGTTCACGCTGTTTACGAAGTCCGCGCAGCCGTCGAGGATGATGGCGAAGATGCCCTTGCACTCCTTCAGGGCGCTCCGGATCGCGCCGTCGAGGGCCTGCTTCAGTTGCTCGGGGGACATGCCGACCAGTGAGTAGTGATAGAGCCACTTTGGGTCCTCGCTGTTCCCGGTCCGCTCGAGCGAGCGCTTATAGCAGGTGTAGGCGTCGAAGGGTGACTGCTCGGTGTCGATGACGATGACGGCGTTGCCCTTGGGGTTGGAGGCGGTGAACCCGAGATTGTCCGGCTTGAGCGCCTGGGTCTGCGTGGAGGCGGTGATGATCGCTGCCGTGGCGGCGCCAAGGGTAGCAGTCTTGCCGGTCTTCGCGCGCGAGATCAAGGTGGTGATATTGCCCGGGGTGGCGATGGGCTTGTCCGCAAGGAAGAGGCGACAGACCGGCTCGGCCGGGGGGTTGGCGGCCTTCACGCGGCGGGCCTTTAGGATCTCGGAGGTGGACTGGGACCGGATCGTGACATCGGCCAGCTTGGACGCCTGCGACTGCAGCTCGTCAATCGAGGTGCCGGCGTAAGCCTGCTCGACGATGCCGGTCGCGGACTTAATCAGCTCGCGGCGGGCCGATTTCTCGGCGACTGCCTCGATGAAATAGCCGGCGTGCGCGGTGGTCGGGATCTTGCCCGTGACCTGCATCAGATAGGCGAATCCGCCGACGGCCTCGAGCTGGCGTCTGGTCTTCAGCTCCTCGGCCAAGGTCTCCAGCATGACCGCCTTTCCGCTCGTGTGCAGGTCGGTGATGATCTCGAAGAGGACGCGGTTCGCCGGGAAGTAGAAGGACTCGGCTGATATGCGGTGACTGCGGCAGCGCTCGATGGTCTCCTCACCGTCGAGCAAGCAGCAAGCGATGACGTGCTCCTCGGCTTCGGCTGAGTGGGGCGGGCTGCGGTCTGGGGCTGCGGTCTGGATGGGCCGGCGTGCCGGCGGCTTGGGCGGAGGCGGCGGTTGAACCGGATCATCGAAGTCCATGGGCGCCGCGTCGCTCATGTCCGGCCTCCCTGAAAATAAACACGCGCCACCACCGCTGCTGCCCCGAATGTCTCCACTGGGAACGATGATGGCGCGAGGGGGATTCCGGCTTGCGCCGTGATCCCCAAATAGAAACGCCCGGTCGATAGAGACGCGGGCGCGGAAAGATTTAATGGGGCGGGAGACATGGGCAGCGTTGAGGAACAAACCGTCAGACGGGCCACTGGTCAAGGATTAATATGAGCCGCGATCCTGCGCAGCTCATCCGCATACGGGCTGTGACTCTTCTTGCCGGCTGTCATCCTCTCCAGCGCGTTGAGGATGTGAGCCCGGCGGATCGCAGTGTCGAATTTCCCGCGCCGGGTTCCGCGCTGGCTGGGATGCCGGCCGCAGAAGCGGCGATACCAGGCGGGATTGATGTCCATGTTCACCCGAATCATGTCCCACTCGCGGCGGTCCGCGCGCTTGCTGGGGGCAAGGACGGTGGTGAGCTGGTGCGATTGCAGCTCGTTCAGCATGTGCTCTAGGCCAAGCATGACTGGATCAGAAATCGTCTTCACCGGATGGAACGCTGTCGTCCTCCCACCAGCCGCGGCCGCGAATCTTCGTCTCGCCGCCCTTGCGCTTGCCCGAGTAGCACTCGTCGAGGTATTGGCGCAGGATCGCGGCGTCGCGCAGGGCCGCTTCCTCGGTGGCGTGCTTGAACTTGATATTCGGCCACGGCTCGGACCGGAAGATCCGCTCGCCTGCCTCGGCGGAGCGGTTGTGGCTCGTCGCCATGATGACGTGCTGGTCATCATCAAAGCTGTAAGAGACCGAGATGATCGGCGGTGTGTGCGCGGATGCCATCAGTCGAAGTTGAGTGGGTCGCCGGAGATCAGTTCGGGTTGCTGGATTTCACAGCGCCGGATCATGACATTGCCAAAGCTGACCACGGCGCGCTCTTTATTGAGGCCGGTGCAGCGGGCGAACTGGCGCCCATCCCAGATGCCGTCGTCACGCTCCCAAATTTCGTCGGGGGGCAAGTCGTCTGTAGCCGAAGGGTATGGCGGGGTCGCTCAAATATCGTATTTCTCCAGCAGCTCCGCGACGACGTTCTTCTGTGCCGACGTAAACTCGGTGCGCGTCAGATTGGATTTCACGAACGACGCCTCGAAGCTGTTGAGCATCGGTTCGCCGTCGAGCGCCTTGATCACCTCGGCGCAGCGTTCGTTGGTGGGGAGGGTCATCTGGTTGTTTGGAAATCAGGGTGCTTGGTCTTCATGTGCTCCGCGAGGCACGAGAACGTGCGCTTGCAGCACGGGCACACGCCGTTCTTCACGCGCACAGCAACCTTGCGATAGGCGCCCTTCATGCCGTCGCGCTGGTGCTTCGCCGTGTCTCGCTGCTTGCGGAGATCTTCGATGCGCGCGGCGGCGTGTTCCTGATCGGTCTGGAGGCGGGCCACCTGCTTACGCAGCCGCTCCTCCTCGGTCTCGCCGGTGAAATGCTGACGATGCCCGGCGGGGCAGTGAAAATAATCGTGCGTTTTCCGGTAGTGCGTCAGCCACGTTTCCGGCATCGCGAATACCACCTTGCAGTTGCAGCAGCTGATGGTTTCAAGAACCAATCCTCGACAAAGGTTGAACTCATAATCGTGATTTACTGCTTGACGTTACACCAAAGTCAAGGACTCTCGGCTCCAACATGCCTGAAATTTCGACACCCCGAACCGAGCACAAGCTGTCCGTCGGCCGCTATGCGCGAGAGCAACTGAAGCGGTTTGCCGCGTCGCTCATCAAGTGGCGCACCGGCGATGGAAAGCAATCCAGGCGCGTGCTCGCCGAGAAGGTTGGCTGCTCTAGCCAGCACATCGCGAACATCGAGAAGCGCCAGTGCTTCCCGTCGTTCCCGGTCTACGTCGCGCTGTGCCGCGAGATGGGGACCGATCCGCTGCCGAATTTTCCGACCCAATAATCCTATGGCCTTGATCACCGTTAAGATTGACGTCCGCAAGCTCGACAAGGCTCGCTTCTTCGAGGGCAAGCCCGACGCGCAAGGCCACAAGCCGCTCTACGCGGACTTGGTGCTGATGGAGAAGAAAGAGGTCGGCAGATACGGCGACACCCACTTCGTCATTCAGTCCAAGAAGAAAGACGAAAACGTGCAGATGCCGATCATCGGTTCGGCCACGGCGCGTGGATCTTCCTTTCCTCCTCGTCAGCAGGCTCCCGCTCCCCGTCCGGCCGCGCCGGCGGCGCAGGAGAATATGGACGAGGATGTTCCTTTTTGATCTTTGAATTCTCCGTCGCAAGACGGAACCACCCCGGGCGACTGGCAATGTGTGCTGCCGGTTGCTTGGGGTGGGTTAATTTCCAGCCGGCATGTGGATTTCGCATCCTAAGTCTTCGGGCGTGTTTCGCGACTCGCAACCGATGTGCCGGAATGGATGGGCTACGGACGCTTGACGTCCAGCGATGATAGCCGGCCGGCTTGCAAGCGGATCGGTGACAGTAGCGCCCATTAATTTCCCGCCAACTACGCAGGTGCGCTGCGACGTGGCAGCAGGAAGCTGAAGTGGCATTTGGGCCGTCGCGGCACCAGCCACGCAATCTAAGGCAATCCCCGGCGAGATTTCGCCGGCTCCGCGCTGCACGGCAATGGTCTTAAAATGGAGAGTCAAACGACCATCATGCCGCTCTCACACGGGCCTCTCGGTGCGGTGACTTTATTTCCGCTTGACGGGCCACCGTCCGCGGACCTACCTTCCGGCGATGCCCAGATATGCTGCCCGTGCAACCAAAGCTGAAATGGCCAAGTTCGGCCGGGCGGTCGTTGCGCGTCGCAAGGAGATGAAGATGAGCGGCCGGGCGCTGGAGCGCGCCGCCGGAATCAGCCACGGCATGATGTGCCACATCGAGAAGGGCGAGAACTACCCGTCGCTCCAGGTTTACTTGAAACTTTGCAAGGCGCTCGGTTACGAAAATCCCCCGATGACATGAAAAACCCGCTAAAAATCTTCATCTCCCGCGATGCGATGTGGGGCGACGAGCTTGCCGTTCGCATCGGTGCTGAGGCGCGCGACGGGAAAATTGCCGTCATGCAGCCCGCAGAATTTCTCGTCACCGAGGAGCCGATCGAGACGCGGCCGGCGTTCAGATTCACGAGGGACGACGCCCAGCGTTTCATGGACGAGCTGTGGAATGTCGGTATCCGGCCGTCTGAGGGCACCGGCTCCGCCGGCCAGCTCGCCGCCACGCAGGCTCACTTGAGGGATATGCAGAAACTCGTGTTCGAGGTGCTGAAGCCATGATGGACAAATACAGAATCGTCGAAGCTCCCGACTCCGAGGCGCTGGCCGTGGAGATCAATCGCCTGATTGACGAGGGCTGGATGCCGCAGGGCGGGGTGAGTGTGACCGTCATTCCGGACAGCCCGACTGACGTCGAGACCTACCATTTTTATCAGGCCATGTCTCGGCTCCCAGTAATCCACACCCACACAGCCGACAGCTTCAAGGCATCCAGAGAAGTCCGCTCCGTCAAGTTCGTCATCTCGATGCTCGGCTTCAACAACCTCGTGCTGTCGAAGAACTGCATCGAGAGCGTCCTGGCCAATTCGACTGAGGGCACCTACCGGCTGATCCTGACCAACAACGGAAGCACCGACGGCACGCGCGAGTATTTTGACCAGATCGCAAGCCAATTTCCTCAGGTCACTGTGGTTCATGAGGACGAGAACACCGGCTTCCAAAAGCCGAACGAGAACGCCTTCTCCGCCGCCCGCCTGCTGCCGGCCGAATACTTCATCTGCCTCAACAACGACGCCGAGGTTCCGCCCGGCTGGCTGGAGAAGCTGGCGGCCCCGCTCGACGCGTCGCCAAAGGCCGTTCTCTCGGGCCCGATGACCGGCTGCTCGCGCATGAACGAGCGCATGCAGGGCTGCGACGACACGAAGCTGGAGTTCATCGAGGGCAGCTGCCTCTGTGTGAAGATCGCCCCGATCTACGAGAAGTGGGGCCGGCTCTTTGCGCCCTACCTCGATTTCATCTACCACGAGGACTCGGATCTCTCGCTGCGCGTCCAGTATGCGGGCATGACGATCCACAAGGTCCCATTCCGGATCAAGCACCGCGGCTCGCAGACGGCCGGCGCCCATCCGCAGGCGAAGGCGCGCTGCGCGGAGGCGAATGCGCGCAACGAAGGTGTGATGCTGAGGGTCTGGGCCCACTGGAATAAGGTGCGCCGTTTCGATCATCCGATCCTGATTAAGCGCAAGTATGCCGTCGGAGACGTCCTGCTGACGACGCCGGTCATCCGCGCGCTGCACGAGAAGATGCCGCTGTGCCCGATCTACGTGGAGACGGATTCGCCGGAGTTGTTCGCGAAGAATCCGTGTATTAAAATGGCCGGCAACGCGAAATTCGGTGATCTGAAAGACACCATGGTCATCGACCTGAATGGTGCCTACGAGCGCACCCCGCAGAAGCACGCCATCGACTGCTATGCCGAGGCAGCCGGTCTCGATCCGGCCACGGTCGGCCGCAAGCTGGAGTATTTCGGCGCCGAGAGCCCGCCGATGCGCGGCCTGTCCGGCAAATGGTGCGCGATCCACATCGGCCCGACCGCGTGGAACGGGAAGAACTGGCCGGTCGACCGCTGGAACGCCGTTGCCCAGGCGCTGCGCAAGCAAGGATGGAAGATCCTCCTGTTCGGTTCGCCGCCCAAGCGCGCGGACGTGCTCGTGGATCTCGATATGCGCGGCCAGAGCGGGTATCCTGAGCTGGCGGCGCTACTGTCGCAGTGTAAGCTGTTCGTCGGAGTCGACTCCTTCCCAGCCCACATGGCGTCGGCGATGAAGGTGCCGTGCGTGGTGCTGTTCGGCATCACCGAGGCCGCCTGTTTCGTGGCGCATCCCGGCGTCTACATCCCCGTGCAATCTGATCGCGGCCATCCAGACACCGGCCGGCGCAACCGCGAGGCGAACGTCACGTTCATCAACACCGACGACTCCGTGATGCGGACGATTTCGGTCGAGCAGGTGCTGGAGGCCGTGAAGCAAACCCAACCATGAAAACCATCGTTATCTATCACAGCGCCGACTTCGACGGCCTGTTCTCTCGTGAGATCGCGCGCAAGCATTTCGGCGAAAACGCCGAATACATTGGCTGGGACTACGGCAATCCGGTGCCCGCTATTCCGGAGGGCGCCAAGCTCTACATGATCGACATCTCGGTCGATGGCCTGATGGACTTCCCGGGCCTGACGTGGATCGACCACCACAAGAGCGCGATGCTCAAGTATCCCGAGTCGATCCGCGGCTACCGCATTGATGGCGTGGCGGCGTGCCGGCTGGCCTGGCAATGGTTCTTCCGCGACACGCCGGGCGACATCGCCGGCGAAAACATGCCGACCAAGGAAGATTTCTTCGAGCGTCGCGTCGTCGAGCCGCTGGCCGTTCGGCTGGCCGGCGAATACGACGTTTTCGACCACCGCGATGAGCGAGCCGCCCTCTTTCAGCACGGTCTTCGCTCGCAGCATATCTCCGAGGCCATGTGGTCATTCTTGCTTACCCTTCCGCAGCGCGAAGGCATCCAGCAGGATGTCGGGACGGTGACAGTGGAGACGCTTCTTGATGCGGGTGTCGCGATCCAATACACCAAAACCAAAGAGAGCGAATCCATTATCCGTGACTTCGGTTTCACCGTCGAGTTCGAGGGCCTGAAGTTCCTCGCCTGCAATGCGGCCCGCTATAACAGCTTCCTGTTCGCCGCCGGAATCAAGCCGGAGCACGATGGCCTGCTGGGCTTCAACTGGGACGGCCACGGGAAGTGGCGCGTTTCGATGTATGGCGTTCCCGGCAAGCCCGACATCGACTTCAGTGTCATCGCGGCAAAGCACGGCGGCGGCGGCCACAAGCAGGCTTGCGGGTTCAAGGCCGAAAAGCTGCCATTCCTTCCGTGAAAACCATCCTCGTCACCGGCGGCGCCGGCTTCCTTGGGTCTCACATCGCCGAGCGGCTGATCGCCGCCGGCCACCGCGTCGTCATCCTCGACAACCTCGCCGGCGGGGATGAGGCGAACATACCGCAGGGTGCCAACTTCATCTTCGGCGACGTCACCGACGAATCCCGGGTGATTCATCTCTTCGGCAAGATCCGCTTCGATGCCGTGGTTCACTGCGCGGCCTTCGCCTCTGAGAATCTGAGCCACAACTGCCGGCTGCACACTTTCCGTTCCATCGTCCTCGGGTCCGGCATCCTCGTGAACGCGGCTGTCAACCATGGCGTCGAGCTGTTCGTCTCGATGTCGAGCATCGCGATCTATGGGGATCGCAAGCCGCCGTTCACTGAGAGCGATCCGGCGCTGCCGTGCGACCCCTACGGCGCCGCCAAGGCGTGCGCGGAATACGACCTTCGTGGCGCTACCAAGAACTTCGGGATGAACCACCTGATCTTCCGGCCGCACAATATCATCGGCACGCGCCAGTCGCTCGCGGACTCGACACGCAACGTCGCCTCGATCTTTATCCGCCAGGCTCTGAGCGGTCAGGCGTTCACGATCTTCGGCGACGGCCAGCAGACCCGCGCGTTCTCGCCGGTCAACAAGGTCGCCGCCATCATCGCCGCGTCCGTGGACCGCAAGGAAACGTGGAACCAGACCTTCAACATTGGTGGCGACAGCGTGATGTCCGTCAACCGACTGGCCTACGTGGTCGCCGAGAAGGCCGGGCTCGATGAGGCGAACTGCGAATACCTGCCGGCGCGCAACGAGACCATGCACGCCCACTCCTCGCACGATCTCGTGAAGCAATTCTTTCCCGATCTGGCGCTCATGCCGGAGTCCATCGAGGACACGGTAGCCGAAATGGTGGCGGAGGCGCGCAAGGCCCCGCTGCCGAAACTGAAACGCTTGCCTCGCATCGAGGTAATTAAGAACCTCCCTGAAATATGGAAATCCCAACCCTCCCGCGCCACGAGCTGCTGACCAAGTGGCAGCCGGTCATCGACAAGACCTTCGACATCTTCACTTGGACGTCGGGACATGAGCTTGCGTTCCTGTGCGAGCTCGCGTCACAGGCCGGAAAGATCGTCGAGATCGGAGCCTATCACGGCAAGAGCGCGAAGTGCATGGCGCTCGCGAATCCTAGCGCATTTCTTACGGTGGTTGATCTCGCTCAGGATGACCGTTGCCGGATCATCAGGAACACAAACCTCCTCATGGATGGTATTCGCGTTCTTGAGGGGACCGCCCGCGATAACCAGACCGTCATCAAGGCCGACGGACCCTACAATCTGGCGTTCATCGACGGCGGCCACCTGGAGGCCGACGTTTCGCTGGACATCAGCATCCTGCTCCCGCTCATGGCCCCCGGCGCCATCATCGCCGGCCACGACTGGCGCCACAACAACCCGCTCGACGGCGTGAACGTCGCGGTCGAGAAGGCGTTCGACAAGCACAAGATTCACGTTTTTGAAAGCATCTGGCACGTCAAGCTATGATCACGAAGCCCAAGGGTCTGAGCGGATTCACTGTCTGCAAAAACGCCATCTCTCTCGACTACTGTATTCGCGAGTGCATCGAGAGCTTGCTGCCCGTGTGCGACGAGGTGGTGGTCGGTGAAATGGGCAGCGATGACGGCACGCTGACCTTCCTGCTGGACTGGGCCGCGCACGAGCCGAAGCTGCGCATCGTCATGATCAACGACTGGACGACGGCCAGAGGCGACCCGAAGTGGTTCGTCGAGGCGCTGAACCAGACCCGGGAGCACCTGAAGTATTCGATGATGCTGCAGCTCGACGCCGACGAGGTGCTGTGTGATGACGAGGACACTCGTGGCGCCATCAAGCGAGCCTTCGACAACAACGACGCCATCGCGCTCAATCGGCTCAACTTCGTTCGTGATCCGGTGTCGCTCATCCCCGAGAACGAGTGCTGCGGGAAATACGTCGTGCGCGTCGGCCCCTCCCACCTGTGGCTTCCATCGGACGAGCCGCACGCCCGCGGAGAGATCCATTTGCTCGACATGGCCCATCACGAGCCACGGGCCCTGATCTACCACCTCGGATTCCTCCGCCGCCGCGAGTCCTTCTTCGCCAAGGCCCGCGTCGTCCTCGGTGCATTCTTCAATGAATTCGATACGCGCCTGGCTGCCGCTGAGTCCGAGGGCACGCATCCTTTCGAGAAATTCCCATGGTGGAATCGGCTCGAGTCCTTCCCGGCCCACTACGGCTATCCCAAGGCCGTCCGTCAATGGATGGAGGACCGCGGCTACACTGTCCCGTGATCACCGGCTACACCATCTCAACCTCCAAGGAAAAACTCAGCATGCTCTGGGTCTGCCAGCAGCTGCGCGCGTCCTATTGGGGTGGCTGGTTGACGGATGAGCAGATCATCGCCGCTTGCGGCCGCTCCCTGTGCTTTGGTGTCTACGGGGATGACGTGATCGACGGCGGCGAGATCGCGCTCTGCGGCGAGCAGGTCGCGTTCGGTCGTGTCGTCACCGACGGCCACACGTTCTCGTCCGTCATGGACATCATCGTCGAGGAGAAATGCCGGAATCAGGGCATCGGAACCATGCTGATGAACGCGATGCTGGAGCACCCGGACGTCAAGGGAACCGTCTGCATCATCAGCACGCAGGACAAGGGGTTCTGGTATGAGAAGTTCGGGTTTGAAACGTGCCCAATCGTGCTGAAGCGTGACCCGAAATGAGCGACGTCGAAAACATGGCCAAGGTCATCAAGCTGGCCATCCGATCCAGCACGGCCGCATGGTTCGAGTCGAAGCACTGCAAGATCTACCCGAAGGACAAGGCCGCCGGCCTGATTACACCGAAGTGCAACAGCCTCCAGCGAAAGGTCCAGGCTGTCATCGACAGGTTCGAGGATCTTGGCCTCCCGGTCCGTATCATCGGCCTGAAGCCACGCCAAAAGGGGTCGACCACGTTCTTCTCGGCCGTCACCTACTGCTTTATCCGGCGCATGGCAGCCAACGCTGTCATCATCGGCGGCCAGTTCTCGCAGGTCGAGGAGGCGTGGGGCATGTGGCGCACCTACCAGAAGAACGACACGTTCGACTGGGGAAATACAGGTGAAGTGAACACCAAGCAGGGTGCATGGTCCCATGGCAGCAAGCTGATCGGTGAGACCGCGCGCGACGTCCTCGCCGGCGTCGGCGGCACGCATCAGGTCCTGCACGCCTTCGAGGTGGCTCGCTGGTCTAAGCATGGCGTGGCCAACTCCGCCGAGGTGCTTGGCAACTTGCTCAAGGCGATCCCGAATCTGCCGAACACGATGATCATCTTGGAGAGCACGGCGGAGGGTGAAAACGGCCCGTTCCCCGAGCGCTTCAACAGCGCGGTCACATCCGAGAAATTCATCTCCGGCGAGGTCGACGTTCAGCCGGGTTCCTTCGTCTCGATCTTCGCCGGCTGGCACGAGTTCTCGGACTCCGCGATGCGCCTGACCGCGGAGCAGAAAAAGCACATCCGCGACACGCTTGACGCCGACGAGGAGTATGCCGGAGAGCAGGAGTTGATCGACCTGTATCGCTTCATCGACGACGAGGGCGTGGAACATCTCGGCGAGAGCGTGCGCGATTTCGACATGTGGGAACAGCTGGCGTGGCGCCGCTGGGCCATCCGCGAGGAGTGCGAACGCGACAAGTTCAACTTCGACCGCGACTACCCGCATTCGGCCAAGGTCGCTTTCCAGAAGTCCGGCAACCTGCGCTTCAACGCCACGGGTCTAGCGATCCAGCGCAAGCGGCTGGCGAAGCGCAAGCCCGGCATCTACGGCATCATCGAGGAAACGAAGGGCGGCCGCCGGTTCGCCTTCCGGCCCACGGCCAAGAATGAGGCGCGCGTCCGGATCTTTGAGCAGCCGATCCCGAACTGCCGCTACCTGATCTCGGTGGACCCGATGACCGGCATCACCCAGACCGGAGGCAAGGACCCGGACTATCATAGCGCTTACGCGATCCGCGCCGGCTACTGGGACGCCAAGGGCGTCTGGAATCGGCCGGCCACGGCGGCGCGCGTCGTCAAGAGCCGGTGGGACATCGGCGTGCTGGAGCCGGACGTCTGGAAGTTGGCGCGCATGTATGGCAACCAGACCGGCGCCTTGATCGTGATCGAGATGAATCAGGACAAGGGCCTGACCGAACTACTGCGCCTGCGCGGCGCCAACTTCTATCAGCGCGAGATCTTCAACCAGCGCGAGCAGAAGACCGCGAAGGCGTTCGGTTTCCAAACCAACGAGAAGACGCGCGAGAATCTGGTCGAGACCGTGGCCACGGCGATCCGTGAGTGGGATACGCCAGGCGCCGGCATCGACATCTGGGATGAGGAAGCACTGGACGAGTTCGACAATTTCGTCCGCAAAGAGAACGGCCGGTCGGAGGCGTCAGACGGCCACCATGATGACGACGTTTTTGGTATCGGCCTTGGCCTGACGGTGATAGGCCACGCGACGACCTACGTCCCCGAGCGCGGACTGTCCGGCTGGTGGGGCCCTCCGGAGCTGGGCGGAGCGCCGCCGACCAAGCCGTCAGCATATTCTTGACTGGTATCAGGTAAAGCCCTACCAGCATTTAGTGCCGCCAGTCCCTACCCGCGACCGTCGCCAGTTTCAAAAAGCTGGCTCACAGCCCGCGCCGGTCCAAGAAGACCAGCCGGCCGTTTCTCCGTCCACCGTCGATGAGTTGCCAGATCCGCTCGAGCCGGTCGCATCGGAGCCACTGACGCAGGCATACGTTAAGCCTCAGCCTGTCGCTGAACCTGCCGGCCCGGAGACCGGAACCACCGGCGGGCTCGTTCCGCAGCAAGCCGGAACATGGGACAAGCCCGTGGTCGCTCCTCGCCTCTCGGATGACCCGACGCAGCGCGCCAAGCAGTCGACGGACGCGGCTCAGGCTGAGTTCGAGGCCAAGCAGCGCGCGGTCAACCCGCATTTGTTTTCCGGCGCCGTCAAGAGCCTCGCGAAAGTCGGCGGCAAGAAGTATCAGGAGCAAGCGATCCGCGAGGGCGATCAGCTCTACACCGATCAAGTCCAGGCGGACCGCGCGGCCATCATCGGTCAGCGCCGTGACGAGATGGCGACGGTCAAGGCCGAGAATGCGAAGCGTGAAGCGCAGTTCCGCGGCACCGGCCAGCAGTTCTACACCGATCCTTACGGCCGCATCCAGCCGGTTATCGACCCGCAGGGTCGCAAGCTCTACAGCGCGACGGCATGGGAAGAGGGTGCCCACCCAAAGACGGGCGCGCCCGTCCTGCAGAAGCGCGATCAGTTCGGGCAGCGCCAGTTCAAGACGCCGCCCATCGTCGCGAGTCCGGACCTGACGGACGATCAGCTTTACTACAAGTTCGGCGATGATGACCTCAGGCCGGCCGGCAAGGTCGAGGATCTGGTCAATCACCCGGACTTCACGATTGCGCGCACGGCCAAGCGTGTCTCGGCGCAGCGCAGGAAGGCGATCTGGAGCGAGGCCATCGCCCCCATGGAGGCTGTCAAGGCTGACACCGAGGTCGCCTACGACATGGGCCAGCAGCGTGCTATCGAGCTTCAGGCCCAGATCGAGCAGCTGACGACACAGGCGGCCGCCTACACCCCCGAGATGCTTGAGCAGACCCAGGGCGGCGTGTTTGGGATTGGCGCGACGCCGACGCCGGCGGCCGCTCAGGCGCAGCAGGCGAAGGCTGGCATCGACGCGCAGCTCGGCGCGCTACTGACGGAGCAGGCCGCGCTGACCGACTCACTCAAGCCGATGGGTCAGCTCGGGCGCACGAAGCGCGCCGCGGCGCTCGATCTCGCGATGTTCAAGGCCAAGGCGGCGCACGAGTCCTATGCGGATCTCGCGGACGAGCGCCGGATGATTCTGCGCCAGCAAGGGAAATCCGAGGAGGATGATCCGACGCTCAAGTCCATCCTCGAGGCGCAGGCCACCTACGGCACGCAGCTACAGCGCGCCGCCTCCATGGCAGAGCGCGAGGCGCTGGCTGCGTCACAGGCTTCGCGGGCCGATGTTCCTCCTCCGGCTCCGGTCGCTCCGGTCGTCGAAGAGGCCGAAGGCGCGCTGTCGAAGACGGCGAAATCATTCACGCGCGGCGCGCTTTCTGAGGGTCTTTACGCCGCGTCCGAGGGTCTTGCCCGCCTGATGGAAGGCGTTGGCGCGTCCGGCTGGGTCCCGGGGTTCGGCGTGGCGCCGGCCGGCATGGAGGGTGCCGCCAAGTGGTATGGCGATGCGACGCGCCAGCTGCGCGAGAACATCCGCAAGGCCCTCCCGGTTGACCAGCAATTCGCCCAGTCGAAGCTGGGTCAGATCTCACAGGGTCTCGGCCAGGCGGCAGGCACGCTCCCGACTGCAGTGCTCGGACCCGCCGGTCTGGCGGCCGCCTCCATCGGTCAGATCTACACCGAGGCATACGATGATGCGAAGGCGAGCGGCGCAAGCGATGCGGACGCGCACATGGCCGCGGTCCAGTATCTGCCGGCGTCCGGTGTGGATTTCCTGTCAGACCGCCTGATCATCGGCAAGATCCTGAAGCCACTCGTCGGCAAGATGAAGGTGGGCCAGATCCTGCGCGACGTGCTCACCACCACCGCTGTCGAAGGCGGCACGGAGGGCGCCCAGCAAGCCTACCTGAATTTCATCGCGAGCAAGCTGCAGGCGTATGATCCGGACCGTCCGCTCGACAAGGAAGTCCTCGATTCGATCATCGTCGGTGCCGCGGTTGGTGGCACCGTGACCGGCGCCGGTCAGGCGGCTGGGTCGCTTCTGGCGCCCGGCGAGACGCCGCCGGCTGCTCCGCCTCCGCCGGACGCCCCCGGTAGGACATCGCCTGTCTCACCCCCTCCTGCGCCAGAGGGCACGGTCGGTGGCGCTGGCGACAAGAGCGAGATGCAGCTGGCCGAAGAGGAGCTTCAGCGCCGGCTTGCCGCTTCCGATCTTTCACCCGCGGAGCGCGCTGAATTCGACCGGCTGCGGAACGAAGAGGCTGAGCCCATCGGTCCGACCCCGGGCCCGTCTACCGCCGAGCAGGCGGCCGAAGTCCTCGTGCCCGAACTCGCCGAGAAGCGCAACACCCCGCCGCCGGCCCGGTCCGCTGCGGAGTCCGCCGCCGTGTTTCAGGAAGCCGACGCGCAGCAGGCTCAGTCCGCCGAGGAGCTTTCGCGCAAGGAAGGCGTCATCCAGAATCTCGTCGACCAGATCTCGGGCGGGAATGACAGGCTCCGCACGGGCCTGCTCAATCGTCGCAAGGGGTTGACCGAGGATCAGTTCATCGAGGCGCTTCAGGGCGTGCTGCTCCGCCAGCGTCCCGGCCGCTCTGATGTCGAGGCTGGCGTGCGCGAAGAGGCGACCCGGATCGCCAACTCGCCCATCGACGGCGATACGCCTGGCGTGGAGAACGTCGGCCGCATCCCGCCGGCCGAACTCGATGTCATGTCCGACGCCGGCGCCGAGACGCTGGCGGAGCGCACGGCTGCTTCGCTGGCCGGCGTGACACAGGAAGAGATTGCCACGCGGCGTGCGGGTCAGGCCATGGTGGGTCCGGGCGCCGAGCCTGTGGTCGCCGGCGAAGCCCCCGCTCTCAATTTCGATGAAGACACCACTACAGCCACTCCTGAACCTGCTGTCGCAGCTCCCGAAGTTCAGGCAAGCCAGCCCGCGCAAACGCAGCCTGATGTTCCGGCGCGCGAAGAAGTGGCTGACGCCGGCCCGGAGCGCATCGTAAAGGCCGCTGTCCGGTTCTCGGATGGTGAGGTGCGGACGGGGACCAATCACGCCGAGATCGTCGGCGCCATCGGCGACCGCGACATGCGCGGCAGTGATGACGGTTTTGTCACCAGCACGGGTCGGTATGTGTCGCGCGAGGAGGCGATGAAGATCGCGCGCGATAACGGCCAGACCACCGGCAAACAGGATGGTCTGACGGCCGAGCGGCTGGAGTATGACCGCCTGCGGGGTGAGATGAAGCCGGAGAAATTCGGCACGCCGGAGTATCAGGCTGCGTGGCAAGCCAGCGAGGACATCAAGAACCGCAACAAGGGGATGCCCCCGGGTGAAGTGGCGGCGGAGGTTGTTCCTGAAAAACCAGCCCCGAAGCCTGTGCGCGAAGAAAAGGCCAAGCCCGCCACCGACGAGCGCGTCGGCAAGATCGTCCGCTATAAGGTCGCCGGTCCCTCGGGTGATATGACCGTGGCTGGCACCGTCCAGCAGGTCTACTCAAACGGCCGCCTCGAAGTGAAGCGCCAGCAAGGCGGATACGACGTCATCGACGCGACTGACGTTCTTGATAAGAGCGACAAATCCAAGGTTGAGGTGTCGGGCCTTTTCGCTCGCACCGCACCGAAGCCACGCTCCGACATCGAAAATGGCACCCGCTATACGGAGTGGCGCACGCGCAAGATCACCAACGAAGATCTTCGCAACGAGACGATTGCTCGCGAAGCTGGCAAGGATGACTTTCTGGTGGAGCGCCGTTCCGTCAGCACCGATGGCCAGAAGGTCGAGCCTGGTGAATGGCAGCCCATGGCGACCGGCACCACCAAGCGCGAGGCAATCGAAAGCGCGTGGGAGTCCGGCATGGATAAGGCCACGTCGTTTGACGTCGATCACAAGAAGCTGGTCGATGAATCCGCCGAGCGCGTGAAATCGCTTCAGGATGCCGAGGCCAGCAAGAAAGAGAATCAGGAGAAGGCCCGCGCCCTTCATTCTGAATACCTCGCGGCTGTTGATGCCGTTCCGATTAAGGGTAAGAACGGGGAAATCAACCTGTCTTGGTCCGAGGGGAACGGGAAGGTTGGCACCAAGACCGTGCCAGCGATGATCTACGGCGACTGGGCCGTCTACAAGGCCCAGCAAGGTCGCGGAAACGTCTACAATGTCACCCACGTCGCGAGCGGAAAGCGCGCCACGTTCATGAATACGGCCGGTGAAGCTAAGCGCATCGTGCAGGCGATTATTCAGTCCGGGGCCGACGCCAAGAAAATCGACTCCGATCCGGCTGAACTCGCCAAGGTCGCTAAGGCTATCATGGGCGTGCGGACCAGTCAGACCCCGCCGTGGTTCAGCGCGAAGCCCCCCGCCAAAGCCCCCGCCCCCATCTCCGCCGCCGTCACCGAATCCACCCCTGAGTCCGTCGAGGGCGACAAGATCAACAAAGAATGGACCGCCTTCGACAAGGAATCCGGCACGCTCGGCATCCCGCGCGCGGAGATGCCGCAGATCAAGTCCGAGGCGCGCGGTGCGCTGGTGAACTTCCTGAAGGCCCGCGGCATCGAGGCCAAGGCTGGCATGATCAACCCATCCAAGCTGAAGCCCACCCAGGCCGAGTTCAGTCCGGCGAAGGTCCAGAAGGCGCGCGATTTCACCGGCAGCGAGCGCCCGATTCTGATCTCATCCGACAATCACGTCGTCGACGGTCATCATCAGTGGGTGGCGTCACTTGATGATACCTCGACGCCGATGCCCGTCATCCGCCTGAACGCGCCGATTGACCGCGTGCTCGCCGAGGTGAAGGAATTCCCGTCGTCCGAACAGGCCGCTGGTGCCGCGGTGAAGGGAGAGGCGAAGCCGGCCGCCAAGGTTCAGGCCGCCGCTCCGGCGCTTTCAACTCGCGCCATCGAGGCGCTGCAGAAGGCCAAGATCGACACGAAGGGCAAGGTCTACGACGCCACCGCCGGTGTTCCGATTGCGGCCTACAACGCGGCGCTCGACATCGCGATCCTCGGTATCCGCGCCGGCCGGGCGCTGGCCGACGTCATCAAGCTGGCCGTGGCGCGCTACCGGGCGAAGCACCCCAAGGCCACCGCCGAGGAGGTTGCCAAGCTGACGGCCGCGATCAATGACGCCTACGCCAATCCGCCTGAGCCTCCGAAGCCATCGACGGCCAAGTCCGCCGTCCCTCCCTCCCTGCGTGAAGGCGATGTCCCGGCCGCTGACATCGAATACGACGTCCGTAATCAGGACGAGCGCATGAAAGAGGCTCGCGCCATGATCGACCGCGACGGCGCCACGACGGCCGAACAGAAGCTCTCCGACCGCAGTCTGCCGGCCGACACGCGCGTCGCCATCGGTGGCGTCCTGCTGGAAAAGAAGATGAACCAGCTGCGCGACGCCAAGGCGGAGGATGTAGCCAAGATCACCGCGGACATCAACCGGATCACGGCCGCGGTGCGCGCCGGAGTCTCCACCGAGTCCGGTCAGGGTGTCGCGATGCACAACCGGATCTACAAGAATCTCGGTGTCATGTCCGCGATGGAGTATGCGCGCGACGTCAACACCAAGCGCGTCGAGGCCATGGGCGGCGAGGACGCGAACAAGGCGGCCGACGAGGCGGCCAAGGTCTTCAATGGCACCAAGGATCAGGCGGCGCGGGACAAGGCCATCGAGAAACTGAAGGAGCGCTACACCTCGAAGCCGGTCCGCAAGATGCTCAACTCACTGCAGGGTCTCGAGGTCGCGCAGAAGCTCAACGAGCTCGGCGTGCTCCGCCGGGACGACATGATCGACATCGCGGCCAACGAACTCGGGCTGCCCGGTATCGAGCCCAAGAAGCTCCACCAGATCGCGGACCTCGTGGACCGCATCGAGAACGCCGACAGCCTGGCTGACGCCGAACTGGCCCAGCTCGAGCTAACCGACACGCTCGCTAACTTCCGCGGCACCAGCAAGGTCGATCTCGAAACCTCTCTGATGACGCTCAACGTGCTGTTCTCGACGAACACGCAGATCGCAAACGCTGGCGGCAATGCTTTCCGCCTGATCACCGAACTGGCTTCCGTCGCTGGCGTGAACCCGACGGCCGAACGCCAGAAGGCGCTGTGGGAAGGCTTCAAGGGCGGCCTGCCGATTGGCTGGGCGCAGGCCAAGTCCATCTGGGAGACCGGCCGCAGCACCCGTGACCTTCAGGACAAGACCATCGGCGTCGGCTCCGCGGTCGAGCGCGCGGACTACCGCGAACTCTACCCGAACATGCCGAAGGCCATCGCGAATGCGCTCAACGCCAAGAAGGACGTCCTCGCCCGGGTCGGGCGCTTCATGCGCGCGATGGACGCGCTGGCCTACTACCCGGCGCGCGAGGCTTACGCCCGCATGGTGGCGACCAAGTTTTTCGAGGGCAGCATGAAGGGTGAGGCGCTGCAAAAGAAGGTCGCCGAGATCTTGCACACGACGCCCGGCGAACTCGAAGCCGCGCGCAAGCAGGCCGAGGCCGAGGGTTACAACGGCGTCGCCGTGGCTCGCCGCGCCTCCGAGATCATCGAGGCCCGCCGCGGAGAGACCCCGGAGGGCGCCGCGGCCGCCAAGGAAGCCGAGGCGTTCGGTGCAGATACCACCTACACCAACGAGCCCGTGGGCAACGCCGGCGTGGTCTATCGCGCCGCCTCGAACGTCGCCCAGCGCTTCCGGATCGGCGGCGTCCCGGTGCTCAAGCCTTGGATGATGTTCCTGCGCACGCCGACGAACATGTTCAACGCCTCGCTGGACTACACGCCGATCGGCGCGGTCCGGGCGATGAAGGGCAGCATCCGTGATCAGGCCGGAAACCAGAAGGATTTCACGCAGGACGAGATCAACCGGAAGTATTTCCAAGCGGCCGTCGGCACCTCGCTCATGGCCGGCACCACGCTTGCCATCGCGAAGGGTCTGATGGATGTCACGTTCAAAGGCCCGGATGATCCGGAGAAGCGCCGCCAGCTGCAGGCCGCCGGCTGGCGTCCCTACAGTTTCAGGATCGGTCAGGGGCCCTACATGTCCTACCGCGACACGCCGATGATCGTCCCGCTGGCCGTGGTCGGCTACGTCGCCGACGCGGCGAAATACAACACGGACAAAAAGAGCCAGTTCCTCGAGTCCCGCGTGGCCGACGCGCTGCTCAACGCTCCGTTTCAGGCGGCCTTCGCCACCTCCCCGCTCACCGGCATGGCCGATCTGCTTGGCGCCGCCAACGGTCAGGGCAGCCTGGCGCGCGGCCTGACCAGCGTGCCAGCCAATCTCGCTATCCCCGGCAGCCGCCTGCTCATGGAGATGGACCGCTACCTCGACCCCAAGGTCTACGACAGCAACCCGCTCAAGCAGACCGTTCCCTTCCTGCGCCGCGATGGCACGGCCCGCTCGGACGTTCAGGGTCGGTCGGTTGAGACCGTCCCGATTGACCGCTTCGGCGGATTCCCGTCCAAAGATCCGGTCGACAAGCTGCTCGTCGAAAAGAAGGTATTCATCCCCGGCATCAGCGAGACGCTGAAGGTCGGCAAGGGCCCGGCGCAACGCGACATGACCGACGAGGAGAAGGAAGCCTACAAGCGGGTGTCCGGCCAGCGCATCCGGGCCCGCCTTCAGGCCATCACTCCGCGGCTCCGCTCCATGGATCAGGGCGCCGCGCAGGACGAAATCGACCGAATCACCCGCGAGGAACGTGCTCGCGTAAAGCCCCTGATCGGCATAACCATCAAAAAGTAATCCCATGCCCACCCAAGTCGAAAATGCGATCAGCGAGATGGACAAGGCCACGCGCCTGCCCACTGGCGAGGCGCCGCCCATGGATCTCGACGCCCCGCGCGTTCCGTTCATCACCGATCTGAAGCTCACCGCTGATCAGGAGCGCAAGATGATCGACCACGCCTTCACGCGCCGGGATCAGATCTGCAACGAGACCGGCCGTGACAACACGCTCAACCCGATCTGGTGGAACAACCAGACGTGGGGCGCCTCGGTCGCCCTGCAGAGCCAGGGCCTTCTCCCGGTGGGCGACACCTTCTTTGGCAAGCGCAGCCGCTACGACGCGACCTTCCTGAATGACGTCAGCTGGCGCCCGTTCACGATGGGCCCGAGCACCATTTTCAACGAATCCAACATCAGCGTTCCGATCACGCGCCGCATCGCGCGCCAGATGATCGCCAAGGCCAAGAACGCGTTCTTCGGCGTGGACGACTGGTTCAGTGTCGACCCGATGCCGGTCCCCAACCGGGACGGCGTTAATGACGAGTTGCGGAACAACAAGATCGAGAAGTTCTGCCAGTTCAAGCTGCGCGAGGCTGACACCCGCGAGGACATGGGCGACGCCATCGAGGCGGCCTTCATCTTCGGCGAGTGCGCCGTCAAGACATCCTACGTCGTGCGCGACCAGATCTTCAACGTCGAGGCCACCGTGCTCCACTCGGTCGATGGCGAGCCCGTCCGGGCGGCCGATGGCAACTTCATCACGCAGGAAGATACCACCGTGCCGGAAGACGGCACCGGCCGCATCCTGCTTGAGCGCGACGGCGTGACCGAGGTCGGCATCTCGCCGATCTGGCAGAAGACCCCGCTGGACCGCCGGCAGGTCCTCTTCGAGGGCGCCAAGTCCGAGGTGATCTACTACAAGGATTTCCTCTGCCCGTTGACCGCCACCGACGTCCAGACCGCGGACTTCTGCGCGCACCTCTACGACAAGCCGGTCATGGCCTTTGTGGATCTGGTCGTGAAGCGCGGCATGATCGGCGACACTTCCGATGAGCGCATCAGCGCCGCGCGCAAGATGTTCAGCTTGGTGAAGGACATCTCCGACAACAGCCCGCAGCCCAAGGCCGGCGTCACCATGTCAAACCGGCCGAACGATCACTACGCCTCCACGCCCTCCGTCGAGACGGGCGACCCGGTCGCCGAGTTCATGGAGTGCTACATGTGGTATGACGCGAACGGCGACGGCATCGCCGAGAACATCATGCTCATCGTGGACAAGACGACACGGGCCCC
>Ga0172380_10000722_pt1 | contig 61150 bp, 53 predicted proteins | sample Leawe162metaG_FD_119747 | JGI IMG/M metagenome (GOLD analysis project Ga0172380, IMG submission 119747) | Leachate microbial communities from a municipal landfill in Southern Ontario, Canada - Leachate well 162 metaG | ecosystem: Engineered > Solid waste > Landfill > Unclassified | place... | reverse complement strand
CATCTGCTAGTTGTTTTCTCTGAACTGGGGTTAATCGAGTTTTCTTGTGAATTACCATAATTGTTTACTTAATTGTTAGTTATATTTTAACAATTTTTGTAAACAACGCTAGTTAATCTAACAATTAAGCAAATAATATGGATAAAAATTTTATAAAAAATTTCTGGGAAGATCAGGGCCAAAAGCATAAAGATTCTCATTGGGCTTCTTGGGGAGATAATTGGATGATAGATTTGGAAATTGATTTGGTTTCTAAATATATTAAAGATGGAGATGATATTATTGATATAGGTTGCTCTAATGGCTATTCTGCCTTTAAGCAATTTGAATACAATGGTACAACAAAAATAACCGGAATTGATTTTGCTGAGAAAATGATAGAGCATGCTCAAGATGTAAAAGAAAAAAAATATAAAGATGCTGCTATTAATTTTTCTGTTGGTGACATTTTGGATATAAAATTTGAAGACAACTCTTTTGATTTGGCTTATACGACTAGGGTTATAATTAACTTAACAAATTGGGAGGATCAAAGAAAGGCAATAAAAGAATTGTTGCGCGTAGTCAAACCTGGAGGAAGAGTCATTATTCTGGAGGCTTTTTGGGAGCCATTAGTTTTGTTAAATTCGTTGCGTGCCTTGAAAAATCTTTCTCCGCTTGAAATGCATGATTTCAATAGATATTTGCATATTAGCAAAATGGATTCGTTCTTGGAAGAAGAGGGTGTTATTTTCGAAAGAAAAGATTTTTCTTCTATTTACTATTTGGGTTCTCGTTTCTTAAGGGAATTAGTGACAAACGTTGATAAATATGATGGTTTTAGTAATCCTATTAATAAGATTTTTTATGAAGTGGAAAAGGAGTTTTCTGGAGGTGGGTTTGGTATTCAGCAAGCCTATATTTTAGAAGTAAAAAAATAATTTCAGCAATAAAAGCCAATAGTTGTTGCTATTGGCTTTTGCAATAAAATGGCTTATATATACATATTGGGGACAATTATCTTTACGGTTTTAGGTCAACTCTTGCTTAAATGGAGAATTTCTGATTATGGGAATTTACCATTATTGTTTTTAGATAAAGTTGCGTTCTTGGTGAAATTGTTATTCGACCCTTTTATTTTTATTGGTTTTTTATCTGCATTTGTAGCTTCTTTTTTTTGGATGGCTGCTATGACTAAGGTTAATCTGAGTTTTGCATATCCCTTCATGGGTTTGAATTTCGTTCTTGTTTTCATACTTTCAATTCTATTATTTAAGGAGCCTTTTACCTTGTATAAAGTGGTTGGGCTTTCTCTCATAATAATAGGAATCTTTATTTCAAGTAAATCAGTATAATTTAATTTCAAAAAAATGATACCATTCAACATCCCTCCCATGGTGGGTAATGAGGAAAAATATATAAAAGAAGCTATTGCTAAGAGGAAAATATCTGGTGATGGGATGTTTACTAAGAAGTGCCATCAATGGCTTGAAGAAAATTTTGAATGCGAAAAGGCTCTACTTACTACATCCTGTTCGCACGCGCTTGATATGGCTGCTATTCTAATAGATACGAAAGAGGGAGATGAGATTATAATGCCATCATACACTTTCGTATCAACTGCAAATGCTTTTGCTCTAAGGGGCGGAAAAATAGTATTTGTTGACATTCGTCCTGATACGATGAATATAGATGAAAATCTTATTGTGGCAGCTATTACAAGTAAAACAAAAGCAATCGTGGTTGTTCATTATGCTGGCGTTGCATGCGAGATGGATATCATTAGTGATATTGCCAAAAAGCATAATCTATATGTAATTGAGGATGCTGCACAGGGTGTGATGTCGAAATATAAAGGAAAATTTTTGGGAACTATCGGTGACATTGGATGCTATAGTTTTCATGAAACAAAAAATTATTCATCAGGCGAGGGAGGATCTATTATTTTAAATAACAAAAAATTTGCAGAAAGAGCTGAAATCATAAGAGAGAAAGGAACAAATAGGTCAAAGTTTCTAAGGGGTCAGGTGGATAAATATACATGGGTAGATATTGGTTCATCATACTTGCCAAGTGAATTAAATGCAGCATATTTATATTCTCAACTAGAAAATGCGCAAAAAATAAATAAAAAACGTCTTTTATTGTGGAGTTATTATTTTGAAAAACTTGAAAAATTGAAGGAGAAGGGTTTTATTGAGATTCCTCAAATACCAAAAGAATGTGAGCATAATGGGCACATGTTTTACATTAAAGTTAGAGATATACAAGAGAGAACAAAACTTATAGCATATCTAAAAGATAATGATATCATGGCTGTTTTCCATTATGTTCCTCTGCATTCTTCAACGGCTGGTTTAAAGTACGGATATTTTATTAATGGTGACAATTATACTACAAAAGAAAGTGAGCGCTTGGTTAGATTGCCAATGTATTATGAATTATCCAAAGATGAAATCAAAAAAATTACAGGATTTATACATTCTTTTTATAAACAGTGATATGTTATTTTAAAATGTTTTAAGATATTAATGAATGATTAAAATTATATGTTGAAATTGGAATATTGGAAAGAAAACTTGATAAGAAATATTAGTTTCTTTCTTTCTTTTGTCGTTTTGTTTTTGGTTGTGGCACTTTCTTTTTTTACTTGGAGATGGGCAGATGATTTTTGCTTATTTAATAGTCTCCAGCACGAAAGTCTTTGGAGATTTGCATGGAATTGGTACAATGTCTGGGATGGTAGGGGCTTAATGATGGGAATAACTTCTGGACCAGCTATAAAATATCTTCCAGTGGAAGCTACTAACGCAATATGGGCTTCTGCATTATTGGGTTGTGCATATTTTATTTATAAGATATTAATGGTTGAATCTTCATTTTTAAATAAGGATAGATTTAATTTGGTTGTTCAAGTTGCAGCTATTACTGTTGTGTTATGGCGAGGCATGAGCGCTCATATCTCAGAAACAGTTTATTGGTCAACGGGTGGTTATTATGTATTGGCTGCCTTTTTTGGTCTCATATGGACTTATTATATCACCAAGCTTGCAAAAAATATTGATGGATTAAAATATCATAGCAACCTAATGTTGTTTGCTTTTTTCATCTTTAGTATCCTCATTGGAATGTTTTCACATAATTTATCCACAGGCCTTCTTGCTTTGGGATTTGTAATTTGTGTAATTATTTGGCTAAGAAATGAATCAAGAGATAATAAATTTAAAAGTATTGTTGTTGGATTTTTGGGTGTTTTAGTCGGGACAATTATTATATCCATAGCACCCGGAAATTTTGCACGTGCAGCCTATGGACAAAGATCCTTCCAATTAGGGATTGATGGTATGGTAAATAATTTTTTTAATATGTTTCAATATTACAATAAATTAAGCGAAACTCTTTTCATGCTTGGTATCTTAGTTGCCTTACTGATGACATTTCTTATTAGAAAAGGATTTAAGCTGAAAAAAGAATTCATTATTAATATTAGCAATGACATAAAAATTCCTTTTAATAAGAGTGCTTTAATTGAAATATTGGAAAAGACTAAATATCTCATTGCGGCGCTTGCTACAATTTTACCGTTTGTCTTTGTCCCTGATTTTGGTGCAGCTAGGACATCTATTTTTTTTATGATGTTTACTCTTATTTTTATTTTAATATTGTTTTCTGGTATTTTTATAAAAATATTTTACAGTTACGAATTAAATGAAAAAAATGGCAGTAAAAAATCTCCGAACTTTGCTTATGTGTTGTTGTGTTTTTTGTTTATGTATCAGTTATATGTAATTATTCCTCATATTGTATTGGCACATAATATTGAAAAAAAAGTAATTGAAAGAGGCAGGTTTCTAAGTAGTAGTAAAAACGAAGGAATTGATGTTATATTAAAGCCATTGAAAATTAAAACGGTGCCGTTTTCTCTTAAATTTTCCGATATCACATCAGACCCAACGTCTTTTATAAATACATGCTCGGCAGATTTTTATAACCTAAAGAGTATTAAGGTAGAAAAGAAATAAAAAATGCATTATTTTTCAAACCCGTCTGGATGGTTTTTGTGCCAATTCCAAGCGGTTTTAATGATTTACGGTATTACACGGATTAAAGCTAGATTCTAGTTAAAATTGGCTGATTGTGATATAAATAAGCTAGACATGAGTTTATAAGGTTATCAAGTTATATTAAATATTTTCTGCATTCACTCGGAAATAAAATTTTAACTTTATTTCGCTCGTTTCATTTGAAAATAAAGTTTATCAAGATGGCTCAAAACTCGTAAAGTACATATGTTTATAAAGTTTATAAAGATAAAAAACATCATGAAAGAGAAAATTAAGCAGTTTTTTGTGAAAAAAGAGAATCTATATCTCGTTTTAGCTCTGACATTTGGCTTGATAATGGCGGTTTTTAATCCTCCGTTTGAGGGTGTGCCGGATGAGCATGCACATTATTGGAAGGCGTGGGCGGTGGCGGAAGGAGCTTTTCTTTGCCATCCGGATAATCAGATTCCTAAGAGTGCAATTGAATTGCCGGGAAGAACACTGAAAGTTGCTGTTCCAGGAGATGATAAAAAAATAGTTATTAACGGTTTGCGTTTAAAACTTTTTGAAAAAGAAACGGGAGAAATGTCAGTCGGTGGAGCTGCTATTTGTGGTGCAACACCATTTGGGTATCTTCCTCAAGCGCTTGGACTGAGAATTGGAAGCATGTTTCATTTGAGCGCCTTGGGAGATTTTTATCTTGCTAGGATATTAAATCTAATTGTATCGGTGTTTTTCGTTTATTTGGCAATCAAAATTACTCCGTTTGGAAAAATTATTTTTCTCATTATTGGGCTTTTGCCAATGACGATTCAGCAGTTTGCTTCTTTAGGTTATGATGCACTTCATATTGGCTTCGTCTTTCTCTTTATTGCATATGCCATAAAGCTTGCATATGAAAAAGATAAGCAGTTGTCTGTTAGAGAAGTGGTGATACTGTCTGCCATTGCCTTGTTTGGTTTTAATGTGAAGGTGGGATATGCCACACTGTCATTTCTGGTATTTTTATTGCCAATGAGCAAATTTAAAAACAAAAAGCAATATTGGCTGTTTACGGTTGGATTTGTTTTTGTTAACATGCTTGTTTTTTGGGGAGTAAATAGATATTTCTCAAGTGGGGCGGAAGTTGTGCAATCAGATAGTCCTATAAATGCTTCCAAACAAATCGCGTATGTTGTCAGTAATCCATTGAATTTTGTATATATTCTCTTTAATCAGGTATATAATAATTTCAATTTTTACATGGAAACTTTTCTGTTTAAATCTGGCTGGCTGAAAAAATCAGTTCCTAATTTGTGGTACGTTTTCATGCTGGTTGGCATGGTGTTGTTTGCGAAAAATGAAAAAGAAAAAGTTGAATTAACAGGAAGGCAGCGATTAATTTTTCTGTTGGTCTTTTTGATGAATTTTACGCTTGCATTCTTGGGTCTTTATCTTGTTTGGACAAAAGTTGGCGCAGATAAGATATCAGGAGTTCAAGGAAGGTATTTGCTTGGCATATTTCCACTTCTGATATTATTTTTCTACAAAGCTAAATTTTCTCTTGAATTTGAATTTATCAAAAAGCATATGCACAAGCTTTTGATAGTATTTTATTTTGTGGCCTTCTTCTTTGTTTTCCAGCATATTTATGAGATATATTACGATAAAACTCCTAAAGAAGTAAAACAAGAATTAAATAAATAATTTTTATTATCATGAAAAAATTAAATCTTGGATGCGGTAAGGATATCAGAGCTGGATATGTCAATTTGGATTTGTATCCATTGCCCGGCGTTGATGTTGTGGCAGATATTAATGAGAAGCTTCCGTTTGAAGATGATACTTTTGACGAAATTTTCACATCGCATGTTTTTGAACATATGGCAGATTTGAATCCTCTCTTGAGTGAGTTGCATCGCATCACTAAAAAAGATGGTGTAATCAAAATTTTTGTGCCTCATTTTACTAACTTCGGGGCATATACTGATCCAACGCATAAGAGATTTTTTGGATATTTCACTATGGATTATTATACTGAAAAAAATGAGATGAGTTTTTATACGCCAGTTCGGTTTAATATAAGGAAAAAGAAGCTCTTCTTTTACATTACAAAAACAAGCCGTTATTCATATGAAAATAAACCTCTTACTTGGCTTGTTAATCTTGCTCCATTGGTGTACGAACGTTTTTTCTGCTGGATTATTCCTGCTCAAGAAGTGTACTACGAAATAGAACCAGTTAAATAGTATTTACTGTGGATTAATTAAAAAAGAAATATTATAACAGCATCCTTCATGATGGAAATTTTTGAAAGTTTATTTTTTTTAGTAGCTGCAGCAGTATTTTCTTTTGTTGCGTTCAAAGAAAGGACCCAAATTTTTATTTTTCGCTCAATTGGTCTTATTTTCGCAACCGTAATTATCCTGCACTTCAATTTGAATTGGATATTTAAGATCCCAATGAGCCTAAACATTAGCTCTCTTTTGTTTATCAGTATTGCGGTATTATTTTTGTTGCTAGATAAGAATGCTTCATTTCTTGAACGCTTAACTGAGTTTAGGAAAAGCGTTACAAATAAAAAAACCTGGATAGGCTGGCTGGCTGTCCTGGGTGTTTTAAGCTGTGCTTTTTTTGTGGGCTATAGCTATTTTGAAGGTAAATTGAATGAACCTCGCTATAGCACTTCAGATCCATCTATACACTATTTGTATTTATCCAATACTGCAAAAACAGGGCTACTTTCTATGTTTGCACCCAATGAAATCTATGTGGCTGCTGGGTATAATCAAAGTTATGAGAGCTATAATGATTCTTACCTTCCCGGACCAGCTGCAGCTTATAATTTATTGAGCAATGTTTTTTTCTGGATTAAAAAAATCACGCTATTCCAAGTATTCAACATCATTTTCTATGCGCTCTCTAGTGTTTATCTATTTTTGCTCGCCATCAATCATAATAAAAAAAGAAACCCTTTGATCGCTATATTCATCCTAATCACTGTTTTGTTTGGAACATTTTTCGACTTTCTGGCTACCTCATTCACTTCTCAATTAGTCGGCTTGTTCATTCTGCTGTTTTTTATTGATACTTTTTATGAATATTATGCAAAAAGGAAAATCTCAATATATATTCCAGCCATAGCCTTGGCAGGATTAATGTTTACATATTTCTATTGGCTGCCAATCGCGTTTGCATTTATGTTCCTTGTTGCATTTTTTGATATTAAAAATGTAAAAATAAGAAATATAATGAGGATTATCCTTCTGGTCACTTTTTCTTCATTACTGTCTATAGGATATATCCTGCTGGTTTTCAAATTGGTTTCGGTCAGTAGCGCAACAATTGATGGCGGATTTCCATTTGGTCCAAATTTTTTAGCGGAACTTGTCATAATTGCTCCATTCGCACTGACAAATCTATATTTATTGCTTAGGGATAAATTTTTGCATAAAAAGGAGCGCTTGTTGACTGACTTTGCGTTGTCGGTTGTTTTATATTCCGCAATTTTGATAATTGCACATATTTTCAATATGGCTTCCAATTACGTCTTTATGAAAGTTTTCTATTTGACTGTGCCAATGATTTGGATTTTGTGTCTGTTATTCTTTTTTGAAAAAGTTAGTTTTGAGTCAATTATCATTTTAATTGATAGGATCAAGAAAGATGGATTGAAATTGAAAACATATTTTTCATACAAGCGACTTTATCTTTTGCTGGGGTATGTGATTTATATTGCAATCGTTACGTTTGTCACGGGTGTTGATTTTAAAGTTTTTCCAGTGGAAAAAAACAATATCGAGCTGGCGATTGAAAGAAACAAAAAGCCAAATTTGACTTCCCAGCAGATGAAGCTTTTGACTGAAGTTGCTAATGAGCGTGGATCAGTTTTGGAAAATGGCAGAATCTTAACATTAGCGGAATATCCAAAATCAGTGTGGATTTTCTCTTACTCTGGTATATGGCCGAGAACATATTCATTGATTCCGCATGAAGATATAGTCGCAGATGAGTTGTCCTATCTAGCGCCAAATTCAGGGATAAATTATTCGCAATGGCTGCTAAATGATGAAAATCATTATTTGATTTATTTGGACAGTGATTTTTCCAAAAATTGGGTGACTGACTCAAAGTTTGATTTTAATGATTATGAGACGGTTTTATCGGTAGGCGAAAATCATCTGCTTCGCTTGAAGAACAATGCTAATGTGAAGTATTTTATTTCAAAAAAATACCCTGATAAAAATCAAAGGGATTCGGTGATTATCCCATATTCAGGAACTTTTATATCGCAGCAAAACAATTTGTCCGGACTTTCGTTTTTGTTGGTTATCCCGCGGAATAAAAATATTCTCAACGATTATTCATTTGAATTGAGAGAAGGTGATTGTTCTATGAATAATGCACCTATTGTTAAAAAAACAATTACAAAAGATGAGTTAAGAAATCAAAAAACCGACCGCTCATACGAGATAAGCTTTGACTCGGTGGTGCCAGATTCCAAGGGCAAGATGTATTGCTATGGTTTGTCTTCAAGAGATGAGGCTGAAACTGTAAATTTGGCAAAAGATTCAAAAACAGGTGAGATTTTATTTCAGGAAAGATTTGTATATATTAATAATTGATTTTTTTATATCAAATTATCCCGTTTTTGATGAGGTTAATTTGTCATAAAGCATAAACCAAATGGTCTCTGTTATTATTCCAGTCTATAATGCTCAAAATACTATTGCTAAATGCTTGGATAGTATTTTGGCCAACAAGTTCAATGATTATAAAATCATTTTAATTAATGATGGATCTAGCGATGATTCATTGAAGGTGTTGAATGAATATGCAAAAAAATACCCCGATAAGATAAAAGTTTTCAATCAAAAGAATCAAGGTGTGGCTGTTGCCAGGAATAATGGCATCAAATTGGCCAGTTCAAAGTATGTGATGTTTATTGATAATGATGATTTTATCGACAGTAATTATTTGGGAAAATTTGCAGAAGAAATAGAAATTAAAAATTCAGACATGGTAATAGGTGGCTATAGGAGAGTTACCAATCAAAAAACCTTGTTTGAGGTGAACTTGGAAGATGTTGAATGGTCAAAGTATGTTGTCATGGCACCATGGGCCAAAATATATAGAAGAAGCTTTTTATTGGAAAATAAGATAGAATTTTTAAATAGTATCGGAGAGGATGTGTATTTCAATCTGCAGGCAATCAATGCCACTGATAATATTTCCATACTTGATTATTGTGGATACAATTGGTTTTATAATGAGCAGTCTGTTTCAAATACAATCAAAAAAAACCCGAGCCGCAAATTCGATGTGATATTTCTGTTGGATTCCTGCTATTTTAAATTGAAAGACTTGGGTGTTGTCGATAAGGAGGAGGTTGAGTTTTATTTCGTTCGATACGTTGTATGGTATCTTTTATTTGTGGGACGAAAATCAAGCTATGAGGAGATATATGCGGAATTTATATCAACCTTCAAGTGGTTGCATGAAAAATTTCCTAAATTCTATGAAAATAAAAATATAAGTCTGATTAATCCAAAAGGTGAAAGCTTCAAAAATAAAATTGCAGTGTTTGTTTTTATGTTTATTTACAGTTTAAGACTGACTAAGTATTTCTTGATGGTATATTCACGTGGAAAAGGGGAGTGATGTCTGCAAAACTATCGGGTAATTATAAAAATACCAAAAATTATAATGAAAGCGCCTATCCCTTGTGTAAGGTTTATTCTTTCACCTAGAAAGAAATAATTGGCAGCAATAACAAAAATCATCGTTGTGGTGGTGATGTACATTGTTACAGTGGTCGAACTGTTGGCTAAATGAGGTATTTTAAGGAGGCTATTATTAATCATGATGAAAAATAGTCTAGCCATGAATGCAAATCCGGCACCTATGATAAAGTGCCAGTTTAGAAGTAACTGAATTATTTTTATTGGAGTAAGTTCTTGTCCGCTGATGAAAGAGCGAGAACCAGTCAAGAGAATTGAAATAACAGTGACCAATGAAAACAAGATTGTGTAAAGGATAACGTAGAACATAAGTATAAGTTTATCAAGTTATATTAAATATTTTCTGCATTCACTCGGAAATAAAATTTTAACTTTATTTCGCTCGTTTCATTTGAAAATAAAGTTCATCAAGTTTATCAAGCAAAATACAAATTCACTAAGTTTTTCAAGTTTATCAAGATGGCTCAAATTAATTTTTTAATCAAATTAGGTATTTGATTGCTTTATAATAGCGCTTAAGTATCATGTTGGCGAGGCGCAGGGCGGGGGAGTTTATTTCCTCGAAATCAACGGTTGGGCTGAGTTTGGCGAAAAGCTCCTTGTCGCTCAAAATTCGCTTGCTTTGAATGATTTTTCGTTCCCGCCTAAGTATGTCGATATTGTTTAAAAACGCGCCATAGGACCTAATTTTATCCCAAAAGTACCCTTTAGCGATGGAGTCAGCCAAAATACCGATTTCCATCAGGAAAAACATCGGTGCAATCAAAAACAAGGTGGTATTTGAGAAATTTTTGAACAAAAAATAGAGGCGATTTCTTTCAAGCGTGAAGAATTTCCAGTTGTTGCGAGCGTTTTTGGCAAACACATATTTGTGCCACATGATGGATTTGGCGGAAAGCACGATTTTATATCCAAGCATTTGCGCGCGCCAAGAAAGGTCTTGATCTTCCAGATAAGCAAAGAATTCTTCATCCAGTGCGCCAATTTTTTCATACGCACTTTTTTTGATGAGCAAACTGGCTCCACTGGCTGAAATGATTTCTTGATCAACGTTAAACTTGTTATTGTCTGGCTTTTTGTAGTGACCGCAAAAGCCGAAACCCAGATAATTTATTTTATTGCCAAAAGTGTTGGCCAAATCTTTGTTTTCACCGCTGAGGAAAATCTTTGGTTGAGCTATGGCAATCTTTTCGTCGCTGTAAGCGGAGACAACAAGCTCGCTGAGCCAATTTTTGTCCACGATCACATCAGAATTGAGCAGCACGGCTCCGTCGTAATCCTTTGCAAAGGTTTCTTGCAGGATCTTGGCATAGGCGCCGGCGTAGCCCAGATTTTTTTCATTGATAACTATTTCCAGCTCAGAATAATTTTCCTTCACAAAAGACAAAGACGCATCGGTGGATGCGTTGTCGATGTAGATGACTTTGTAATTTTGATAGGTTTGACTCAGGGCTGAATCCAGGGCTTCCCGCAGATTCTTTTCATCATTGTATCCTAAAATCAAGACAGCTACGCGAGGATTATTCATAGTCATTATTATTTTATGCAAACAGCTGTTAGATATTCATATTCAAAGCCATTTTTTTTCGCTTGAACGGAGTAGTAGGAATTTTTTCTGAAAAAATGAAGCAATAGTTTCATGGCTTGATGCAATCTTGTTGCTAAATTTAAGGGCAGAAGTTTTCCAAGAAGATTCATTAGTGCTGTTTTTTCTGAAGAATTTGGATTTTGTCCGAAAATCTCAACTTTTCCAAAATATTTTTTCAATAGATCTGTGAATTCTTTTTCACTATATTCACGCACATGAAATTCATTGGCTGGTTTGTCCTCAAGTTTTTTCCCAGGGTTCGTTACGCTTCTGTTTGGAGTTGAGCAAATGAAAGAACCACCGTTTTTTAAGACACGGGAAACTTCTTTCACGAAATCCTCATCCTCCGTGATGTGTTCAATTGTCTCAAGCGATATGTATGTATCGGCAAACTCATTAATAATTGGCAGTTTCGTGCCACTCGCTAATTCAAGAGTCACATTGTTGCTCTCGCATTTTTTTCTTGCTTCAGCTAGTGCTACTTCTGAAACATCAAAGGCGTGTACTGAGAAAGCTTCCTTGGAAAACAACGCTGTTCCAACACCACTGCCACAGGCGCAATCAATAGTAATTTTGTTCTTAGCAAATTTTGAAGCAAATTCGTATCTGGAATCATGCTCGATCCAAATCCATTTTGGTAGAAAAATATTTCCTGAAAGCCTTTCTTTTTCGATTTCCATTTTTTTATTCTTTAATTTTGGTTAGTGCTTCCTTTCTGATAATTTCAGAAATGTTTCTTTCCACTCGTTCAATCATGTTGATGATTTTGAACAAGATTATGAAAACAATCACGAAACCGATAAAGATGAAGGTGTTGAGGCTTTCTCCAAAACCAAGGTCGGCTGAAATGGTGTGAGTTTCTTTGGGAAAAAGCGCAAAGAGGACTATTCCAAGCCAGATGACACTGTTGGCGAGAAATTTGAAGATAGTCTGACTGCGCTCGCGACGAAAAAATTTGAGCAAGGCGTTCAGCCAGAAACCGAAGGCGATGGCAGCGAAAAGCAATTGAAAAAGGGAGGGCAAGTTCATAAGGGTATAAAGTTCATAAAGTTATATTAAATATTTTCTGCATTTGCTCGGAAATGAAAACATTTTTTCATTTCACTCGCTTCATTTGAAAATAAGGTCAACCCGAGATCATCATTTTAATGAGGGTTTTGAAACCGTTTTGAAGGTTCATCTTGTGGACTTTATTCATGGAATATTCGGTGTAACGAACTTCAATCGGTGTTTCGGTGAATTTGAGCTTGTTTCTGAAAATTTCTCGGATGACTTCGCTGTCATATTCGTAGCGATCAGTCTTGGTGTCAATCAAGGTGATGGCTCGTTTGGAATAGGCGCGGAAACCTGATTGGGAATCAGTGACCCAAAGGCCATAGATTGCCCAGGTGCAGAAATTTCCAAAATGATTGGCAGCAATTTTCCAAAGAGGCATCCCTTTGGGATTTTTGAGGCGTGAACCGAGCACTACATCATTGCCTTGATCAATCAATTCCAGCATTTTGGCGATGTCGCTTGGATTGTGTTGGCCGTCTCCATCAATGGTGACAACAATGTCGGCGTCAAGCATTTTGGCGGCTTCGATGCCGGTTTTGGCGGCTGCACCTTTGCCACGATTCAAAAAATGCTTGAGCGCAATGACGCCAGGTTCCTTGGATGCGTTTTCGTAGGTATCGTCTGCGCTGCCATCATCAACCACGATGATGTTTTGATGGCCGGCAGCTTGAACTTCTGCGATAACCTCATTGATTACAGTCGCTTCATTGAAAGCGGGGATGACGATATAGATTTTTTTTGAAGTTGTTTCCATGGATTAATATTAGCTTAGATGGCGAAAAGAGGCAATATTGGTTGATTTTACTTTTGTGATTCTATCAAATCTTGGGCGATGCGATTCTTGCAAGTTTTTTGCACATCGGTGTCGGAAATTTCGGTGCAAACTTGGATGTCTTTGGTGTTGATGGCTAAATCTTTGAGGCAATAATCTTTTTCCAAGTCGGAAAGGGCAGCGCAACCTTTCTTTTCTTTGATATCTTTTTTGATTGGTGTCAGTCCGCAAATTTGTTGGCAATATTTGAGGTCTTCAGGGTCGGTAAATTCTTTGCAGGAATTTTCGCAATCAGTTTTGGAAACATCCAGAAAATTATTGCTTTCATCTGGCGTATTTTCATCTGACACATCGGTTGGGGAATCGACAGCTGAATTGTCACTAACAGCTGGCTCAACTGGCGCAGAAGAATCGCTTGGCGTCTCATTGTTCTGAATGATTTGCTCGGCGCTTGATTCGTTTTTAACTTCAGGTGTGGAATTTCGGTCTTTGAAAAGTGATATTCCATAAGCACCTAAGCTCAACAAAAGCACGAGGAATATTGCAGCTGATATTTTGGATGAAGTTTTCATTGGAAATTAAAAATTAGAAATTAGAAATTTTAAAATTTAGTATTCCTTAACAATTGAGACACCTGAATAATAATAGGGAAGTATCCTGGTCCAACCCCAATTGTAATTCATGGCTAGATTCAGTGCTCCAGCAGCGCTCATGCCCCACATATGATTGCCTGGTCCTGGCGCGTCAACTTTCCCATAAGGATCTGGCACTGAAAGCAAGTATGGATAGCCAGGCAGGGCTCTGGTATTGCCATCAGTGTTGCTGCAGTAAGCTGCAAGCACATATTCGCTGCCATATTTCATAATTACTCCATTTGTTTTGCGCGCAGCATCAGCGATGAAGGGATGAGTAATTTCGTAATCATAGCCATTATAGATTTGAGAGAAAGAATAGGACAAAATGTCAAAACCTTCAGGTGTTTCGCCGGCGGTGGTTGTGTAATCTCCCCATTTCCGATTGGTTGGCGGGATGTCGAGATACCATCTGGCATATGAGCGAGCTGCCACAATCATGGTTTTGGCATGATTTTCAACTCCACCAGTAGACATTTCACCATAGCCCCACATGTATTGTTCCAATGGCAAAAGATTGATGACCCAGATTCTTCTTTGAGCATGAGCAGGATCATTGTCAGTGAAAGAAGGATCTGAATAAAGGTTATAGTTGTCTGTTGAAAAACTGTGCTGCAATTTTATTTTTCCACGATAATGTTCGTAGCCTGCTTTGGAAATGTTGGTCGGTGTGTTGACGTCAAAAATCATATCCGAGTTGTTTCCATCAGCAGCTTGCAGACAAACTTTTTCATTGACCGTGGTTCGCAGGATGCTGTTGGTTGAATTGTAGACCGTTAAATTGCCACCACTTTCATAGGCCACGTTTAGATTTGCATCAGTTTGGATGGTTCCTATTGCCACGCCGTCGCATTTGGTCACAGTGAATGATTTGTTGGCGGTGATTCGAAATGGATCGGCGCTTTCGGCGGCGTCCAAATGATTTTTACTCCAAAGACCGACTCTGATTTCTGGTCCAGGATTAGTGGTTACATTGTTGATATCGTTCATGAAAACTCTGTAGCGATTATAACCGTCTTCATATGCCCGAGAACCGTATTTCTTGTATTTGTCGTATTCTTTTTTGTCGTATTTTTTATATTTTTTGTATTTGCTAGCATCGGAATATTTTTTGTATTTCTTGTAAGCATTATATTGGGGGAGATACTTGGCGAAAGCTCGATATTTGACCTTGTCTTTCAAATACAGTTTGTAATTGGTATAAGCATCTTTGGCGGCAAATCTCACCTTGGCATCATCAAAACCAAGTTCCAGCTTCACTTTTTTGTATTTCTTGTATTCTCCGTATTTTTTCTTTTTGTCATATTTGCTGTGCAGGGGAAATTTTTCATAGGCGCTGGCGTCATCGGCGGTTGAAGCACGCAATTCAAAAAGCGGAGTCAATAAAAAAGAGAGCAGGATTGTTATTGAGATGAATTTTGTTTTGAACATTATTTTTTTGTATTTAAATTTAAAATAGAAAATCTGCTACCTTCATGATAGCAGATTTTTGAAGTTTTTCCAATCGGATGTAGAGCCCGAGTTCAGTGTCTGTTGTGTCTTGCGAAAGGGCGGCGTCTGTGTCTTGAAGTGCCTTGTCGATTCCTTGCGGTTTGCTGTCGATAGCCTGAGGGGGATTCAGTGAAAACCTTCCTTGGCTGAAATATTGTGTTTATAGGGTTAGCTTAGGCTGGCAAGGGCCGTATTTACAAAAAAGGGCTTAAATTAGTCATAATATTCGATAGGGGTGAATATTGACCGATGAATATTCACCTCTCTTTATGCTTAAATATAAATATATTGACAAAAACCATAAATATGTTATATTGGTTTACAGTTGACTGTAAACTGTAAACTTTATCAATATGAAGACTTCGGAAAAAATCAAGAAATATTTGGGAGAAAAGCAGCAGGCCTCTGTGAATGAATTGGTTGATTATTTGCAAATAAGCAGAATGGCTGTTTCCAAACAACTCAGCAATCTTCTGGCGCAAGGAGAGGTTATCAAAATCGGCAAATCTCCAGTGGTTTTTTATATGATTAAAAAAGAAGTTATTAAGAGGGAAGTCACGACTATTATTGATGGCAAAACATTTGAAATTATTGAAGAAAATTTTCTTTTTATTTCGCCAACAGGTGAGCGCAAACAAGGGATGGCGGGTTTTGAATATTGGTGTGGGCGGACAAAGCAGCCAGTGGAAAAAACCGCACTTGAATATGTCAAAACTTTTAAAAAGTATGATGCGTTCAAGAAAAATGGTGTCATTGATGGGATTGAAAAGTTCAAAACTACGTTTGAAAAAGTTGGGCTGGACAGGGTCTTTTATTTGGATTTTTACAGTATTGAAAGGTTTGGAAAAACCAAGCTTGGTCAGTTGCTTTTGTATGCCAAGCAGAGTCAGAATAAAAAACTGATGCGTGAATTGACAAGTGACGTCAAATCAAAGATTGATGAACTTATTGTGAAGTATAAAATTGATGGAATCGGATTCATTCCGCCAACAGTAAAACGTGAAGTGCAATTCATGAAAGAATTGGAAAAGAATTTGCATGAGCATGTCCGCAGAGTTTCTATTGTTAAAATTAAAACAGAGATTATTGTTCCGCAAAAAACGCTCACAAAATTGGATGATCGCATTGAAAATGCTCGAAATACGATTGTTGTGGATGAGCGTTCAGTGTTTGAGAATGTTTTGCTTATTGATGATGCTGTTGGATCAGGTGCAACGCTAAATGAGACCGCTTTGCAAATAAAGCAAAAGGGAATTGCAAAAAAGGTTGTTGGTCTTTCAATTACGGGAAGCTTCAAGGGATTTGATGTTATTAGTGAGGTTTAGAATTTTGTAATATTGCGTATAACAAAAAACTGCTGTCATGTGACAGCAGTTTTTTTGAAGTTTTTCCAATCGGATTTAGAGCCCAAGTTCACCGTCTGTTGTGTCTTGCGAAAGGGCGGCGTCTGTGTCTTGAAGTGCTTTGTCGATTCCTTGCAATTCGCTGTCAATTGCTGCCTTGTTGTCAGCTGGAAGTGGTGGAAGTGGCTGAGACACTGAGGTCGCCTCAGTGGCTTGTGGCGCGCTAGGCGAGGTGGTCACTGTCTTGGGAGCTGCTTGCTGAGCAGTGATGGGCGCTGCAGGGCTCTTGGATACCTCTGGGTTGAGTGAACACCCCGAAAGCAATAAAACGGCTGCCGGCAAGATGGTCAAACTCAAAATATGTTTTTTTGAAATTTCCATTGTTTCGTATTGATTTATTGTTTTTGATTATAGTGTTGGTGTGGCTGCCGGAGTTGTTTTTGCTGTGGCTTCTGGTTTTTCAGTTGTTTTGGATTCTGCAAGGGTTTTTCTGATGGCTTGCAGGTCAGCCTTGATGGTTGTTTGGAAGAACTTTTTGATGTCATCTCTGTCTGCCTTGAGCTGTGCAGGAATTTTTCTCGCTTGATCTATTTTTCCTTTGAATTCACCCTCTGATTTTCCACAAACAAAACTTTGTGAATCAGCCAGTGTGGTCATGAAGGTTGCTTGATCAGCTTTGAGTTTGTCAATTTTTTCATTGAGAGCGATGATGTCGGTTTCCAACTGAGTGGTGATTGCTCCAGCCTCCTTGAGCCTGGTCACCAATCTTTCCAATCTGGTTTGCATGTTGCCATAGACAGTTTCAAGCATCTTGCCATTGTTTTCATAGCGCTTAACTCTGCTTGCAATTTTTGTCTCAATGTTCTTGCATTTGTCCTCAACCATTTTTTCCTTCTTGTTTTGAAATTCGAGTTTTTTGGCTTGCATTCCTTGTTTGAACTGGGCTCTGTCGACTTGGTTTTCTTGTCGCATTTCGGTGCGAGTTGTTGTGGCCGTTGCCTGAGTTGTTCCTTCTTGCGCAAAGGCTGGCACGATTGGCATGGCCATCGTTGCAATTGCCGCAAACAATGCAATTTTTTTGTTCATACCCAGTAGTAGAAATTCAAATGAGCTTTGCTCAAGATGAACTGCTTGTTGTTGATTGATTAATTGTTTAGTTTTTCTTTTTTTTGTTTTTCGGTAGGATATTTTTTGAATTTCACTACCGGACAGGTATTTTTTCTAATGCTTATCATTGGAAAATTTCCAATATGTCAATTATACGCCGGTCAAAATTGGTGACAAGAAAGTTATGCACAGTAGGGAGGATTGATATTGAAAAATTCTTTCAATATTGCTCAGAAATTAAAAATACGCTACAATAGACAGGTAAATTAATGAAATAACATCAAGCGTTATGGAAAATCAAAAGCCGTTTATCTCAGTGGTGGTGCCGCTTTATAATGAAGAGGGAAATGTGAAGGAATTGCACAGGCGTATTCTGGAAGCTTGTCAGAAATTGGCCAAGCCGTTCGAAATCATCTTTATCGACGATGGCAGCAAGGATGGAACAGTGGCTGACTGCGAAGGACTTGCTCCTTTGACTTTGATCAAATTCCGCAAGAATTTTGGACAGACCGCAGCTTTTGACGCTGGCATCAAGCAGGCAATTGGCGAGGTTGTCATCACCATGGATGGAGACCTGCAAAATGATCCAGCTGATATTGGACTACTTCTTTCGGAAATGGAAAAAGGTTTTGACGTGGTTTCCGGTTGGCGCTTCGAAAGAAAAGATTCGCTCAGCAAGAAAATCTTTTCACGCACCGCCAATTTGCTCAGAAAGATTTTGATTCAGGACACCATTCATGATAGCGGTTGTTCGCTCAAGGCTTACAAGCGAAATTGTTTTGAGGACGTGGATCTTTTCGGCGAGATGCATCGTTTCATGCCGGCACTTTTGGAACTGCAAGGATATAAGGTGGGCGAAGTGAAAGTGTCGCATCATCCGCGCATCCATGGGGTGACCAAATACAACTGGAAAAGAGGCATGAAAGGTTTCGTCGACATGATTTCAATTTGGTTTTGGCGTAAATATTCCAATAGACCGTTGCATCTTTTTGGAGGAACTGGAATTGTACTGTCGTTTGTCGGAACATTGATTATTTTGTGGATGGCAATTGAGAAAATTTTCTTGGGTGCTTCACTTTCAGAAAAAATTTGGCCTTTGATTGGAATTTTCTTGGTTTTGGTTGGAATTCAATTGTTTGTGTTTGGACTTTTGGCTGACATCATGCTCAAAAATTATTACAAGAATCAAAAGAGAATGAATTACAATATCAAAGAAATTAGTGTTAAATAGTTTCTTGATATTATATTGAATAATAAAAATTAAAAATAGATAGTCATCTGTAATCAGTAATCGGTCATCGGAGCATGATGACTGATGACTAGTGACTGATGACTGTATTTTGTTATGAAAATTGGAGTTATTGGAACTGGGTATGTTGGGTCTGTTACGGGTGCTTGTTTTGCGGAGATGGGAAACACGGTGATTTGCGTGGATAATGATCAAAAAAAAGTTGATCAGTTTAGTTCTGGCAAAGTTCCATTGCACGAAAAAGGTTTGGATGAGTTGGTGGCGCGAAATTTGAAAAACAAAACTTTGACCTTCACGACTGACTTGCAAGACACCTTGAAAAAATGCGACATTCTTTTCATTGCTGTGGGAACTCCTCCCAATGAGGATGGCAGCGCGGATCTTTCGCATGTGTTGGGCGTGGCCACTTCAATCGGGCAGCTGATGGACCATGAGCTTATTATTGTGGACAAGTCGACCGTGCCGGTTGGAACAGCTGAAAAAGTTTCCAAAAATATTTCAGAAGAATTAAAAAAGAGGGGAGTGGAAATTCCTTTTCATGTGATCAGCAATCCAGAATTTCTGGCGCAAGGCACCGCAGTCAAAGATTTCTTGGAACCCAGTCGTATTGTGATTGGCGCTGATGATGCAAAAGTCATTGAAACGATGCGCGAACTGTATGAACCGTTCATGCGACGTGAAGGACGTTTTTTTGCGATGGATCCCAAAACAGCTGAGATTGTGAAATATGCTTCAAACTGTTTCTTGGCTGCCAAGATTTCGGTGAACAATGAATTGGCTAACATCTGCTCCAAAGCTGGCGCTGATTTTGACAATGTGCGCAAAGCCATGGGCGCAGATCCGCGCATTGGAGAACCTTTCATGTATGCTGGTCCGGGGTTTGGTGGTTCCTGTTTTCCAAAAGATGTGAAGGCCTTGATCAGAACTGCCAAAGATTTCGGATATGCGGCTGAAATGTTGGGGCAAACTTTGGACACCAATGAAAAACAAAAATTCGTCCTTTCGCAAATGGTTGTTGATAAACTTGGTGAAGATTTGAAAGGCAAAGTTTTTGGCGTGTGGGGACTGGCTTTCAAGGCTGGAACTGACGACATGCGCGAATCTTCTTCAATCACGATTATCAATGAATTGGTCAAGCGTGGAGCAAAAATTCAGGCTCATGATCCAGAAGCCATGGAAATGGCACAGCGCAGTGAATATTTTGGAGAAAATCCAAACATCGCCTATTTTGAAAATAAATACGAAGCTATCAAGGACGCTGACGCGATGCTTATCATTACTGAGTGGAAAGAATTCCGCACGCCTGATTTTGAAGAAATCAAGAAACTTTTGAAAACCCCAACAATTTTCGACGGCAGACTTTTGTATGAACCCAAGAAAATGAAAGAACTTGGATTTGAATATTATTCCATAGGAAGATAGTAAAATAATTTTCAATTCACAATTTTCAATTTTCAATAATATCCCAATTTTGATTGGGATGGTGAGGCGCGGGATGCAAAATTTAAATACTAAATACAAATACAAATAAAAAAGACCTATCGAATTTTCGATAGGTCTTTTTGTGATGAGGGGGATTGATTTTATTCAATCCACCTTACTTTGTCCGCCGGATAAAGTGCCTTCAGTTGTCTGAAGATCTCATCCTTGGTGAGTTGAACAGTAAACCTTTTCAATTGGTCATTTCCTCCAGAGAAAACCGTCTCCCACTTTGGAAGGATGCCAATTTTTTTGTCGTCGCTCTTGGTTGTGACAAAGAGCATTTTTCTGGCTGGGGTTGTTCTATCCATCACGGCAAAGGTGCAGACACCATCATCCACAACTTTCTTTTCAGTAACACTGTCCTGCACAAGCTTTAAGGTTATTTCTGGCATGTCATCCTCCTCCGTTATTTTGGTGTGATGGTTGCAATGATGGTGTTGCTTTTGAATCTCAAATCAATGCTCTTGAAACTGGATTTGAGATTTTTTGTGAGAAAACGCTCAGCAGGATTGCTGAATCTTGCTGACTTTGCTTTAACACTCAGGGCAGCTCCACTAGTGAGTTTGTTCTTTTCTCTCAGTTTGCTTAGAGCAGCTAGTATCTCAATAACAGCCCCTCTTTCGTTTAAATTTGTGATGCGAAGCAACATGGGATTTGTGTACATTTTTCCTCCTCCTTATCCTTGGTAGGGTATGTGCTGCAATTGTTAAAAAAGCTATTAAAGGCCATTATAGCATAGTAAGAGGAAAAAGTCAAATGAATTCATTCACCTGTGAGTGTTTAAGTTGTTTTTTGACTCAAAGTAAGGTAGAATATACCTATAATATAAGGCAAGAAACAAAATATGAAAATACTATTTTTCAATTATGAATTTGAGCAAGAGGTGGGGGAAGCGGCGCACACTTGCATGTCATTATTGCAACAGCACAGTAAAAATTCGCAGCTTGAAATGGATTTAGTGACAGCTTCGGCCGATGGGCAATCGCATGTCTTGAAGATGGGTGACAACATTACCATTTATCAACTTCCGAGCGGCAAAAAACTGGCCAAGCCCGCTTATCAGTCGATGAAAGAACCAATTTCCTTTGTCTGGGACGCTTTTTGGTTTGCGCGCAAACTTGCCAAATCCAACAAATATGATGTGTGCCATGTCTATTACTCGGAAACTTTCGGACGCGTGGCGATGCTACTCAAATGGTGGTTGAAATTGCCATACATCGTTTCCTTTCAAGGTTCTGATTGGAATGGTGTGGCTGAAAAAGAAATGACTAGATATAAGTTGCAAAGACCAATTGCCAAGAAAATTTTGAGCAAATCATCCTTCGTGGTTGCGAACAGCCAGTGGCTGCGAGAGATCATAGTATCGACGAATCCCGCTAAAGAGGTGGATGTTATTCACAATGGTGTTGATCAATCATTTTTCTTTCCAGATTTCAGTCGCCGCAATCCCGAGCAATTCAAAATCGTGTGCGCTGGAGATGTTTCCCCGATAACAGGCGTGCGTTTTTTGATCCAAGCCTTTAAATTGCTCTCTGGTCGCTACGATCACGTGCGCTTGTTGGTGGTGGGTGACGGTAATGAAAGAAAATCATTGGAAGACTTGGTGCAAGGACTTGAGCTCAAAGACAAGGTTGAATTCGTGGGACAGGTTGCCAGCGAAAAAATGCCTGAATATTATCAACAAAGTGATGTGCTGGCATGGTCTTCCTTGAAAGATGGAGTCAGTAAAACTATCCTGGAAGCGATGAGCTGCGGTTTGCCCGTGGTTGCAGTGGAAAATATCTGGACCACAGAGATCATTGAAAATAATATCAGCGGCCTGATTGCAGAGAAAAGCAATGCTGATGATTTGGCAGAAAAGATTGAAAAATTGATCACTGACCAAGAATTTCGAGAAAAAATTGTTGCCAACACTCTGGCGCGCGCTCAGAAATTGAGTTTGGAGGCCGTGGCCGGTCATTATATGGATCTGTATGTGAAAACTGCAAATCTGCAAAACATTAGGCAGGATTAATGCAAGTTAGTTTATCAGGTTATAAAGTTCATCAAGTTTATAAGGTGAACGCAGGTCATTAGTTTTTAAAAACAAATCAATGAAAATACTTTTTTTTAATTATGAATTTCCACCCTTGGGTGGAGGAGCCGGCAATGCTTCATATTATTTGTTGAAAGAATATGCAAAAATTCCTGAGCTGCAAGTTGATTTTGTGACAGCTTCCATTGATGGACAATATCATCTGGTGAAGATGGGTGAAAACATCAATATTCATCGGTTGCCAATCGGGAAAAATGCTGACAACATTCATTATCAAACCAAGCAGGAATTGATTTCCTACACCTGGAACGCTTTTTGGTTTGCGCGCAAATTGGCCAAGCAAAATAAATACGATTTGACGCATTCCTTCTTTTCGGTGCCCTGCGGGGTCATCTCAATGTTTTTGAAGTGGGAATTCAAATTGCCCTACATCATTTCACTGCGCGGCAGCGATGTCCCAGGCTATAGTGAGCGTTTTGTGGGACTTTATAAATGGATAACTCCGACCATCTTGCGAATTTGGAGCGGGGCCAGTTTTGTGATTGCCAATAGTCAGGGACTCAAGGAGTTGGCTGTCAAATCTGAAACACAAAAAGAAATCGGTGTGGTATATAACGGGATCGACCTTGAAGATTTTTTTGCTGATGAGAGTAAGCGTAATCAGGAACAGTTCACCATCATCTGCGTTTCGCGCGTGACTCCGAGAAAAGGCATCCGCTACCTGATTCAAGCTTTGAAGATTCTTGCTGAAAAATATCCTCAAGCGAGACTGCTTATTGTGGGTGACGGCAATGAGAAAAAAATTCTGGAAGATTTGACGATTGATCTTGGACTCAGTGACAAGGTTGAATTTGCCGGAGCCATCGCGCATGAAAATGTGCTGGCATATTATCAACGAGCGAACGTTTTCGTTTTGCCATCTCTCAATGAAGGGATGAGCAATGTGATGTTGGAAGCGTTGGCCTGCAGCTTGCCCGTGGTCGCCACCAACACAGGTGGAACCAAGGAGCTTCTCACTGATAATGTAAATGGGTTGATTGTCAAAATGAAAGATGCTGAAGACTTGGCGGAAAAAATTGAAAAACTGATTTTGAATCCGCAGTTGGAAAAATCCATGAGTCAGGAAAGTCGCAAATTGGCCGAGTCTTTGAGTTGGGGGAAAGTGGCGGAAGAATATGTTGAGCTTTATAAGAAAACTATCAATCTTAGAAAGATTAACAGTTGATAATGGTAGTTTATGTAAATTTTTGATATGTCATCAGTCATCAGTAATTAGTCATCAAAAATAATAACAGCAGGGATTAATCACGATGACTGATGACCAATGACTGATTGCTAAAAACTTATTTATGAATATTAAATACAATAAAACATTAAAATTCGCTTTAAAGTTGCTGGTAAGCTTGTTTTTTATTTCTTGGTTGGTTTTGAAAATCGATTGGGCTGAAGTGCTTGGGTATGCCGCCAAGATTTCCATCTGGCAAATTGTCTTGTATGTGGCGGTGCTTTTGGTGAGTATGGCAATCTCAGCTTATAAATGGAAAATATTGGCCGAGTTTAAGGGCTTCAAATTCCCACTGGAAAAATATTTCGAATTGTATTTGACCGGAACATTCATTAATAATTTCTTCCCGTCTTTCATTGGAGGGGATACGTACAAAGCATATCAAATTGGAAAAGGTGAAAAGAAATATCTTGCAGCCAGCGCAACAGTGGTGATGGACAGGATAACGGGGTTGGCAGCAGCTCTGGCGCTTTCGGTTGTGTTTGCTTTTGCAAATTGGCAGGTGGTTGTTTCGCATCAAATCTTGCTATACCTTTTGGCTGGAACAATCCTGGCTTTAATTGGAATTTTGATATTATTTTTTACTGCAAAAATGACTTTTTGGAAAAGCATTACCGCTAAAATTCCTCAAAAAATTACTGAGGTGATTGTTGACTTTGCACAGTATTGGGGGAGTGCGGCTTTGGGCAAAGCATTTTTATTGGCGATTGTTTTTTCCTTGATTGGAATTGCTGGCGTTAATTATGTTTTGTTTTGGTCACTTGGAATTCAAGTTGGAATCATCAATTATCTGACGGTCATTTTTTTAATAAGCTTCATTTCTGCGCTGCCGGTCAGCATTAACAACATAGGTATCAAGGAATGGGCTTATGTTACGTTCTTTGGTTTCTTTGGTGTATCCGCTTCAGCAGTGATTACAGTCGCCTTATTGAGCCGTATTTTGCAGATGGTGGTGAGTTTCGCGGCGCTTCCTGCATATCTCAGAAATAAAAAATTAGTTATTAATAAATTAACGGATTAACGCATTAACGGATTGGAATGTGGAATGCGAATTGAATTCAAAATACAAAACAAAAAACCATCCGATTAATCGGATGGTTTTTATTTCTACAGCTTGTCGGTGGCGACTACTTTGACGAAGTTGTTAGGTCTGCCGTCCAAGATGGTGATGTGATCATAGTTTTGTGAATCATAAGCTTTTTTGAAATCTAAGCGGGCGGAAAATTTCGCTCTTCGGTCAGTTGAAACGACATAATAATTAAAAACAACTTTCTTTAAGATTTTGGCATCATAGCCGGTGTAGCATTTGCCGACAAAGACAGCACAAACTGCTCCTTTGTCTGACCATACGATCAATTTGCGAGCATTTGGCAGTGCATTGAGATATTGGCCTGCTTCGTAACTTCCATCTCCCATGCCCTTATAATTGGTGATGTAGTCAGTCGGCAGTAGGGAAGATGAATAGGTTAAAAAATGCGGTCGGCTGCTAAAAATTCCTGCTGCAGAAAAAATGACAACTGCTGCGATGACTGCGACTTTATATTTGGTCGAGTTTAATTTAGTGAGCTCCAGAAATTTGTAGATACCGATGGCAGCTATGATGAAAGCCAGCGGATAGAGCGCGATTTGATAGCGGACAGTGGCAACCACATGGTTGACGGTGGAAGCAAGATAATAAAAGATGATGAGCGCGGCCAGATAAAAAACAGTTAAGTTCATTCGGGAATAAGAAATTTTATTTTTCAGTGATATGGAAGCGATTCCGAAAATAAGTGCCAAGAGAGCCAAAGGAGAAATGCTGAAAATCAAACCATAGAAGTCAGACACAATGTTGCCGACAGATTTCATTGCAAGCAGCGGATTATTTTCCGAGTTTTTTGGCGAAGCTATGATGCTCTGAAAATCAAAAGGTTTCATTCCTAGATAGGTGTCAGCCATGACGAAAAGCGTGATGGCAAGAAAAAACACAGAAAGACTTATGAATAAGGTTTTTTTGAAGCGAGTGAATATTTTTAAAATCCATCCAGTGAGTTTGCTTTTCAAAATTAGCCAATCAAGACCCAGAAAGGCAAAAAAAGCAGCAAAAATGGGCCAAGTGGTTTCGAAGGCTTGACTGAGAAATGTTCCTGCCAGGAGTTTTTCCAAATCGACCCAGGTGGCTGGATAAAAGATGAAATAGGTCAGAGTCGCGAAGAAAAGCAGAATGAGATAATCAATGAGGGCTTGTTTCAAATATTCTCGCAGTGGTTTTTGCCCTTCCTGGGTGAAGATGCATTCAGAAAAAGGTATGAGTAGATAAAAAATTATCAGCAGGTTGGAAACGTATTTGGTCAGCAGTGAAAAACCCAAGAGCACACCGCTGGCGACCAGATAATTCACACTTTTATCCTTGAGATAAATAAAATAGGCCAACAAGGAAAGAGGCATGAAAATCCAAAGCAGGGAATCAGGATTGATGATGAGCGAGACGCCCAACAAAATTGGAGAAAATCCAATCATGATAAAAGAGAGCAGTGCGATGGTTTTGCCGAAAAGTTTTTTCAGGAAAAAATAGAAAAGTGGCAGCATTGCCAAAATGAAGAGGAAAATCGGCAGGCGAAAATAAAAATTGATGTCATTGATGATTGTTAATTGCTCATCAGTCTTGGGTTTCTCGCGCAGATTTTTGTATAGCATTGGGTCATATTTGAGAAGTCCGAAGCCGGATAAGAGTGCCACAGTAATGCCTGGTTTGTCATTAACATCAGTCTTGCTCCACTGAGCATCTTTGACTGCGGTCCAGAACTTGGATGTTCGACCATAGGTCCAGTATGGTTCGTCCACAGCCGAATAGGTTGAAAGACGCGGTAAGCCGAGAAAAAGGTTGGTTGCTAAGACTAAAATGATAATTACTGGCGGGATAAACTTTTTGTACATAAGGTTTTGTTTTAAAAAAATACTTAGTTTGTTATCTTAATACTTTTTTTACTGATAGTGTTTGAAGCATCTATATTTTCTATGAAAACATTAGACTGCTTAAAGTGTATCTTATCATTGTCTTTGCCGTCAATTGAAATGCAATTGGAGGCATTTTTTTGGCAAAGTTTGCTTTTATAAAAAGTGATGTCGCGACCGTTTTCGATGAATATTTCCTTGTCTTTGACATTGTTAGTGCTGACATTTTCAAAAAGAACATTCTCGCTGTTTATGATTTCAGACATACCCTTGCTTTGAACATGTATATTTTTAAGTGTGATGTTTTGCAGTGGACTGTTGGGAAGTCCTCGTAGATAGGCGAATTCCTTGATATCTGTGCCTCGAATATTTTCCAATGTGATATTTTTGGCGCGTGGAATCGCAGCTTGATTTGAAGGCAGCATTGTTGGAGCTGGATATAAAAGGTCGACTGCTAATACCTGGTCGACATCTCTCAGTTTTAAATTTTTGGCGGAAACATCTTCAATATAACCACCTCGACCTGGAATTGATTTGATGCGCAATGCCCAATCAACGTGAGAGAAGTAGTTTTGCTTGATGATGATATTTTTGATTCCTCCTGACATTTCACTGCCGATGGCCACTCCGCCATGACCAGCTTTGATGATTGAATTTTTGATGATGACATTTTCGGAAGGAATATTTTTGTTCCAGATGTCCGATTCGAGTCCTGATTTGATGGAGATGGCATCATCGCCAGAGGCAACTTCAATTTTATTTAGAAGTACATTTTTGGATGAATCAATCACGAAGCCATCGCTATTGTGTCCAAAAGAAGAGACGTTTAAATTTTGGGCTGTGATGTTTTCAGAAAAAACCACGTGAATGGTCCACATCGGTCCGTCTTGAATGGAAAAGTCTTCCAGCAAAATGTTTTTACAGTTATAGAATTGCACGAAGGATGGCCTGAGAGCGTCTTTTTCACTGCCAAAAATTCTCTCTGTCGGAAGCTTCTTTTCTTCGGCCAATTTGTAGAGTTCAATAAAAGAGTCTTCTTGGCGACTGTTCCATTTTTGCCAAACAGCTCCTTGTCCAACAAGCTTTCCAGGGCCTGTGACGGAAACATTCTCAGCATCTTTGGCGTATATAAAAGGGGAGTAGTTGAAAAGTTCAATGCCTTCAAAGCGAGTAAGCACGGTTGGTAAATAATCCTCTGGATCAGTGCTGAAAATTATTTCAGCGCCTTTTTCTAATTTGAGATTGATGTTACTTTGCAGGTGGATGGCGCCAGTTAGCCAGCTACCTTTGGGCACTATCACGTTGCCACCCCCGGCCTGAAAACACTTTGCAATGGCTTGCTGGAAAGCCTGCGTATTTTTAATTTTCCCGCCGCTGGTTGCTCCAAAATCTGTAATGGGACAATTTTTTTCAAATTTTGATATTTCAAAAAAATCCTCCTTTTTGTCAAAAAGATAAAGATATTTTTCCGGCCAAGGCTCGATTTTGGGAAAAAAATAGACAGCAAGGCAAAGTATTGAAAATAAAACGATTGTTTTTGTTTTTTTCATGGATCTCAAACTTAATTCAGCAGGCTTAAGTTTGACACAAAACATGGAAAAAGTAAAGATAAAAGAGTTGTTTTTTTGGATGAAACGAGTTACAATTGGAACATATTTTATTAACAAAAAACACATGTTTAAACAATTCAAAAAGCAGACTTTGTGGGTGCTTTTAGGCTTATTTTTGATAACCTCGGCAGCTTTTGCGCTTCGAACTTATAACTTTGAAGATTGGCTGTATTTCAAGATGGATCAATCGCGCGACGCATTATTGATTGATAATGTGTTGGAGAATGGTCCTGGTTATCTGCCACTGCTGGGACCGCGAGCTGGGGCGACTGAAGTTGATAGCGGATATCTGCGTCTTGGTCCAGCATATTATTACATGCAATATGTAGCTGGGGTTTTATCGGGAGGCAATTTGCCGATGTCGAATGCATATCCAGATCTGTTTTTTTCAATTGCAGTGCTGCCGCTTTTGTATGTATTTTTACGTTTGTATTTCAGCAGATTCAATTCATTGCTGGTGACTGCGATGTATGCCTTTTCATTTTTGATCATCGAATATTCGCGTTTCTCTTGGAATCCCAATCCATTGCCATTTTTCTTCATCCTGGCATTTTATGGGTTGCTGCGTTTTTTTGTGGAAAAAGATTTTTCAAGATCAATGCTTTGGATCGGACTTTGGGCGTTGGGGGCTGCAATTGCAATGCAACTGCATTTTGTCGGCTTCTTTAATATTTTGGGAATTTCAGGTTTGATGCTGCTTTGGCATTGGGAAGTTTGGAAAAAAGAAAGCTGGAAAAGTTATTTCTCAAAAACAAAATTGAAATCATTGGCAGTTTTCGGAGGCGTGGCTTTGGGCGTGTTTTTGTTTATTTCTTCGCCAGTGATTATCAGTGACATTTATCGGGGCGGTGAGAACAGTAGGAATTTCATTCAGGCGCTCAGCAGCAAAGCAGAAAAGAAACCGTTTGCTGACAAAGTGGTGAAAAATGTCGAGGAAAGTTTCAAATATTATTGCTTGCTTACCACATCTGAATGTCCGACAGGTGATGGTTTTGATAAGAAAAATGTTTGGTATGCGGTCCTCACTATTTTTTTGTTGGTGTGCGGTCTTCTCTATGCCGTTTTCAAGTTGATTGATAAAAAAGAAAAAAGCGCAATGAAAAGCAATTTTCTCTTTTTGACGATTGTTTGGATGGGCACATTTTTTGTGCTGACCACGCCCGTTTCATTCCAATTGAGACCGAGATTCTATATCATTGTTTTTGCGGTGCCTTTCATTCTGATTGGATTTTTGCTGAAAGCGGTGCAAGAAAGTTTCGGTAAAAAAGGTCTTGTTGCCAGCGCCGTAATTACATTTGGATTGGTCGCATGGAACACGTCGGGAACTCTGCAGTGGTTTGGAGAGCAAGCAGACTCTCAGAAGGGTGACGTTAAAGTGGAGAGAACTTTGATTTTAAAAACCAAGGACGGAGTCACGCTTGGACAATTGCAAAAAGCTGTTGATTTCATGTATGCCAGACACAAACAAGGGTCCAAGCTTTATTATTATGTGAAACCTGAGCATGTAGCTCCGGTGAAATTTTTGTTAGCTCAAAAGAAAGATAAGAATTTGCAGTTCAGTACTATCGGCAAAGAGGCGGAAGATGGCGCGCAATTTTTTGGAATAATTTCAGCCAGTTCGGAGCCGGAATTGTATGAAAATGATTACGCTGCCAAATTTGGCAGTGACTATAAGGTTTTGGCCAAGGAAAGAGTTGGCCAAATGACAGTTTTTGAGGCTCAAATGTTTGCCATGAAAATTAAAAAAACTGAAATGTTTTTCAATCGAGACAAGGGAAAGACCGACAGAGTTTTCTGGAAAGATGTGTTTGGATTGGAAGACAAGGCTGGAGCAATTGAACTTGATGGAGCGGAGTAAATAATATGCAAAAAATAATGTCATTTTTGGAACAACACAAATATTGGATTTTTGGCTTTGCAATTTTGTTTGCAGTCAGCTTGAGAGTGTGGGATTTCTCAGGCGGGATGCTGCTCAAGGGCGATCAGATTCGTGATGCGGTGATGGCCTCGAGATCTTTTGAAGGTGGCGCAGGAGAACTTTCACTTTTGGGACCGAGAGCTGGTGGAACCAAGCTGAGATTGGGTCCTGTGTTTTATTATTTTCAATCAGCTTCGGCTGCAATTTTCGGATCGATTCAGCCGGCTGTCTTGGCTTTGCCTAATCTGTTTTTCTCCTTGTTGGCAATCGGGATGTTTTTTTTGTTGCTGCGTTTTTATTTTTCCAAGAATATTAGCATGGCGCTGACAGCTTTATTTGCTTTTTGTTTTTTGGCTTTTGAATATTCGCGTTTCACTTGGAACCCCAATTCGATTCCGTTTTTTGTGATGCTTTTTTTGTATGCCTGGCTGCGAATTTTTTCAATGCAGGAAAAAGCCAAGTGGCAGTGGGCTTTGCTTTTGGGCTTTGCTTTTGCAGTGGCTTCGCAGCTGCACTTCACCAGCATGGTGGCACTGGGAGTTTTCGCTGTGGTCTTCGTGGTTTTCAACTATAAAAATTTCTGGAAAAGCGTGGGTTGGAAAAATTTGGTTATTTTTGTTGCAATCATCTTGATCTTTTATATGCCAGTGATCTTGAGCGACATCTTGAACAAAGGTGACAATCTCAATCTGTTTTTCAAATCAATCGGCAGCAAGGCGTCGGACCATAGCGCGCTGCAAAACATTAACAAAGAATTTTATTACTTTGGTAAATATTTTTTCCGAATAGCTTTCGGCTATATGGGATCCTTGAAAGCGCTGTCTTATGTCGGCGGGGTTTTATTACTGGGCGGTATCACTCTCAACGCAATTCTTTTGCACAAAGAAAAGAATTTGATGAGAAGGAACTTTTTGCTCACGATTTTATTTTGGACGGCAGCTTTTTTGCTTCTTTATTTCCCGTTGGCTTATGACATTGATAAACCACGTTTTTTCTTGCCACTAATCTTCTTGCCGTATGTTTATCTGGGATTTTTTTGGCAGTGGTCAGCGTCTTGGAAAAAAATCAGAATAATTGCTGCCTTTGTTTTGGCATCAATAATGCTGCTGGGAAACTTGACTGGCTCACTTTTGTGGCTGAGTGAATTTTCCAAAGCGCAAAGTGGAGGCTTGGATTCCAAAGATACCATCATTTTAAAAGCCAAGAAGGATAAAGCTTGGTGGAGCTGGGGGATGATTGAAAAATCCGCAGCAACGATGTCTGATCAATGCCAAGGTGGGGCAATCTATTATTATCTGCCGAGCAAACAAAATCAGGATTTTCAGGATACTTTCAACTGGGCTTTCAAATTGAATGGAGAAAAGCGCGAATATGCTTTCACAAAAAAAATAAATCCAGGCAAGAAAGGCTGCCTTTTTGCAGTCACCAAGCAATCGTTCAATGCAAAAGAGCTTGCACTCATGGGTGATTTTGAAAGAGTCGGTAATGTTGGAGACATTGCAATAAATAAGCTCAAAAGAGATGCTGTGGATGAGCAGGTTGCAATCGTTGAAAATAAGAAAGTGAACAATGAGATAGTGGGGGAGTTCCCGGCGCAGCCGCATCAGCGGGCATATTGGAAAGATGTTTTTGAAGTAATTTTAAATTAAAAAAGTTCAAATTTTAAAATATGAATAATATGCATAGAAAGATTCTTGAATGTTGGAATAAATACCCACTGATTGCAGTGACCATTTTTTTCGTTGGGCTGACTTTTTTGTTCACCTATCCTTTGGGCATTAATTTTGGTTCACAAATTCCGCAGGGTGGTGGAGATACCTATCAAGCTTTTTCAAATGTCGACTCACATCTGAAAGCATTAGAAGGTTTGGGATTTCCTGCTGCGGCAAAAATGTTCGCAAGCAAGTTGGGGACTTATTCCCCATATGTATTTTTGAATTTTTTCATGAACAAATATGCCGCTTATAACACGATGTTTTTTTTGAGTTATATCTTGAGTGGACTGGGCGCCTATCTTTTGGCGTATCATTTCACTAAAAGAAAAGGAGCATCCTTGGTGGCGGGTGCGGCGTTCGCTTTTGCGCCTTTTCATTATTATCAGACCGTGGCAGTCCACTTGGGTTCCATGCAGCAACAATGGATTCCATTTGCAGCGCTGTTCCTGATCAAATTTTTGGATGAGCTTAAATTCAAAGACTATGTCCTGTTTTTGTTTTTTCTTTTGATGTTGGCAATTTCAGAGCATCAGTTGCTGGCCTTTTCGTTGCTGTTTTTGCTGACCATTATAGCGATAAAGATTTGGCAAAACAAGGAATTGCTCAAAAATAAAAAACTCTGGATATATCTGGGAGGTTCGCTGATTTTTTTTGCTATCGTAGTGTTCTTTGTTTTCGGTGATTTGATAAGTGTGGCCACATCAGGCGATAATTTTTTGGATCCTGGAAGCGGCGCTGCCAAAAAATATGCCATGAATGCGTGGGAGCCTCTTTTGCCCCCATCTTTTCATGCTTTGTGGCCAAGCATCAACGAATGGCTCAGAAAAACTGTTGGGATTACTGCTGATTATCGAGATTCATACTTCGTCGGTTTTTCCAGTTTGATTTTGTTGGGAACTTTAGCTTATCGAATGCTGCATAAAAAAAATAAACTGGTTCTTGAAAAAATTCAGAAGCAAGGATTTGATTTGTGGCTGGGGTCCTTTCTGGCGATGTATATTTTTTCCTGGGGTCCTGGCTTTAAGATTTTTAATCTGGATCTGCCTTTGCCGTATCAATTGGTGTATAAATTTCTGCCATTTTATGAAAATATTCGTGTGACCGGCAGACTGTTTATGTTTGCGATGCTGGCTTTTGCGATGTTGGTGGCTTTTGCAATCAAATATTTGCAGCCAAAGATGAAAGCAGGTTTTTGGAGGAAAAATTTCGTGTGGGTGATTGTTGCAGTGCTGATGTTGGAATTTTGGGTGGGACCAATTAGGACAATGACTTTGGAATATTCGCCGTTTTATGATCAAATTGCCAAAGAGCAGGGAACATTTAAAATATTGGAAATTCCTGGCAGCACGGATTATGAATTTGCCAGTTATAAATTGCTAACCAATAATGTGCATGGGAAATTGTCATTGGACGGCATGGCTCTGGCCAGGAAAAACGATGGACAATTCGATTTCCAGCAGTCCACTCCAATCTTGAAACAACTGCTGTATACTCTGCCAAAAGGCAATGACCCAGATCAGAAAGAGGCTGAAGACATTTTGCGCGCAGACAATTTTTCCAGGGCAACAGATGTGCTAAATTATTATGGAGTGAAATATGTCACAGTCAGCAAAAAATATGCGGATGAGAATGTGCAAAAAAATACGGATGCATTCATAAAGAAATATGTCGAGCTGGAAGGAACTTATGAAGATAAATATCTGGTAGCCTATATAGTAAAGGCCAAGGAGCCTTCAGGCTATTATGCGAGGCTCAATACTGACAACGGTCAGTTTTCGCTGACCAAAAGTCCAAGGGGTGAAAAATATTTTTCAAGAAAGCTAGGAAGCGGAGCCGAAATGGAAGTGGTCAATATGGGAAAAGCTCAAAGCAATATGACACTGGACATTACTGCCAAGTCTGTCGAGGGCTATGTGCTCAGTGTCTATTTGCCCGATGGCAATATTAAGGAAATAAGACTGGCTGGAGGCTTCAGCGAAAATAACATTTCATTTATTTCCAAAGCTGGAGTAAACAAGATAAAGTTCATGCTTGCTGAGTATTCAACCGGTAAGGAAATAACTTTAAACGAAAAAGGTAAAGGCGGCGCGGAGGTCAAGACAATATCAATCAAGAATTAGGCAGTTTGAAATTTTATAACATTGGCGGTGTATTTTTATATTAGATGATAATATAATTGCACTGCTATGAAAAAAATTCTTCTAACATTATTTTTCACAGCTGTCCTCGTTATCCCTTCAGCGCCAGATGCTTTGGCTGATGCCTGGTGGGGAAGAGGCTATAAGAGCAGTGCTTGGGTGTTGGCTAATGGTGGCACAATCATCAATTATAAGATAATTGCCAGCGGTGCAGCTGACAGATATAAGGCTATCATGTATAGAGATGGCAAGGTGATTGAATGGGAAAATAGAAAAAGCGGACACTTTGATGATGCGAAAGACGGCACCTATGTCGTGAAAGCTTTCAGGGGTGGCATCAAAGAGCAAAAAACTTCTAAGGGAGGAAAGAAAATTCTGAGCAGTGACCCGATCGTGGCGCATGGCGGGGAAACAATTCATGTGACGCTTGATGATGTTGCCAACAAAGTTACAGTGATTTCTGACAGGCGAGTGGCACAAGTCGCAAAGCCTGTTGCTAAGAAAGTTATGTTGCCTGCGCCAGTTGAAAAAGAAATAATCGATGCTGAACCAGCTCCTGCTTTGGAGCAGGATCAATCTGCCGATGTTGCTCCAATAGTTGCTGATGATCCTCGTGGTAATTGTAGCGAGCCTTTGCCGACGCAAACAACTGCTGGAAATTTTTTCAATTTGAATTTAGGAAATATCAAGTGAACAATATTGAAATTAAAAAAGACCCGCAAGAGGGTCTTTTTTTGTTGTTTGTGGAAACATGAGAGTTTTATGCTGATGGTTCGTTGCCGGAAAGTTCTTCTTGAATCTCAGTCTTCTTTTGCTTGGACACGATGCTTTTGAAATAGTTGAAATCTTGCAGGGTGATTTCTTTTAGTAATACCAGAATGAAAAGATAGAGCGACATCAGTGCAACTGACCAAAGGAGGAAAACAAATTCTCCTTGAGAGAAAAACTTAGAAGCGATATACATGACAATGCCAGCCAAAAGCATTTTCAATAAGCTTTTCAATTTGATCAGAACTCCAAAATCTTTTTGAATATAAAAGAGCATCGCAATCATCACGATGAAAGAAGTGATGGAGGTGGCAATGGCGCTGCCAATCAGGCCGTTGCCGGTCAGGGCATATTGTTTGATCAAAATGTAGTTGAGAGCGGTGTTCAGAATCACTCCAAAAATGGAAATCCACATCGGAATCTTGGTTTTGCCAGCACCATTCATCACGAAACTCATGACATAAAAAATTGTCAAAAAGCCGACGCCGTAGGCAAGGATTGACATTGGAAGTGCAGCTTCAAGATATTTGGAAGAATAAAATATTTTGATGATGGGACGAGAAAATTGCGCCATCAAAATTACCGCCGGAATCAAAAAGATGAGCATGAGGCGCAGCGATTGATGGATGACCTGGTTGGTTTTGGCATGATCATTTTCAGAGGTGCTCTTGGAAACCACCGGTAGCAGCATGATAGTGAGAGCATAAAAAATGTAGTACGGAATGCGTCCGACAGTGAGGGCAGCGTTGTAGATTCCGGTCAGGCGGTCGTCATGCAGGATGCCTTTGACCAAATAGAGATCGATACTGATCAGCAGTTCATAGGCCAAGAAAAACAAGATGACCTGCCAAGCATAATTGACCAGTTTTTTGGTCTCAAAATCACTCTCTAGGCTCAAATTTTGCCCCTTGGCGGCCTGTTTAATCTCTTTGGTATATTTGAGCTGGTCCAGCAAAAAAGCGATCAGAAAGACGCTCAGTGCGGCTACGGCATATCCCACAATCGATCCTGGCACTCCAAAAACGTACGCAAGGCCGACAATGGCCACAACCTTCAAAACGGAGCGCAAAGTTTTTAAAATGGATTGCACATTGAACTTATGTAGCGCTGTATAGAAGGAAAAATAGAAGGAGGCAGCGGCAAAAGCTGGAATGATTAATGTTGAAATTCGAAATAACGGCGTCAGCGTGTCATCTCCCAGAGCGCGACTGATCAGCGGCGCTGAGAAAAAGAAGATGACCGTGATGGAACCGATCAAGATGGATTGCAGCATGAGTGCCTTTCTTTTGATGACCAGCACCATGCGCGGATTGGTTTCAAAGATCTCGCTGATATATTTAGCCATGGCGGTCGGAATTCCGTTGCCGATCAAGATTATGATCATGGTGGTCATCGTCACAACCAAGCCATAGCGGCCATAATCAGCCGGACCAAGAATACGTCCGACAAAAGAGTGAATGATATAGCCGGAAAGATTGAAGATTATCTCAGAAGCAATTAGCCAGACCGTTGATTTGGCGAGATTTTTTGAAGTCATAATTAATAAAATTTATATTGCATGGTTTATTAATTTCAAATCTTAATTAAACTCTTACCTTAAAAAGTGTCATCAGTCACTTGTCATCAGTCATCAGAAATACGCGAGAAGATGACCGATGACTGATTGCTGGTGACTTAAATTTTAATTTGTATTTTGTATTTATTTGATAAGGGCCTTAATTTCATTGTGCAACGTGTCTTTATCTTTGCTGCCATCGATTGTTTTGAAGCTCCAAAGAGTTGCGAACATGTCGTACAGTCTCTTTTTTGCCTTCAGATAATCCAAGCCCTGATCAGGAATGCGGTCGCGTGACATGATTGATTCAGGCTCAATTTTCACATAGAAAGCGATGTCAGCTGGAATGATGAATTTTTCAATGCGTGAAGGAGTGTTTCTTTTTTCCAAATAGGAAATATTCACGACGTTGTCATAAAAATATCTGTCGGAGATGATGAAATCATATTTTTCTCGGATAAGTTTCTTTTTGAGAGCCTTGAATCTGAATATGTCTATGACGAAAAGAATTTTGCGCATTTTTATCTGCAAGCAATTTGCTTTTGTCACGCTTGGTTCACTGATTTTTTTTCGTTTTTTGTTTGTTTTGGTGAAACGGTGAATGAGACAATGTTCTTCGCGCAAACTTTTTATTTTTTGTGCAAGGGAAAACTGGATGGCATGGAAATAGTGCACGCGTTTTCCTTGTTTTTCAAGATATTCCTGCAGCATTTGCGCTTGGGTTGATTTGCCGGAGCCATCAAGACCAGAAAGTGAGATTGTTTTCACAGTAGTTTATAAAGTTCATAAGGTTTATAAGGTTCATAAAGTATTTTTGAATTTACTTTAAAAACTTTAAAAACTTTAAAAACTTGTTACTTTTTATTTTAATACATGAGCACTGCCACTGGCTGCATTTTCGCCACCACGTGAGCAACTCCATTGGCTTCGACGCCTTTGATCACTTGGTCGATATTTTTGTAGCGAGCTGAGTCCTGATTGATGACAATTGAGGACTGGGCGTTATAAAGTCTGATGCCCTTGGCTTCCATTTTGGCAAACAGCTCCTCCTTGTTGACGATACTTTTTTCATCGCTGTTCTTGCCTTTGCCAGTTCCATGGGGTGCGGAATAAAAACTCTGATCATTTCTGTCTGTGCCAACACAAATGTAGGCGTCGGTGCTCATGGAAGAGGGGATGAAGGCTGGTTCGCCGGTTTCTTTGTAAGTTGGGTGGTGCTGCATTTTTGCAGGGCCATAAGCGCGCGAGGTGTTGGAGCGATGCACCATCACATCTTTTCCGAGATGCTGTTCTTTGGTGATGGAGATATGTGGAAGGTCATAAATCAAATCCATTTGCGGATCACGACCAAGAAGTTTTTTGATAACATTGGAAATGTTGTGCGTGATGACTGCTCTGTTGGCGGTGCCGAAATTTGAAGCCGCTGCACGCGCGTTCATATACATCTCGCCATCTTCGCCGTTGGCATCATATTTCAAAAGGGAATCATCCTTGGTCATGTGCAGTTTTATTTTTGCCTGCATTTTTTTGTAGACAGCTTTCTTTTTCGAACTGAAGGTCAGCCGACCCAGCGCAACCATGATGGCCTGAGAAAGATGTTCAGCTTTTTTGGCGGTGTGTGTATACATCGTGTATTGCCCAAGAATTCCACTGCCAGTATGAATCATGAAAAGGTATTGTCCTTTTTTGATGCCCATTTTTTCTGCCGCAGCTTGATCTGCAATTTCGCCGACTTTCATCAAATCCAGAAAGTGGTTGCCGGCAGCACCAATGATGCCCAAGCGGTATTTGGCAAAGTTCAGATATAGTTTTGGGATGACATCGAAAATGTCTTGACGTGTCATTTCTTTCTCAAAAAAACTTCCACCACTTTGAGTATTTTCCAATTCGTTCTTGGTTTGAATTCCAAGATGTTGGATGATAGCTTTTGTGCCTTGGCGACAAATGTCCACCACGACGTTGAAGGGAACTGTGGTGCCCACAAATTTCTTGGTTGGCACGACTTCAACTAACTCCTGAAATAATTTGTGAATTTCTTCGGGGGTGATGTTTTCTTCGTTCAAGCTGGTTTTGACCAGACGCATTCCGCAATTAGGATCAGAGTCATTCACTTGCGGCAGAATGTATTTTTCAGAGGCGATGGTGGTGCCTGCAGCATTTTTTCTGCCCGGTTTGGAACAGACATCCGGCATGGCGACAGTGTGCTCGAAAAAAGTGTCCTTGTTGGCGGCGATGTCTTCAACTTGTGCGAACGTTTCATCTTCAGGTAGAAGATCTTGGCTCATGAAAAAAAGTGCCGGCACTGACATTTTCTCAGTTTTCAGTTCTTTGATATTCTCTGAAATTGATTTTATTTGGTAGGCCATGTAATTTTTAGCAGTTAGGAAAGTTAATTACCCTAGTAATTTATTATAAGCTTTTTCATATTGCATCGCAACGTCATTGATATCAAAATTTTCCTGGGTATAAATTCTGGCTGCTGCTCCGATATTTCGGCATTTTTCCTGATCATTGTGAAGCATCACTAAGGCATCAATAAGCTCGGTTGAATTTTCAGGATTGATCACAACAGAATTTTTCTCGGAAGTGAATTCCTTGAGAATTGGCAGGTTTGAAACTATGACAGGTTTCTCGCAAGCAAATGCTTCGATGACCGCCAAAGGCACATCGAATTTGCCCTGCATGTTGCGCACTGGAAAAATGACCACGTCAGAGAGATTGTAGATTTTGGGCATGTCCGAAAAAGTGTCCGTGAAAACAACGTTATCGAGAACACCTTTTTCTCTGAGCGTCGCCACCACCTCGTCTTTCTTCTTGGCGTCTTGCTCGTTTTTGACGCGACAGGCAAAAACAAATTTTGCGTTGGGAATTTTTGCAAAGAGTTCCGGCAGGGCACTCACAATGTCATCAGTTGCCCCCAAGCGCGTGTATTCGCCTGGATAAGTGATCACAAAGTCTTCGGTTTGGATATCGAAAAATTGCAGTGTCTGCAAGCTTTTTGGTTTTGAGCAATAAAGCTCGGTATCAATACCAGGATAAATTCTGATGACATTGGAAAAACCAATTTTCTCCAGTTTATTTTTGGCATAGTCTGAATAGGTGATGACAAGATCGGCAAAAATTATCTTCTTGAAATCTTGGTCGGAAAAAAGATCTTCCCGCAGTGTGGCGATGGTTTGGATGGTCTTGGTTTTTTTGCTGGTCAAAAAAGTTTTGAAAGCCCAGGTGTTCAGTTTGTTGGGAGTGAGCATGAAGTGGGCGATATCAAAATCTTTTATTCTGGGAGCCAATTTGAAAAGTCGCAGACGTTGCATCCAATTGAGATGGACCGATGAATAGACAGGCACTTGTTGGATGCTTGTCTCCAAGGCATCAACTTGTCCTGGCGTTAGCACATGAAATTCAAAGCCCTGGGTTGTCTTGGCCAAATAATAAGCAAAGTTTTTGCTGGCTTCATCCCATGGTGGGGAAATTGGTCTGGTTATGAGTAGTATTTTTTTCATATTACTTTTGAACTTTATGAAATTCTTAACCCTAGAGGCTCTTGTATATTTCTTTCTTATTTTCTCCGGCTGTCACCACGATGGTAATTTTCTTGTCAGTAATATTGGCGGATGAAACTGGAATATTCTTTTTTTCTCCAAGCTTGACTACGACGTCTCCTTGGTTTGTCATTGATTTGTCAGTTAAGATCTGCCAATGAAAATTTGTTTCAGTGGAATGATTCTCGATCGTGAAGCCAAGTGTCCTGTCTTTGGGATTTTCAAAATAAATCATCCAGATGTTCTTGGCGTTGATGTCCGCTTGTTTCCTCGCCATTATTGAAAGAAAAATGAAGCTTGTCAGTATAAAAAAACTTGTGGCTATGATGATGAGTTTGTTGTTCATGATTCTATAAATTACAAATAAATTACCAATCTACAAATATACAAAAAATGTATTATAATGCTTTGAAAAAAATTCCAATATCATCTCCTGCATATATCTGCCAGAATTCTTTGGCACGAACAAATTGAGTGCTGTCTATTTTCGGATTGATCATGAGAAAGTTGGTGTGTGTGCCTGCGTAACAAAGCTTGGCGTCGTTTCCATTGGGCACTGATATCATGAAATTGGTGCATTGTTCGCGAGTTTTTGTTTCATCTTCATAGCGCTTAAAAAAACCACGAGAGAGTGGATAGTTGTAGCCTTTCATGAAAAAAAGTTTGATCCAGGCATCTCCAGCCAAGTAGTTGTGATCTTTCAGTACCACGTCGCCACTGCCAACGCGCTGTGCTAGATATTGGGAAGCCGCATATGTTTGGAGCGCTTTGTTGGCAGAGCTGTTTTCATTGAGGGACAGGGCATTGTCGTACAAGCCGTTGGTGGTGATGAAGGTCACAAAGACAAAGAAGGTGATCAACAAAAAAATGGAGCTGACATAATTTTTGGCTGCAGACTTTAGCATCGTTAAAATATGCACCAACATATAAGAGGCTATGATCGCCACTGGAAACACAACATAGCTGGCGATGCGGTTGGATGGAATGTCGACGAATAGCCAGTCTGGACGAAGCGACATGATGGTCAGGGCTCCGATCCAACCAATCAAAAATGCTTGATTATACTTGCCCAGCGTGGTCGCAAAAAACAACAGGATTGCTCCCACGACAGCAAAAGCAAAGCGAGCTTCACCGGCTGTTGATTTGAGTTGGGCAAGAGTGAGTCCTGTGCGGGTGGCTTTGCTTGGAGCGCCGACTGCCGTATCAATGGCGCTGGTGTTGAGATAAGTTGGAGTATAGAGGAAAAAAACAAAAATAATTCCCATGGCCAGCACCGCAAGAACAGCAGGCGAGAGAGCTAATTTGAGCCAGCCTTTGGCATCTTCCAAAACCGTTTTCGTGTTGAGCAGAGCGTAGGCGAGAACTGAGAAAAAAGACAAAAAGACAAACACGAAGGTGCTGAGATGGTGAGTGTATGCCAGACCAAGACAAACAAATAAAGCAAAAGCAAGAATGCTGGATTTTTTTGCAATGAAAGCTTGCAGGAACAATAAGATTGCCAAAGGTATCAGCAGGTTTCCAATGTCATTGCCGATAACTCCACCACTGACAAATTTCGCTTGCGGAGAAGCGATTGCCCAAAGCGGTCCGATTAAAAACAAAGCAACAATCGAGATGGCGTCTTGATGTTTTGAATTTATAAAGAAAGCGCGGGTTAAGATAAAGATCGCCAGAAGAGACATCATGTGAATCAGAAAAAGAATCAACACAGCAAAGGAAGAAATAAATTCAGCGCCTGAAACAATGGCGACGGCAGCAAAAGGAAGGTGCTCCCCAATGATGAAATCAGCAATCGGCGCTGGCTTGCTGATGGTGTAGTCTCCTTGGATGTCAGCTTTTTCATAGACAGGTAATTGACCAGTGGTAGCAATGACTTTAGTCCAATACATATGATGACCCAGGTCGGTTGCTGTAGGGAAAATGGCGTCTTTCAAATAAACAGTTTTGATAAAAATGGTCAAAAATAAAATAGCAATGATCAAAAAGGTTGGGCGCTTCTTCAGCTTGTGCTCAGGCATTTGCATTAAAATAGAAGCAGCATCTTTGTTTTTCTTACGATAATTATAAAAAATTGCGTAGCAGGCTCCACTAAAAAACAAAATTCCACCTAAGATGCTTGTGCGCGTGATATGGAAAGGCGTTCTCCCGAGTAGAATCACTAAAAAATCAATGATCACAATGCTTGAACCGAAAGCCAGTACAAATAATTCTAGGAGTGAAAATTTCTTATACATCCGGCTGGCCGCAATCAAAAAAGCGCCAGGAATAAAGAGCACTAAAATCAGGGTTAGATAGAAGGCGAGTTGGGACAAGAAAAAATCAAACATAGTTTTTATGATTTTAGTTTTTTATTTTTCAGCAAAGAGATTGATATTTTTATTTCTGTCAGGTATTGCTGCGCTATTTTTTCCCATTGATAATTTTCAATCACAAAATCCCGCACCGCTTGCCCATGAATTTCTCGTGGACTTCCAGTCGCAAAAAGTTCATTTATTTTTGCAACATATGCCTCGGCATTTTCACTCTCAACCAAGAAGCCATTTTTGTTGTCCTTGATCGCATCTTTGAGTCCTTCCATGTTTGAGGCGAGTACTGGCAATCTGCAGGCGCCAGCTTCAATCACGGAAATGCCAAAACCTTCCATATCCCCAGCCACAGTAATATTGGGTTGCACAAATAAGTCAGCTTGGCTCCAAAGAATATTTCTGTCCTCATCGGAAATATATCCGAGGGTGAACACGCGCTGGGAGAGATCGTTATTTTTGATGGCTTGCTCGATAGCATCTTTGTCTGGGCCAGCACCGGCCACGATATAGATAAAATCTGCTGGCAGTTTCGGCATGACATTATCAATGAACCAGGCTACGCCTTTTCTTTTGGCCAGTCTGCCTGAGGTGAGTAGAATTTTCTTGTTTTCAATCGAGCGGCCGATAATTTTTTCGAGCTCTGCGCGCGTCGATTCAATCAGATGTTTTTCAGTGTCGACGCCATTAGGAATGAAAACAATTTTTTCTGCAGGGATTCCTTTTTGAATGGCAACTCGCACGGTTTCATTGCCAACCGCAATCAGTTTGTCAAAACTTTTAATAAATATGCCTATCCAAAACGTTTGATATAAGCTGATGAGAATTTTTTCATACCACACACCCAAAGAGGCGCTGCCGTAATTGATATCCAATCCATGCACCACACATATGGTCGGTTTTTTGAAGAACAGCTTGATCATCCAACTTAAAATTGCCAGCGTTCCGTCTCCAACCAACAAAACGTCATATTTGGGCATTAAAAATAAAGCTCGGAGCAAAGCATAGGGTGCAAAAAGAGGGAGGAATTTTCTTCCTCTTGCGTTGGCAATAATTTTGACGTCAGCAATTTCTCCCAGCCATTTGGCGAGTTCGTAGTTTTGGTTTTCGATGCCACCGACAGTTGGAGGATATGCCCTGGAAATGAATAGAATTTTAGTTTGTTTCATAAGGATAGTTTACCTTAAAAATAGATTTTTTTCAAGCAAAAAACCGCTGTGTAATATTGGCGGTTTCTTGCTTGAAAAGGCGATGGTAATTTCTATTTCTTGTATTTTTCTATTTTCATCATATACATGAGATCCTCAGTAAGTTTGCGGCTTGATTTGATCATGTCGGCTATAAGAGCAAAAACGAGAAATTGAAGTCCAATCAGGAAACTGGAGATTGAGAAGATGAGATAGTTGCGATAAGGAGAGATTTTGAAATCTTGAAAATATAAAAATAGGAAATATGCGAAAACTCCCAGTGCAATGATTATCAGTCCCAGACCTGGTACACCAAAAAATTTCATCGGCCGCACGTCCCGCACAGCTTTGAGAATTATTTTAGCGCTATTGCTGACATATTTGTAGATGCTGCGAACCACGCGTGATTTTCTGCCTTCAAAATAAGTCACTTCAACTGGAACCCATTTTATTTTCAAACTTTTTCCCAGAGCGTCAATAATAACTTCTTGCGTGTAGGTGAAAGCACCCGGAAGATTCAGTCGAAGCAGGGTTTCACGATTATATCCACGAAAGCCACAAGTGAGATCTTTGATAGGGTAATTCATGAAGCCGCCGATAACCCAGGCTGCAAAGCGGTTCAGATAATATTTGGCTTTCGGCATATTTTTGGCTTCTTTGTCGCCAAAACGATCGGCGCTGGTCATGTCGACTTCGCCATCTAAGATAGGCTTGATTATTTTTGCGATGTCGTTGGGATCAAATTGTCCATCGGCGTCGATGTTCACCATCAAATCAGCTCCATTTTCAAGGGCTTTCTCAGTGGCTGTTCGAAAGGTCACACCGATACCACGGTTCACATCATGTGAAAAAACAAAATCAGCTCCAGCTTCCTTGGCAGCCTCGGCAGTGTTGTCTTTTGATCCATCATCAATAACTTGGATGAAAACTTCGTTGATGCCTTCAATTTGGCGAGGAATGCGCTTGATTGTTTGGGCAATTTTCTCTTCTTCATTGAAGGCTGGAAGGTTTACGATTAATTTCATATTTCTACGAATTACAAATTTATTACGAATTTACAAATGTACAAATTATAGACTTGTTAATTTTTTTTGATTATTAATTTCGGATCCACGCACATGAAGTCACATTTTACATTTTGTGTTCCTTGTTGGATGAGATTCTTCGAGCAATCATTCAGTCGCTGCTGACAAGACACCTTGCTTTCATTGAAATAATTCAAATTGAGTTCATAGCCAAAATAGGGAAGCGCAAAGTAGGCGATAAAGGCAATGCCAGCCAGCCAAATGATAAATTTGATGATATGAAACATATGCTGAAGATACAATAACCAAGATACAAACTTCAAATAATATTCAACGATCAAATTAAAATATTCAAAAAGGTTTGTTTTTTTTTGGTGATTGAAATTTAAGACTTATTTGATTATTTTTTTTGTCTTTTGGTTATTGCAGATTTATCTGCCTATTCCTTTGTATAGTATACCATGTTTTTTGATTTCATCCTTATTAAGACAATTTTTACCATCAGTAATGACCTTGATATTGTTTTTCACGAATTTTTCAACAGGGATATCTACGAATTCCTTATGGTTGGTGGCAAGCAAGACTGCTTCACTTTTTTCCAGCAGCTCATCAATGCTTTTGGCACTAGACATTGCTGGCACGAAAGGATCAAAAGTGATGACCTTGGCTCCATTTTTTTCCAATAATTTTATCAATTCAAAAGATGGACTCTCTCTCAGGTCTCCCACGTTAGCTTTGTAGGAAAGTCCCAGAACTCCCACTGTGGTTCCCTTGAGTGATCTTTCAATTTCATTGAGCTGGTCCTGCAGCAGCTCAATGGTGTATTCCGGCATAGAATTGTTGATTTTTCTAGCGGCGCGCAAAAAGACATGATCAAAATTGTTTTCCTTGGCTTTTTCAATCAGATAATAGGGATCAACTGGAATGCAATGTCCGCCAACTCCGCAACTTGGCCAGTGCGCCAAAAACGAAAATGGTTTAGTGGCTGCCCCTTTGATCACATTAGTGACATCGATGTCCATTCTTTCAAATGACCTGGCCAATTCGTTGACAAAAGCGATATTGATGTCGCGAAAAGAGTTCTCTGTGATTTTCACGGCTTCGGCTTCGCGAATGGTTGCCATTGGCATAATTGAAGCGTCCACGATGCTCTCATAAAAATCTTGTGAACGTTTGAGTCCGATGGCGTCAAAAGAACCGACCACGCGCGGGATGTTAGAAACGTTCCATTTCGGATCTCCTGGATTGACGCGTTCCGGGCAATGCGAAATGAAAACATCTTTCCCAATCACGAAGCCAGCTTTTTCAAAAATAGGTTTCACAAATTCTTCACTCACGCCAGGGTTTACGGTTGATTCCAAAATAACCAAAGAGCCCTTCTTCATGTTGGCTGCCACAGTTTCAGAAGCACTAATCACCGGTCCAAGATCAGGAAAATATTTGTCATCAACCGGAGTTGGAACACAAATGATATGAATGTCACACTGTGACATCAGTTTGGGGTCACTAAAAACATTGATTTTAACCTTAGGTAAAAGCTCTTCTAAAAACTCTTCTTTAAATGGTGAGATGCCTTGCTTGATTAAATCAAGTTTCTTTTGGTCGTTATCAAAACCATAAACGGTGTAACCCTTGTTTGCAGCCACAGCAGCCAGGGGAAGCCCAACATATCCCATTCCAATCACACAAACTACCGGTTTTTCTTTTTGTTCCATAATTTTCAATATAGTTTAATAAAAATTAATTTCAGTTGTATTAAATGCAAAAGCCAATGTGTACAGTATAACTTTGTATGGAATTCTGGTCAATTAACGGTCTGCGGCGCCAAGTTTTTGTTGTATTGACAAAATGCCAAATAGATGCTATTATCTATGGTTAATTTTTAAGCAACAATTATATGCCCAGCAGTGAGAATTCGAAAGATAACACAGTTTGGATATAGTTAAGCTTTATTAATAATTGATTTTTTAATCTAATAAATAATAGAAATGCATTTGGGCTTTGCCCATTCGAATTTCTACTGTCTGGGTATGCATAAACAACATCACAAAATGCATGGAGAGGAAATCGCTTTTCATTTGGCAGTGCCACTTATCATGCTGATGGCTGTGGCCGCAATGGGATATTACGTAGTGATGCTTTTCACGAGTCTTTTTAAAATGGCGTAAGCCAGCTTAAGCGCACTTGTTTGACGTAAGACAGAAACAGGATAATTAGACACCGATTGCCGTTTGGCGAATGGTGTCTTTTTTGTTATACTGAAGTCATATGAATCCGGTAGTGAAAATTCAAAAATTTCCGAAAGATTTCATTAAAATGCAAGAAATAAGAGAGGTTGCGGTTAAATTAAAATAAGAAATAAATATTTGAGCGAAGCTCATTTGAATTTCTACTACCGGATGAAAATAGGAATAAATGCGTCATTTCTGCGCAAACAAAATACAGGAATAGGGCAAGTCACCGCTAATTTCCTTAAGAAATTAGCGGAATTTCCAATTTCCAATTTCCAATTTCCAAACAATAAGGAAGTTGAATTCGTTTTGTATCTTGAAGAGGATATTGATTTTGCGCTCTCGCAAATTCTTGAGTCTTCTTCGGTAAGCTTTCATAAGCGTGTTTTTTTGCCTCTATATAAGAGGGATGATTTGATTCGCAAGCTTTGGTGGGAGAAATGCTTGCTTCCAAAGATGGCAAAAAAGGATGGTTGTGAAGTTTTTCTTAGTCTGTATCAATGTCCGACAATTATGTCAAAAGGAATTAGACATATCATGGTCGCACACGATCTCATTCCAAGACTCTTTCCTCATTATATGAATAATTGGCGCAAGTATGCTTATCAATGGTTGAGCGAAATAGGGATCAAAAAAGCTGACAAAATTATCGCTGTTTCATATCGCACAGAAAAAGATCTAGTTCAATATCTTGGAGTTGATGCCGCCAAAATAACGGTATCATATATCGATGTGGATGAAATTTATAAGAAGGAGGTTGGTAAGCAGGAGAGTGAGGATATTCTGAAAAAATACAAGCTTGAAGCTGGATATATTTATACTGGAGGTGGATTGGAAGTTCGCAAGAACACGGAAAGCGTGCTGCGGGCGTATAAGATATTATTGGAAGCTTATGGGCATGCTAGTTGGCTTCCAAAAGTTGTGGTTTCTGGAAAAATGATGCCTGAACTTGCCCCCTTAGTTACGGACGTGGAAGCACTTGTTGAAGGACTTGGACTCGAAAAGGACGCCGTCTTGCTTGGATTTGTTGCTCAAGAAGATTTGCCAGTGCTATATAAAAATGCGACTGCTTTTGTGTATCCTTCTTTATACGAAGGATTTGGCTTGCCGGTGCTGGAAGCTATGAATCAGGGTACTCCAGTGATAACTTCCAAAACGTCATCGCTTCCGGAGGTTGGCTCTGATAGCGTTGTCTATTGCGACCCGAAAAATGTGGATGATCTGGCCATGGTGATGAAGAATGTCTTGACTAACAATCATTTGCTGGCAGCCTTGTCGCTCAAGGGAAAGGAACGTGCCACTCATTTTTCATGGGAAAGATTTGTGGAAAAAATCCTGAATATAATTAAATCAAATTAAAGTATGTCCTATTTTAAAGAAGCTTTAGAGCAATTTTTTAAAAACACAACTAAGATATATCTTATTTTGGCTAATGTTGTTTTGGTTGTTTTTGCTATTTGGTTTTCCAACGCAGGGCTTTTACCTTTTAAAAATTTGGGGGATTTTGCTTTCTTCGCAATACTGGCTTTGATTTTGGGTTTATATCGTCCTGGTTGGACATTTCTTTTTTTTATTGGAACATTGGCTTTGGAAAATATTAATCTCGCACCAAGAGAATTGGGATTGGCCCTCAGACCATATCAATTTTTTGGACTGATCACCATCATTGCGCTTTTGATTCAAGCCATGTCAAAGCGGCTGGCCTTTGCATTGCCAAAATTTCGCTGGTATGACGGCCTGCTGATTATTTTTGCATTGGCTGGCTTTCTGAGCAGTTTGGGAGCAGTAAATAAGGGATTGAGCTTCAAGCAGTCCGTGGTGGCGCTTTCTTTTGTGGCGCTATATTTTTTGACTAGAGTCTATGTGCAATCATTGGAGGATGCAAAACGCACGCTGCCATTCTTCTTGAGCAGTGGCTTGGTTGTTTCCATCTACGCCATTTGGCAAAACGTGAGATTTCTTGGTGGTGAAAATTCTTTTGAGGTGATGCCGGGCAGGCCAAATGGAACTTTCACGGAAGCTGATTGGCTGGGAATATACTTGGTATTTCTAATGGGTGTAATGTTTACGATGATTTATTATTTCAACAAAAAAAGTGACAACAAAAAGTCACCAGTCACCAGTCACCAGTCACCAATTCAATCAGCTGAAAAAGTTAATCAAATGACAGATGACCGATTGCTGATGACTAAGAACCATGCAAAACAGATTATTTATTATGTCTTTCTTGCTTTAATTTCCGTCGCTTTGATTTTGACAGTTTCTCGCAGTGCTTGGCTGGGTGCAGCCTTCGTGGTAATCATTTTTTTGAAATTTACCTTGCTTGAATATTACAGTGAAATTAATTTCGAAAAAGAGAATAGATGGGGCAGGATTTTGGAGATATTAAAAATGCAAAATTGGGGTTGGAAAAAAACTGGCCTGCAATTGATCTATATCATAATTGCACTGGGCATTGGCTTGTTAGCGATTATGTCCATTCCGCTTTCCAAATTTCAACTTGCCAGCAGAGCTGCCAGCGCTGGTGGGCTGCAAAAGATTACTATTGCTTGTCAAAATAGCAAACATTTCACCTCATTGCCGCAAGAGATAAGCAGCGTTGAGGAATTGGCACGCTATAATTGCAAACACATAAATCTGGAAGACATTGAAAAGGAAAGAGATGCTGGCAATATTATTGCAGAGGTCAGCAGGCCTGACCCAAATGTTACTATTCGCTCTGAAATTTACAAAAAATCCATTGTTCAGATCAAGTCGCATCCGATTTTTGGGTTGGGCTGGGGCGGCATCAGTCTGCTTCTTGGCAGTGATGAGCGCGGAGCAGGATTAAATGCTAGCAACATCTTGTTGGAAGTTTGGCTCGGAAGTGGAGTGCTTGGATTTGTGTCCTTGGTTGCCTTGCTTGGCTATATCTTAGTTGCTTCAATTCGAGCTTTTTGGAATAACAAAAAAAACAACACTGCAATTGCTTTCGTGATGCTCGGTTGGGCTGCAATATTCATTCCAAATCTTTTCAATTCTGGTATTTTTCTGGGATTTGTTTGGGTATATTTGGCTGTAGCAATTGGATTACTGGCAGAAAGGAAATAACAATGATCAACTTTTCAAAAAACAGAATTCTTGAAATTGGGACTTGCGCCCTTGTTTTCTTGTTTGTCTGGCAGGCAAGGTGGATTATTGCGGCTGGAAAAATAAATGGGGCAGGGAATGAATATTTGACGATCAGTCTCTATGCTATCAATGCTCTTCTGGTGACGCTGCTTTTGCTGAAGTTTTTTTTGATTAAAAAGAAAACAACATTCTCAGGTTTATTTGGAAATGCGAATAATGTTGCTGTATTTTTTTTGACTTCATTTGTTGTGTGGAATGGAATATCTATTTTTTGGGCTGCAAATAAACTTTTGGCACTGCAGCATTTTGCTTGGTTGTTGTTGGCAATGGGTTTAGCATGGCTACTTATAAACTGCCAAAATAAATTTGAACTGATAGCTTGGTTTTTAGTGGGTTTATCTGTCAGTGCTTGGCTGGGGATATTTCAATTTGTTGCTCAATTTTCCTATAGTAATAAATGGCTGGGACTCTCGCAGCACAACCCAGGACTTCCGGGCGCTTCTATCGTGGAGTTTTATGCTGGAAGCGAAACTATCCGGTGGCTCCGATCCTATGGCAGTTTCGATCATCCAAATATTTTTGGTGTCATGATGGCAATTGGAATTATTTTGACGCTCTGGCTGCTACTGGAAAAAGAAGGTGGTAAAAATGAAAAAAGGTTGCTGAATATTGCTTTGCTTGTTTTTGCAGTTGGCATATTCACAAGCTTAAGTCGCAGTGCATGGCTTGGTCTGTTTCTTGCTCTGGTTTTTGTTTTAAGCAAACTTTTCCTGCAAAAATCTAACCAGAAAATATATAAACTTATAAAATTATGCTTACCGATGCTGGTTGTTTTTATTGTTATGATATTTCTATATCCCGCACAATTTTTCATGCGCTCTGGTGGCGACGGGCGATTGGAGCAAAGATCGCTCAATGATCGCGTGATATTTTTTGAGCAAGGAAGGGATCTGATTGCGCAAAATTGGCTGCTGGGAGTTGGCACGGGAAATTATATGGAAGCGTTGAGTGTGGAGCATGAAGCTAGTCCGGACTGGACTTTTCAGCCGGTACACAATGTTTTGATTCTTCTTTGGGCTGAGTTGGGAATCATGGGTGCATCATTGGGGCTTATTTTGCTGATCATCGGGCTGATAATGGCTTGGCAGAAGACGCAATTTGGGGTAGAATTAATCGTAGCGACTTTGCCAGCAATGATAGTTGATCACTGGCTTTGGAGCTTGCATTTTGGATTACTATTGATTGGATTTATCGTTGGATTAACTATAAAATTTTCTAATTATGAGAATAGGAATTGATATCAGATTAATAGGTCAGAAAAGAACCGGTGACGAAGTGGTCATTTTTAATTTGGTCAAAAATTTTGCCAAACTTGATAGCAGCAATCAATTTATTCTTCTTACTGATGGTGTTGGACCAGAATTGGTTGAAAAGATTAAAAGTGATTTAGGCATAAATACAAAAAGCAATTTTGAGATCGTTTCGCTGCCGTCGGCAAACAGGTTTGCTTGGAATTTTTGGACGTTGCCACAATACTTGAAAAAAAATCCAGTCGATGTTTATCACACACAATACATCACGCCATTTTTTGTGTCACGCTCAATCAAGATTGTGACGGTTGTGCATGATATTTCTTTTAATTTTTTTCCGCAGTTTATCAAATTTACAGACCGTTTCTTTCTGAAAGCGCTTATTCCATTGAGTCTGCGGCGTGCTGACAAGATTGTGGGCGTGTCTGAGTTTACCAGGAATGAAATAATTAAATATTACAAAGTGAATCCAGCCAAAGTTGAATACATTTATAATTCAATTAGTGAAGAATTTTTGTCTAGTAACAGTTCACAGGAGAAACTGATGGCGGTTAAGGATAAATATAAGCTGCCTGAAAAATTCATTCTATATTTGGGCACTTTGCAACCACGCAAAAACGTTGCGCATTTGATTGACGCTTTCGCTCGTATTAAGGATGAACTTGATGGTGCGAAGCTTGTTATTTGTGGCAACGTTGAGGGTTATAATAGTGACAAGGGCATCGCGCAAAAAGTGGTAGTGCATCAATTGGAAAATGAAGTTATCTTTCCGGGCTTTATTGATGAGCGTGATAAGGTGGCAATTTTTGCCCTAGCTCACGTGTTTGCTTTCCCTTCATTATATGAGGGGTTTGGAATTCCGCCACTAGAGGCGATGAGCCAAGGCGTGCCTGTCATTTGCTCTAACATTCCCAGCCTGAAAGAAATAGCTGGCAATGGCGCATTATACTTTGATGTGGCAAGTCTTGATGATTTTTCGAAAAAGTTGTATGATATTTCTATGGACAATGACCTTCGAAATGAGCTAATTCGAGCGGGCAGGGAGCGAATTAGCTTTTTTTCTTGGGGAAAATCGGCCGCAAAGATGCTTGCAATTTATGATAATATGCAGCATAATAGGCAAGTTAATTAATTTTAATATATACATAATAAATAAAAGCGTAATATGAGTTATTCATCAAACAGAGCAGTTGATCCGCTAGAAAAGAAAAAAAGAAAATGGCTCAAGCCACTCCTTGTTTTAATTGCAGTCTTATTGATTATTGGAGGCGCACTTGCTTGGAAAACAGGCAGTGTTTTTGATAAAATCTCATCTAATGGGAATATTTTTGGGAGTCTTACTCGTGTAATTCCTGGTGTGAACAATGACCTCAAAGGCGAAAAGGAAGGCAGGATCAACATCTTATTGCTTGGTATGCGTGGTGAGGAACTTACTGGCGGAGGGCTTTTGGCTGACACTATCATGGTAGCTAGTCTTTCACCTGTGGATAAAAAGGTTTCTCTTTTCTCCATTCCTCGTGATTTGTATGTCCAGAATCCCGGCACTGACGCTAGGAGCAAAATTAATGCTGTTTATGCGTATGGTGAAGAAAAAAGAAAAGGTGGCGGAATGGAAGACATGAAAACTGTTGTAAGTGAAATCGTAGGGCAACCAATCGGGTATGCTTTGGCTATAAATTTCAAAGGCTTCACCGATTTGGTCAATGCTATCGGTGGTGTGGAAGTCGAACTGAAGCAGCCGTTTGAAGAGAACATGCAGTTCAATGAAGAGCGTGTGTGCGACTCTTATACTTTCACCAAATCGACTGGAAAGTTTGAAAACAAAACTGTTAAATATTTTAGTGAGATAAGTCGCACATATAAAACCAGGATAATTGCAAGCTATCCTCTTTGCACCAATCCAAATGTTGAATGTGGCGGAGATTTCAAGTTGCCAGCAGGCAAACAGACCCTCAATGGTGATCAAGCACTTTGTTATGCCCGTTCAAGAAAGACTTCCAGCGACTTTGAACGCGCCAAGAGACAACAGATTGTTATTCAAAAAATAAAAGAGAAAGCCTTATCGATGGGAACACTGACTGATTTCGGCAAAATCAACGGCATTATCGACAGTCTCGGTAATAATGTGAGAACTGATTTACAAGCTTGGGAGATGAAAAGATTGTTCGAAGTTGAAAGCAAAATGGGCAGTTACCAGATAATGCAAAAGGTTCTTGAAAACAACGAAGAAGGTTTGCTTTACAATCCTGAGCAAAAACCTGAAACTGGCTATATACTTTTGCCTATCGGGGATAATTATGACAGGATAAGAGAAGCGTTTAAAAATATTTTTACGCTTCCTGCGCAGACCGATATAACGCCTAAAGCGTAGTCTCTTTGAATACAGTAACAAATGGAACTTTCAATTATAGTTGCAAATTACAGGAATCCAGACTTACTTAAGGTTTGTTTGAATTCAATCATTAAAAGCGTGACTAATGTCACGTATGAATTAATTGTGGCTGATAGTGCTACTGAAGAGGAGACAGAGATGTTAATGAGGGAGGAATTTGGCAGTCTGAAGTTTTTTCCGTTCAAAAAGAACGTTGGCTTTCAAGCGATGGTGCAGAAGGGAATTGAAAATAGCAGCGGTGAATATCTGCTCATTCTTAATGGTGATATCATCGCAACTTCAGATTCAATTCAAAAAATGCTCAAGTTTTTGCAGACTGATCAGTCAATCGGGATGATCGGTCCAAAGCTTTTGAATTTCAATGGAACCCCGCAGCCATCCTGTTTTCGTTTTTATAAACCTTGGACCATCTTGTATCGCAGAACATTTTTAGGAAAACTTTCGTTTGCCAAAAAACATCTGGATTGGTTCTTGATGAACGACTACGATCATAAGGATCCCGGAGAAGTTGATTGGCTCATGGGAAGCGCACTGATGATTTCACGAACAGCGATTGCGAAAGTTGGACTCATGGACCCAAGATATTTCATGTATATGGAAGATGTTGATTGGTGCCGCAGATTCTGGGAGAATGGTTTCAAAGTCATGTATTTTCCTTTCGCGAGCATGCATCATTATCATGGCAAAGGAAGCGCCAAGGGTGGCGTGATCAGATCGCTGCTCTTCAATAAGTACACGTGGATTCATATTGCCAGTGGAATAAAATATTTCAAGAAATTTGCAGGTAAGTCACTACCAATTCATAATTAAAAAAAGAAAACTTGCCCAAGCTGTGAAATTCAAAATTAATACAGTATTGGAGGATGTAAGAGCAACTAAGTAACAAATAAATTTTTACAAATAAGGGTTTTAACTGGCCAAAGGCCATTTGAATTTCTACTGCTGGGATATGGAAGATTTGCAGCAAAAAAATAATTTGCCTGAGGAGTTCAAGATTTATAAAAAAAGAATGCTGAAGCATTGGATTCAAATATTCGCCCTTGCTGTTTTAGCTGCGGGAATCTATTGGATAGGCTTCGAGAGAGGCAGTCAAAGCTCTCAAGTAAACGCACCGATTTCAATTGAAAGCGCCACCTTTAAAAATAAGGATCAGGGTGCGGACAGTTCCATTGATTTCTCATTGTTCTGGAGCGTGTGGGATTTGATCAAAAGTAAGTATGTCGACACAGACAGCTTGGATGCCAAAAAAATGTACTACGGTGCGATCAAAGGCATGATGGAGGCTACAGGTGACCCATATACAACCTTTTTTGACCCAAGTGAAAATAAGAAATTCGGTGAGGATATCTCTGGAAATTTTGAGGGAATTGGCGCTGAGTTGGGTATAAAAGGAGGCATCCTGACCGTTGTGGCACCTCTTCAAGGTATGCCGGCTGAAAAGGCAGGAATTCGCAGCGGTGATAAGATAATAAAAATTGATGGCAAAGAGGCTGCTGATATGACCATCGAGGAAGCTGTTGATCATATCCGCGGCAAAAAAGGAACCAGTGTGGTGCTCACTATTTTCAGGGAAGGAGCTAATGATACGCAGGATATCACCGTGCAAAGGGGTGTTATTACCGTCAAAAGTGTGACATTTGAAATCAAAGACGATAACATCGCTTACATAGAAATCACTCGCTTTGGAGATGATACTAATAAGCTTTTTGCTGATGCGATTAAGAGACTTACTGCGCAAAAACCTCGCGGACTGATTATTGATTTGCGAAATAATCCCGGAGGATATTTGGAAGGCTCAATCGATGTTGCAAGCAAATTGCTACCCAAAGATAATGTGGTTGTTATTGAAGAAAGTGGAAACAAGACTCAGAAAAAGATGTACACTCGCGGAGGCGATATTGGTAGTGGAATTGAAACGGTGGTGCTTATCAATGAGGGAAGTGCCAGCGCATCAGAAATTTTGGCAGGTGCGCTCAAGGATAATCGCAGCAACGTGACCTTGGTTGGCAAGAAATCATTTGGTAAGGGGTCCGTGCAAGAGTTTATTGAAATGCCGCAAGGAACAGCAGCCAAGATCACTGTGGCGCGCTGGCTCACTCCTGACGGCACACAAATCAATGAGCAGGGCATCAAGCCTGATAAGGAAGTGGAACTCACTAATGACGACTATCAAAACAATAAAGATCCACAGCTTGATGCAGCTTTGCAGACATTGAAAGACAAATTTACTGCGCAGACAAAATAGTTGCAGAATTTTTAGAAATTAAAACCACCAGTGTTAAGCTGGTGGTTTTTTATTATTCAAATTCATTTTTTGGTGTAACTTTTCCTGCGCAATATTCCCATATTTCAGTAGAGAACTTCTTATTTCACTAGTGGGAAGTTTTTTTCCTGCCAACCGGGCATGGCAGTGCGCATCACGAAGGGTGAAATAAGAAGCATATCATTCATTTGAACGGCGGCTTGAAACTCTTGGAGTTCATTGGCACCAACCACAACCACTCTCTTCTCTGAAATTTCAGCTCGTCTTTTTTCTAATTCTTCAAAGGGAATATTTTTTGCTCCCTCAATATGACCATTAGCAAATTCATCTTTAGTTCGCACATCAACAATAAAGACTGGTACAGTTTCCCTGAGAGCATCATTTAATGCTTGAGGATCGAGATAGGAAACCTTCGCTTGGTCTATAAATGATTTCGGGTTGCCATATGTCACTGTCGCATCAATGAATTGTTTCCACATTTCCATGCCACCGGCAAGCACAAGGATATTCTTATATTTTTCCTGCTTGAGTTTCTCCACTGCGGAAGCGATATCTGCATCTTCATTGTTTTCACCGATGACAATGATGAGTGCATCAGAATCAATTTTTGAACCCACCGGAAATTCATCAATTGCAATATTGATCGCATCCACAATGTGCTCAGTTATGTATGAATCAAAGGGGCGAACATCCAATAAAGCAATCTTCTCATTGTTGCCTGAAATTATTATTTTCTTATTCAAATCATTGGCGCTGATGGTTGTATGGGGGAGTGTGGTTGCTTTCTTATCGTCAAGAACACCTTCTTGCTGCGAGGCTGTTTTGTCGGAATCAAACAGGGAGCTGTTGCGATAAAAAGTGAAGACGACGACGACGGTAATCAAAACAAACCCTGCAATAAGAACATTTTTTTCATTTTTTTCATTCCTCATACCCAGCAGTAGAAATTCAAATGGCCTTTGGCCAAAAAGAATTCATTTTATTTAGTTATTTTATTTTTATTATTATAACTCAAATATCGAAAAGTTGGTATTTTTTTGAATTTCACTACTGGGTAAATTTTTTATTGCAAGATGCTACCGATAAAATTTGGATAGCCGTTGATAAATTCCTTGATGGTGACGGTCTTTTTTCCTTCACGCTGGATTTCTTTGAAAATGATGATGCCGTCCTCGGTTTGAATCCCAATATCCTCACCAAGCTGAAAAACTTCACCGGTCTGATGTTTTTCCATCGGATTGATTTTTTGAAGACCGATCTTTATCAATTTTAGTCTGACAATTTCTGAATTATTTTTCCAATAAGTGAAAATTCCGGGCCATGGAGTCAGGGCGCGATATTTGTTGTAGATATTTTCTGCGCTTTCTGTCCAAAATATTCTGCCGTCTTCGCGTTCAATCAATTGACAAAGTGATGCAAGATTTGAATCTTGAGGTGTGGCTTGGATTTTGCCTTCAATCCAAAGGGAGATGGTCTTTAAAAGCAGGTCAGCCCCAACAACAGACAATTCCTTCATGAGTGTTGCAGTGTTGTCATCTTGCTTGATGGCAACTTTTTCTTGTGCCAAAATATCTCCAGTATCAACACCTTGATCCATCAACATAATTGTCACTCCAGTTTCTTTTTCACCACTCAGTAATGCATTTTGAATGGGAGATGGGCCGCGATATTTCGGCAGAAGTGAGACATGCACATTGATGCAGCCAAAACCTGGAATCTCCAAGGCTGCGCTTGGAATTATTTTGCCATAAGCCGCGACAATCACAAGGTCAGGCTTAAGCTCCTTGAGCTTTTCAGTCGTTTCCGCATTGAATTTCAGTGGTTGAAAAACTGGAATATTGTTTTTCTCTGCCAGTTGTTTGACCAATGGTGACACAAGCTCCTGCTTGCGTCCGATCTTGGTGTCGGGCTTGGTGAAAACTCCAACAATGTTGTATTTATTTTCTATAAGTTTTTCAAGGATAGCTTCTGATAAATCAGAAGTTCCCATGAAAACAACACGTAGTTTGATGATTTTTGATTCCATTATTTTGTAATTTTTTTAGCGATTGTTTTTTTAGGTTTTTCGACGACAAGGTTAGGCTTGCGAACTTTTTTAGCTCTGTCGATTATAAGAATTCCATCAAGATGATCTAATTCGTGCTGGATCGCTCTAGCCAATAAATCGCGACCTTTCAATTTGGCGGGTTTGCCAGTTTCATCAACATATCGCACCTGCACTTCCTTGTGACGCGAGATGGGAAAGAATTTGCCAGGGAAACTTAGGCAACCTTCTTCTGAAATAATCTTAGTTTTTGATTTGGCTGTGATTTGTGGATTGATCAGGACATATTGGATCCCTTCAGTTTCAATCACACACAAGCGCAAATTTGAGCCAACTTGAGTGGCTGCCAAGCCAACCCCATTATTGGCGTACATCGTTTCAATCATGGCCAAAACAAGCTCCTGCACATCTTTGGCAAGAGGATCTTTGACTTTCACAGTTTTGACGCGCAAAACTGGGTCTGGATTTTTTCGAATGGTTAATTTCATGATTCTACTAATTACAAATATGGTACAAATTTACAAATGTACAAAAAACAATAAAATTCTTTATTACTCTCAGTCTAGCGGACTTTTGATGGTTTGTAAATTGGTATTGGCAACTTTTGTGTAAATCTGAGTCGTCTCTAATTTGGCGTGTCCAAGCATCTCCTGAATATATCTGATGCTTGTGCCAGACTCGAGCAGGTGAGTGGCAAAGGAATGCCGAAGACTGTGGCAAGTGGCAGGTCTTTTGATGCCAGATTCGACAAGTGCGGTTTCAAAAACTTTCTGCACAGTCCTTTCTGTCAATTTTCCACCCCTATCGCTTTCAAAAACATAGTCACTGCCAGTCTTGTTTTTTAAATATTTTGCCAAAACGGGACATAATTTTTCTGAGAGAATGGTGGTTCTGTCCTTGGCGCCTTTGGCTTGGCGAACACGTAAGAGTCTGCTTTTAAAATCCAAGTCTTTGACTTTGCAATTGATGACTTCTGACACGCGTAATCCAGAAGAATACATGAACCCCAACATCAATTTATGCTTAACGTTTTTAATTGTTCCCAAAATTTGATGGACTTCTTCTTTGGTGAGTGTTTCTGGCAACTTCTTGGGTTGTTTGGCTCGTGGAATGTTGGCAAAAAATCTGCGATTTAGTATTTTTTCAAAATATAGCTTGAATGCGCTGTGGGCAATGTTCAAAGAGGACGAGGATTGGCCCTTGTCTGCCAAATTTTCCAAATATCTGCGAATATCATCACTGTTGACAGTCTTGGGATTTTTGCTTGAGTATTCAAGCAGGTCTGTGATATAATATAAATAAGATTTGATGGTCTTCGGACTGAACTTTCGAAGTTTCATTTCTTGTTTCAATTTCAAAATTGGGTCCTGACTTGGATAATAACTTTCATTCATAACGCATTATGATTTAAAGTTTACACTCAAATTATAGCCAATTTGAAACAAAATATCAACAAGTTCAGATATAAGTAGTTATCGGAAATAATTAAAAGTTTTTTGTCCGCTTCGCGGATTATTTGGGACTATTTTTTATTTTCGAAATTCAAATCAAAAACTTTTAAAAAAATAACTAAACTGTTATCCTTATTTATATAATTTTATAAAATAAAAAAAATGGACACAGATAATGAGAATGTTGCAAACAATCAAGTGGGGGCTCTCCAGGAGGAACTGAATCATAAGAAAAAATTTGAAAAAGGAACACTTGTCTTGCCATTTATTGTGATCTTGCTTGCTGTTTATTATTTTTCTCCTTTCTCTGTATATTTGTGGAACTCATCATTGTATTCTATTTTTCATTTTTTCTATTTTTCATTCTATATTATTCCAAAAGATTTTTTTGTAAGTGCTGCTGGTCCTAGTGGGGCATTCCCTAATCCATTTACTATAACATTTGCTATTTTTTTATCATTAGCTCCTACATATTTATTGTCTAGGGGACTTTATTATATTGCTAGTAAAGTTGGAATAAGACCTAAGCTCGTCTTTTCCTTGGTTGTTTTTGCTCTTCTGATGGCAATAGTGGGAATTGCTGGTGGAAATATTGAGCAAAATAAATGCATTGAAAAAATGAGTCGCAGTGAAAACGAATATTTAAAAAAGACTGGAGTAATAAGTTTTGGTATTGATGAGTCTGCTGAAAATAGTCCGTTTTTGATTAAAAAGGTATCATCTATTTTATATAACACATTAGATCTTAAATATCTATCAGGAAGCCCTGGTCTTGGGAGAATAATAGTTCAAGTTGAGCCTGACCATGAGTTTGAAAAAATGTGTAAACTAAGTTATTATAATCAGGTTTCTTTTGCTGTCGCACCAACTGAAAAAGAATTATTTGGCGTGCATTTTTCAGAATATTGGAAATACATAAAATCAAGTTTTTGTGATTCCAATCAGATAAGAGCGCATTCTAAAGAAGATTGTCTTTCACATATTTCCAGCGCAATGCCCTTATCTATTCGCACGAATGATATAAAAGTAAACAATACAAACAAATCCAGTCTTGAAGATGAATTTATTTCCATTGATGGTTCTGGCAAGTATAGTTTTTCAAGTGCTAGTAAGGTTGAAAATAGTAGCGGTATTCAGCGTATTGATTATAATATATTCAATCAATCAAATGGGGCAATGGTTACCGGGCTGTATATTTATAATCAAAATGTAAAATCTACAACTAATGAATTGTATGATAATTTTATTTCAGAAAAAAAGTATAATTATCCTGGAGAGATTGGTATAAGATTGAAAAATACAACATATGAAAAAATAAAACTAGGAGATTATGTATATGTTAAAAGAATAGATTCTCAGGGAGTGGATTATATAATGCGTTTTGATAAATATGAGATTGGGGTACATATTGACCCTTCTAAACAAGTAAACATTCAAGATTTTGAAAAAATGTTATCAACTTTAAGATTGAAAATCATTTGATGTTATATAATGCGTGTAGCTATTGTGATTATTTGAAATTTGATAGAATAAAAAAGTAATACAAAAATTCATTAAGGAGTTCGAAAATAAAAAATAGTCCCAAATAATCTATCCGCCTACGGCGGAAGAAAAAAACTTTTAATTACATCCGATAACAAAGAATATCTGGCTCAAAAATTTTACACTTTGTAATATGCATATGAAGGTAACATTTTCTCGACCCAAATTCATCTCCGCTACGCTACAATGAACTTCAGATATTCTTTGTTGGGCGAAATATTGCCTCATTTAAAATCTACGGAATGCGTTTTGCATTACTATGATATTTTGTTGAAATAAAAAAGACCGACTAATAAAATCGGCAATACATCGGCCAACACCGAATATCT
>Ga0172380_10000721_pt1 | contig 61175 bp, 82 predicted proteins | sample Leawe162metaG_FD_119747 | JGI IMG/M metagenome (GOLD analysis project Ga0172380, IMG submission 119747) | Leachate microbial communities from a municipal landfill in Southern Ontario, Canada - Leachate well 162 metaG | ecosystem: Engineered > Solid waste > Landfill > Unclassified | place... | reverse complement strand
CCCTGATAGCCCGTGGCGGAGGCAGCACCCTGATAGCCCGTGGCGGAGGCAGCACCCTGAGTGCTCGTGGCGGAGGCAGCACCCTGATAGCCCGTGGCGGAGGCAGCACCCTGAGTGCTCGTGGCGGAGGCAGCACCCTGAGTGCCCGTGGCGGAGGCAGGAGACTCAGGGTCAATAGGCTTGCAACGTTTGGTGGTGTACTCAATCGCGGCCTTGATCAGACCGGCAAAGTTGATTTCAGCCTTCACCGTCAGCTTTGCGCTGGCGACCTTTGAATCATCACTATGGCGGCTCAACTGTCCAGATTGCTCGACCACTGCAAAGCGGTTTCCGGCTGGTGCGTAGTAGCCAAAAACATCCAGCGGGTATTCGCAGGCATGAAAGCCGGTTGAACATGCTTTCACTTCGCCATCGTGCTGAACAGTGCCTCCAATGGTGTACTGAAAATCACGGCACTTGAGGTCTTTGTCAAAACCCTTGTAAGACGTGATCGTGATTTCAGGTGATATTACTTGTGTCATCTTCGTTTCCTTTCTGAGTTATTAAGTTATAGACTAAAGTATAGCCTAAAGTATAGCATGTGAAACGCGAGTCAAGATTGCATTTTTGAACCAGAACAGGCGTGCTGATTGCTTTTGCCAATCACTTGTGTTTCTCCAGGTACCACTGAGCCATAAGCAGCGCTTCACTCCGGTCAGCGTGCTTTTTTAGGTGTAGAGGAGCACTAGGGAACAGCCTGCTCGCCAGTGATCGGCTCTGCCCCTTGTCAGACGTCAGCTTGAAATGCTTCTTCCACGTGACAGGGTTGACATAGGTGAGAGGGAAGTTGGCGGTTGCCAGCACAGCCCGAGCACAGCCGAAGCTGTCCCCCAGGCTAAACACTGATGACACGCCTTGGCCAGGCATTGCCCCTACACGCTCCAACACCGCCACAACCTCCTCACCCTCAATCAGATGCTTGCGGATGAGCTGTTTTAGCCCTGCAGGGGATACTTCGTTCTTAACTGAGCCAATCCCCTTGGCAACTATCGGCATGTCCTCTACAGCTACGTAGGATCCGTCACGTAAAAAAGCAATTGCACCTGTTAGCCCAGGGTCAATCGCGACAATTAGCACTTCACGACTTTCTTAGCCGACCAGCCAGCCTTGACAAAGTCAGCCGCGATGTTCTGCACTGCCGGAAGCGTGCGCAGGGTCTTCTCTTCTTCAGCGGGCAGGTAACGGTCAAACTCAGGCAGCAATGTGCGCAGATGCTTAGTGGTGGTACACGCATACGCAGCGCCTTTAACTTTATAGCGTAGCGTATTCCGGTTGTCTTGCTGAGCCTTGTACTGCGCTGTCAGGGTGTCAATCTTGTCCTTCACCTTCAGCGGTGTGTCAAGGTTTCTGTGCGTTGATGAGCCATCACACGGCAGTGGAAACGAACTTCCACAGATACCAGCGTAGCGTGTATTGACGTAAGGCTTGCACTTTGGCAGCGCCCATGCCAGTTGTATTTCAGAAGGCAGTGAGTCTAGATAGGCTTTCTCAAATATTTTCTTACCCTCTTCGTGTAAGTCCTTTTCAGGAACGTCATTCATGACTGAGTTGATGAATGCGTCGCGGATGTAGTTAGTCAGTTTCATAATCAGAGCACCTCATAATGTTCGCAGCCTGAGCGCTGCATGTCTTTGTCAAGGATACGCGGAGCCCCCAGGCGGCACTCCCAGGACCCAGCTTCGGCGGCAAAACAGTTGCGGCAGGTACGACAGTTACGCAGCGGAGCCGCTTTGTCAAAACACACTTCTTTCATATCGCAGTACTTGCACGCAAACGACTCAATGTCTTCATTGATGCGAGCGGGTCGGATGGTCGCATTGACAAGGCTAATGATGCGCCGGTCAATCAGCTTCTGCTCAGTCTTGTCTTCCTTGATTCGATCCACGTAGAACTGCTCGTCGTCTTTGCACAGCGCCACGTACAGCGCACGGGTCATATCGCTCAGGCGCATGCTGGATTGCACCTGCGCATAGTGTGTCGGTTTGGACTTCTGCACCCCGTGCTTGACGATGCCGGAGAAACTGTTCTTGTTGTGGGTCTTGATCTCAAGGATGTGAGGGGTCTCAGAGGACCCCGGCACACCCTTGATTACGCCGTCAATCTTGGTGATGAAGTGGCCCGTGTCGTCTACGTATTGAAACTGGTTACCTTCGGCGTCAACGTCAAACACCTGGAACCCTGCACGCTTTAAGTCCACTACAATGCGTGCTTCCTGCAGGTGGCCTGTCTCAAACAGCCGGAGCATCCGGCCTTCGAATTCGGACTTAGCAAAGGCGCGCCAGCTCAACCATGTAGCCCGTGGGCACTCCGCACCGATGCTAGACGAGCCTAGGCGACCCAGGTAAAGTTCTTTGTCCTGCTTTTCTTTGTGTATAGCAGCGTAAATCCTGTTGATTATTTCCTGCGTGTTTGAGGGTGGTATCAGAGCCATAGTTATTCCTTTATTGAGTTCTCCAGTTATAAAATAGATTGACAGGGAGGGTATCGAACCCTCAGCCTTCAGGCTTGAATGGCGAATCTCGCGCCAACCGTGTTCCTGTCAAAAACCATACTTCTAAAGTGGTTAATCCCAAGGGTTAGCGGCCTTGCTCGCAGGGGTCTTTGCAGCCGGGGCAGCGGGTTTTGCTGTAGCCTTGGCAGGTTTCTCAGCCACTTCTGGCATCAGATAGGACTTGATCTTGTTGCTGTCGGAGTACCCGCCAGTTCCCTTCTCAATACCCACCGTAGCAGTGAACTTACGGTCAATCAGTTTGTCAGTGTCATCGGCGTCAGGCTTGCCGCACGCGGTAGCCCAGGAGACCAACTGCTGACGCCCGATGTTCTGGGCTTTCTCACTCGCGTTGACGGTATTGTAGTTCTCCCAGATCCACTTGCCGTCGTAGTCGCCACCGACGACCTCGAACTTCGCTTTGATCATAGTGCCGCCAGACTGAGTTTGCTTTTCCTCAGCCTCTAGGCACCTGAGCACGTAATCCCCAGCGGGGATAGGGTCGCGGGATTGAACTGCATTGACGTCGACTTCAGAAACATCGAAATTAAACTTGGCCATAATAAATATCCTTTAAAGTTAACTAACAAAAATTCTACCTACGTGTCCGGAAGACTTCAGGTGTTTTCCTAACGCCGCAGGCCACGCGGTCAAACCGCAAACAACACACTTGTAACGCAGAGAAGTTGACACTTTTCCACCCAGTTTACCAGCTTCAGAAGCCATTAACGGCAGTCTTCCGCTTTCTTTACCTCGCCTACCGAGTTCTTGCGCCCAACCGCTATCAACATTACCTTTTCCGATCTTCAGAGCGTGTATACTTTTACCCGTTTCGTTCCTTTCAGAATGTGTTCTGTTGAGCCCCTTGGCAGCGTCATCAGGGTGGATCGCTTTATTGTTGGTACGATTGTAAAAATCATCAGACATCACTGCACCGTATAAATCAATCATCGTCTTTTCAACCTTGATCACATACTCCTTAGTTCCTGTGACCACTATCTGTTTTTCAAACCGATCCGGATTTTCACGGAACAGTTTAGTGACTTCAGGTCGGCTAGTAAAGTACGTAACCCCTAGATCGGCAGGGACACACCCTTTAGCATACCGTGAGCCGATGTAGCGCTTACCGTTTAAACGGTCAGTTAGACGATACACATAAGGGGTGTGCATAATTACTCCGACAAAGGTAACAGTTTAGACAGGTTGTCAATTGTCATTTCGATTTCATCTGGGCAAGCGTAGCGGTTCTTGGCCGCATACGCAGGGCTCTCAACAAAGTGCAACAGCCGTTCACCGTTAGTAGTGCCGCGCACCTTTGCGGTGTCAAAACCTTTGGCTTCGCTCTTCCTGGTGATGACCTTGAAGGCTGCAAAGGCGAGCACATCAACCCATTCCTGCATGAGTGCATTACACGCCTTAGGCAATTTTGGGAGGTAACGATCATAGGGATCGGTACGCGGGTCTTCAAACTTGACCACCGCAGCGTGGGCGATGAGCACGACATTCATTCCACGTTTTGTCACCAGCGCACCAAGCCCCTGCAGGATCTCACGAAACTCTTCGGCGATGTACATTGAACCCTTACCATAGGCTTGGGCCTTTTCATCGTATTGCGAGTTGACGCTGTCTACAATCAGCGGTTCAATGAGCCAGTCAATGGTGTCAACGACCACGGTCTTGAAGTCGTGTTCTTCCTTGATCAGCGTCTTGATGCTGTCCACGACGTCGGAAATCTTGAGCGCCCGTGGGAAGCTCGTGACGTCCAGCGAGTTGAGACCTTCTTCAGTGCTGATGAAAATAGGCTTCGGGAACAGGCTAGCGATAGTGCTCTTGCCGATTCCATGCCCACCATAGATGCAAATGCGTGGCGGTACTTTTTGTTTACCCACACGCAGCGCGGCTTGCCACTCTGGGGCCGCAGGTTTCGCTTCAGCTTTTGCCATTTCAGTTCTCTCTTTCTTACAGTTAGATCGATTGCTCGACAGGGGAAACACCGCGAGCCACTGGGCCAAAGTCCCAGCGCCTGCGAATGTATTGGAAATCACGATTGTCCCAATTCAAAGTGTAGACAACGTCATCAATTTCTGAGGCCAGCGTAATGGCGATACCGCACAGCGTGGGGTCACCTGAAATCAGGATTGAATCCCCAGTTTGCCACTTTGACAACACCCTACGTCCATGCTCTAGCATTGCCGAGGTGTTATAGTGGAAACCGACATTGCCGAAGATGTCCTTGAGTTCGCCAAATTGCTCAGCAGTGGTGTAGTCTTTGCGCGTGTCATTCTGCACAATGAACACGGTTCGTTTATTTGACATTTTTACGTTTTCCTTTCTTTTCTGGCTTAGTCACTAGTTGGCGCTGTTCTTCAGTTAGATATCTTTCGGCCCCCACCGCTATTGCAATCTTGATTGCCTCCCGGTAGTACCACCCGTAGTGTAAGTCCTCGGGGTGCCCAGCTATACCCGAAATGTCCATGCATGCCCGAGCACCGTCTGTCTTAGGCACCTTGTTGCCGTTCTTGACATACTTCAATGGTTCTAGGGTTGTGTCAGTGGTCTGATACCACCGCACCACCTTGCCTAAGTACTGCCCGGACTGCTCTCCTCCGCCAGTGACGTTGCGAGCGCTCAAGAACGCCGTAAAGTGAGCGTTTTGAATGGTTTCGCGGAACGAAACACCATTAGCTAGCCACTGGCCTACAGCGTCAGAGCAAACCTGCGCAGAGACGTTTTTTGATAGGTTCAGAGCGGCGTAGATACCCTTGGCCTTGAGCGAGCGGTCGGCTTTGACGGCGAAGTAGTTATTGACGTCCTTAAGTGCCAGCGCGCGGTAGTGGGTGTACTCGAAGTTGTACCCTGACAACTCAGTGAATTCAGCCACTGTTTTCTCAACCAAGGAGAAGACCTCCCGTGAGCAGCCGATAGCAATACCGTCGGTGTTAGCTGACAGAATAGCAGCCTCGACTTCCTCCAGCTTTTCAATCAGCATAAGCAGTGTGAACTGCCCAGTCAGTGTCACCGCTAGCATCAGGTCCGGCGCGTAAAGCACTGACCAACGGCTGGCGAGCTTGCCAAAGGTGCCGTTCAGAGCAATCCGCAGTGTGTCCATAGTGACCTTGTCGCCCGCACGCTTAGCGGCTACCCGAGTGTTGTAGATGCGACGGTACTCATCCAGGAAGGGCTGTCCCAACCCCTCAGGCACCAGTCCGCAATTCAAGATAATGGACGGGTAGTACGAGGTGACGTCAATGTCAAATAGCGCCCCGTCACCGGCCACATGGCACACCGACTTGTCGTGGGTACTGTGGATACCACCCACACCCAGCTGGTACGAGCCTGAACCGAAGGGAATGATACCCTTGCCTAGAAAATCAGGCAGTATGACATGCCCGGTGCTCTGGTTCATCTCAAACACATGCGCTGAGGTGCGCTCCAGCAGGGCCTGCAACGCGGGGTCTTTGAACACCAAGAACGCTGGAGGGGTGTAGGTAATAGTTGCCGGAATCTTGTTTTCCCTGCGCTCTAGCTTCAGAGTCTTGATGAAGGCTTGCTCAGCCATCTGAGAATCAGACTTGCTGCGCATGTCTACCCCGTACTGACGGGACATCTGCACCCTGAGCAGCAACTGGGCATCGAGCCGCTTGAGCAGCTCTTCAGTGGTGTCAAGGTCGTTGTCACAATACGAGTCCACAATCTTGCGCTGTTCAGGCATGATGTCCTCGTCGTGCTCAATAGGCATGTCCTGCAACAGCGGCATATGCATGCGAGCACCGTAGGCTTTGAGACCAACGAACGACGGGGCCACTTCGATCAAGTCAATAGAGTCAAAGCCGATGTCCGGCAGGGAGTACTTGCGCCGCGCGGCCCAGGGCTGCAGGCGGTTCTCAATGACATCGTTGGCGATACGCTTGATCTCTGGCTCTGTGCGCCCAACGCAGAACGCCGACGCGATGACATCGTCGAAGCTCTTATTGTTGAACCCGACAAAGGTGGAGTCCGGCTGGTGTAGGAACGCCATAAGGCGCTCCGGCGCACGGGCCTCGTGACGCCGAACCCGCCAGTACTCACCCGTGTCCACGTTCTTGAACGCGAACAGGGTGTAGTTGTTCAATGTTTCTGAATCGAACACAAAAGTTCCGCTCATTTCAATCTTGCTTGACGTAAGCGCCGGTGGGAGCACCTTCTTCGTATTCATCAATCAGCGCCTTGACCCAGACTGAAGCGGTGCGCAGGTGGTTAGGGTTCAACCAGTTGAAAATCAAACGGATAAGCTCACGCTCAGGCCCAGTGATACCGTTGTCAGCGAAGAATGTTTGCAGGACCAAATCAGGCACATCGCCTTCAGCCCTGCTGTGGAACTTACTACGGGTCTCAATCATCTTGGCGATGTAGTGCTGGGCCTTGTGCAAGTCCTGCACTCCATTTTTGCGACGGAACCGAGTGAGGTACTTAGTGGCATTCCCCGCTAAGTAGGAAACGTCATATTCATCTACGATGTCCCAGTGCTGCAGGCCCTCAGCCTTGTAGTGAGAACCACCTACCTGAATCTTATTAACTTCGCTCACAGTGCTTCTCCTCGGATGATTTCAAACAGTTCTTCTTCAACCCCAAGCAGCCCCATATCCGCAGCATAGGACATGTAACGGTCGAATACGGTACGCATACGCCGGTTGCCCAGGCTGATCTCACGGGCACAGTATAGAGCACCCTGAGCTACATCAGCCAGCTTGAGGATGCGCTTCTCGTAGTCTGACAGGTCAGGGAAAGCCAACCCCGCAGCGGTCATAATGGTGTCTTCGAGAGAAGATACTTGTTCGCTAACGCCGTAGGCTCGTTTGGCGATAGAGGGAATGTCACCTGTAGCCTGTTCTGCTAGGTCGTGTGTAAGCGCTGCCAGGAGCAGGTCACGAGAACAGTTCGGATCCAGGATGTAGCATATCATAGCCACCATATGTGAGTGATGACCGACGGTCTCCTTGACAATCGTGGTCAGTGTGTGGTAGCGCATGACCTCGGCTCCAGCCTGGGCGAATAGGAGTTTCTTTTTCATCATTGAATCCTTCAGTTATTAAGTTATCGGAAGAGCTTTTATTTTAGCCCCCAAAAAGAGGGCTGTCGATTGTATTTGCCAATCAGACTTTGGAAGCCGATTGCTTTTTGGCCTCACGCCTGGCAATCCAGTCCTGAGCAGCCCTGCGCCAGTCGCTAGCGGTGATGCGAGCGGCCCACTCTTCCCCGGTGCCTATCTTGTCCTTGCGCACCTTAGACACCATAGCCAGCGGGTGGGCCACGTTATGGAAGAACTGGTGATGATACACAACGTCAGGGTCAAACGGGCGGTTGCAGAACACCTCGCAGTCGTCCAGGAAATGTAGGTAGCGGCTGTCCCGCATTATGGGCTCGGGGGAGACTTGGCCGGTGGCGTAGAGGTCGTTCAGTTCGTTGTCAAATTCAATCACGTTAGCAATGATGTCGTAGCCGTCGTAGCCGTTGTTCAGGTACAAGTGCAAGTTGTTGCTGACCTGACGGTAAACGCCTATGGGAATGCCGACCGCGTGGGCTACAAACTCCTGTAGGAAGCTGAAGTGAACGGCATTTGCTCCGTATGCGCCAAACAGAATGTCATTGCTGCGGTTAAAAACAGTCATGTTGAGCATTCCAAACCGGCAGTCAAACACTACTGACATGTTACATGCGCGGTCAAGTGTTTTGCGGGTAAGATCATCTGAATCCCATAACTGAAGGATAGCTTGCCGCGTGCCAGGGTCTTTGCGCAGCATCTCAATCACTGATAGCAACTGGTCTTGTCCGAAGTGGTGCCGTGCCCGGTGGCCGTAGGCCGCATTAAAGGTTTCACCATCGTCGCTAAACTGGCTGATACGGCTGTTAAACTGTTGCAGGAACCCGACGTCTTGTCGCCCTGCTAGAATCCATATCGATTCCATCAAGTGGAAAATACACGGAGCGTCCCGTTTGGCAGCGAACAACACCCGCTCCTGGGGTCGGCTATAGATGGTGGTAACAGGCTCGGGAAAGGCTATAACAGGCCCGTTACGGGTCTGCTCAGGCTCGTAGTTGCCAGCCTTGAGAGCCCAGAGGGCATCAGCCAAAGCGCCATTGACATTATAGGCACGTATTTCCATGATCAGTAGGCTTTCTGTGGTTTATAAAGTGATTTCGGTTTCCCAACGGCCAGCACGGTGCGCGCATATTTGCCGTACTCGCAAAACGTACTTTGTTGATCGTGAAGTGTTAAACCAGTGATTCCTATTGATTCAACACGCTCGTGGGCATCCATGAGCGCATGATTGAAGTCGGTTTGGTCCCACTTAGCGCTCACAGGCTTGCCAAATAGGTAGTTTAGCCCAGCCTGTGACCCCGGCCCCAACGGTGCCCATGTCAGTAGGTCCTCGGCATTACCCAGGTGACCGTCGTCGTAGGTGAGATCAGCGGCGCACTGCCCAGCAATAAAAGTACTTATACCGAAGCACTCACTCAGTTCAGTTACGAACCGGGCTATAGAAGGCTGACCCATCTCGGCATCCCATAGCGAATGATCGATGACGGATTGGCGGTTGATAGCGTCGCCAATGATCCACTTTGCCAGGCTCTCGGACTTATTGCCGCCAGGGTCTTTCATTGTTGGGTACACCATGTAAGCGCAACCGAACACTTTGTTACCACCGTCTTTGTAGTTCTCAATGGTGGCCACAAAGCGAGAGGCATCAAATTCATCAGGTGAGCACGGCAGTACGCCTTGGTCAATCAAGCGCTGGATCATCGGGGGCCAGTTGATGAGCCGGGCTACCAGCAGTGTGAACCAGAGGTCTGAGCGGTTGTTGTAGGGTTTGATCAGGTGCTTGATGAACCACTTTGTCATGCGGTCGTCCTTACGCCGAACGCAGGTGAACTTGTACTTCTGTAGGATAGGGTCTTCGGTCCATGGAGCAACGTCCCCGGCCTCCTTAAACAAGCGGATACGCTCACGTTCGGCGCAAAAGTACAGGTACCCTGGCCAGCTGGCTATCTGCTCCGGAGCGGGGCGAGAATATGGGTTATTCATCACTTTCAAACTCCTTCAGAATGTTCAGCAACGGTTGGTGGATGTCAGTGTAGTCGACCAACCGGGTGTCGCACCCGGCCCGCTTCATGTTGTGGTAGCAGTCCACCACAGACTCGAACTTCTTGATGAGATTCTTAGGGTCAAAGGGTTTCTCATTGCCAGCTGCGGCACGGCGAATCTTGACACGAGTGATGCACTCCTCAAGCGGGGTGTTCAGGAATGTGTATACTCCGCAGCCGGTGGGCTCTACGGCAATAGTCACAGCCCCGCCCATGCCGGAGCCTGAGAGCAGCGCACCTTCCATTAGCACATGGCCGTGGGGGTGTGCCTTGAGGGCTCGCTCAGCGATTTCGGCTTGTGTAGGTATACCGTCACATCCTCCGCACGTGTTCTTGTATGAACCCAGCAGGAAGATGGGGGCAGCTATGCCTGCCGAACTTGCATCGATCTGATATCCCTGAATTTTACCACCCTTTTCCAGGGCCTCATGCGGATATTTGAGGAAGTCCCGCGCAGCGGTGGTCTTGCCAGACCCGAAGGTGCCTGAGACGCGCAGTATGGCGTGTTTCATTCCTGTTCCTCATCTGGTTTCACTTGGTCTGCAAAAGCATGGGCGAGGTCTGCGATCCGTTGCAGTCCCGCAATCCGCTCATCGCGTAGCTGGATGGTGAACAGTAGAGAGTCGATGGCCGCGAGGAGGGCGTTCTCCTTGCCCTTGGTTTTGTAGACAATGTTCTTCTCTAGCTGGTCGCTCCACAGCCAGTGCCGGTCGAGATGGTCCACAGTCATGCTGCAGCCCCTGACTTTACGTCGAGCGCCGTCGTGGTCGGTGTAGGTCAGCGTGCTTGTTTCTTTGTCAGTCATACTTCCTCCAAAAAGTGTTCACCGCGGTGTGGGAATCCTGTCTCGGCAAATTGCGCGGCTTTCTTAGCGCGTGCCAGGGGCTTAGCCTCACATTCCTCACGCAGCCACTCAGGCAGGTACGCTGCACGAATAGCCTTGAAAGGTTCAGTCAAGTCACTGAATCCACGCTCATCATACCACTTGATGCGGTCCCAGGCCATGTCAGCGTACACCCCAGGGTGCCGGCGCTTGAAGAACCCGTTCTTGAACTGGCAGAACTGGCTCTCCAGAGTAAAGTAGCCAACGTCCGGCACGTCAGGGTGCAGCCGGGAAAACTCACGCAGTAAGGCATTGGACTGTTTCAACAGCCAGTCACACATGGCGTGGAACCCGTCATACTTACCAGCAAACCCGTTGTCAGCACGCTTGTCAAACACGAGGTCGTCTAGACCGTTCAAAAACAGCGCCCCGTTACGGTGCGAGCGCGAGCCGTCAAAGTCTGAGAACATAAGGTCAGTGCACTGCGCCCCGAAGCCCATTATTTTGACATACTCGAGGTACGAGAACGTGCTCAGGCGTCCAAACGAGTGTATCGAGTTAGCCTTACCCCAGGCGTCAGCATAAGACTGCCCTGAGTCCCAGAGCAGCGTCTGATACCCTCCATACTCGGACACGAGTTTATTGTAGCTCTTGAGCCCTGCAACGGTGTTGCGTTTGTTCTTCAGGCGGTCGCTGTCGAAGTGCAGGGTCTCCCAGTTGTCATTGAACCACTGCTCGAACTTGTCTGTCACTCCGCATGCAGGCAACTCGTTGAATATGCGCAGCGAAGTGATGGGCGATTGGGTGAAGCCATTGATAGTCGCGAACCAGAGTTTCTGTTCGTCATTCCAGTCAAAGTGTTCGGCCAGCTTCGGCATGTAGAGATACACCAGCCCTGGTAGAACTTTATTTTCTAAATTTATTTTATACAACGCTGAAAAGTATTCATGTCTATTTTCTTTCAAACGAAAATCTTTCATTTTATAACCCCTGTGTGTTTTGAATATTTCTGGTGCCTGCCGATACTAGGAGGGGTTGAAACCATGCCGCACTCGGCGCATGTGAATCTTAGACCCATAGTGAATATCCCAGACTTCCTACCATTGAGCAGTCCTAAATTCTTAATATGCCCGCTAGCTATATTTTTAGCGCCTCCAGATTTACCACCTTTGCTGGCTACTGACCTTAAATGCCCTGAAGAAACTGATTTATAGCCGCCCAACTTACCAGCTTTTTTCTGGTGTTCGGCTGTTCTAAGACTCGCCAGCTGGCCGCTGGAAACAGCAGCTTTACCGCCCAAAGAACAATCATCAGGGTGACCTATTTCAGTGTCATGCCTGTTGTAAAACTCGTCAGACAACACCGCGCCACATGCTTTCAGTAGCGATCTTTCAACCCTGCGAACATAAGCAGCGTCCCCCATCACTATGATTTGCTTTTCAAACCGTTCTGGGTTTTCACGAAACAACTTTGAAACCGCTTTACTGCTCGTAAAGTACGTTACGCCTAAGTCAGAAGGGTCGCAAACCCTTGCGTATCGCGAACCTATGTAGCGTTTATCGTTTTCGCGGTCAATCAGGCGATAAACGTAGGGTGTATGGGCCATTTCTATTCCCCAAAAAGAAAAGCCCTTGGGGAAGCTCTCTCTTCTTTCGAAGAGTTGGTCGAACGGTGCAATACCGCCAGAGCGCCCCCAAGGGCTCATTGCAAATCCCGACCAAGGGATAACGTCATTATAACTCATTTCACGGCGCACCTCGCACTAGAGCGCGGAAGAAGAAGCGCTCCTCCCGCGTCAGGGTAAATAGGCTCTCGTCAGCGCACGTAAAGTGCCATTCACGCTGTGAGAATTTGGTTTTTCTTCCCAGTGATTTCATAGTGTTAAAACGGAATGTCATCGTCAAATTCATCCATATTCCCAGTGAAAGGAACATTCGGCAGCGTGCGCTGCATGGGGGTACTAAACAGCCCATCAGACACTGGCGGAGCAGGCTCATCGGCATTGCCGTGTACCGGGTCTTCAAACAGCAGGGAGATCCAAGGCCCAGAAGCCGACTCTTTCTCCCAACCCTTGATGATGTATTCAACTCCGTGGATCAGGTTCATGTCGTACAGGTCGGTAAAGTACGCGAGCCTGTTTTCTTTCAACCTGTAATCTTTCATGCTTCCACCTCATGCGTAAAGAAGGGTTTGATCACATTCAGGTCTGGCTCGCTGCCGACAATCCAGAACCCCATCTTGCCGTCAAAGGTCAGGGCATCATGCTCACGCAGCCAGCGCCACATTTTTCCCTCGTATGTGGAATGAAAGTTGATGCCGTAGCACTGCTCACCCTTGAACTTGTCAGTGTACTTACTGTACCCGGTATCATGCAGACTCACGTGGTTCCACTTGAATGGCAGGCGGTCAGGGTCAACCCCGAGGATAGCCAGTCGCTCGCGCATCCACGGGCGCTTGTCCGGGCCGATACCCATGGTGAAGATCTCGCTAACATTCTTGCTGTCCTGGCTGAGCCCGAGCAGGATACTGGTCAGGCTGTTGCACGAACCTGCAGGGATGATCAGATGTTCTACCTCATCGGGCAGGTTGGTTACCTGGTTAGCCCCAACAGCATGGAACTTGTAGACTTCCTCAGCCGGGTTGGTCTTGTGGTCTACGGTGATGCCGTATTCCACCACCAGGGAGCCGTCACGCTCTAGGTTAGCTACCCGGCGCTGTAGGATTGGGTTGTAGGGGCCTGAGGCATACACGAAGCGTGCTCCGAAGCCCGCCGCCACGTGCGGATTGGTGTGGCGCAGCACGGTCTCAGGCTTGCTGTAGACTACCTGACGACTCAGCAGTCCGTAGTGTGCGCCGACGATGGCGGACATGCTGAGTTGGGGGCTCTGGATGCTGGCGCCGGTGAGCACATGGGTCTTGCCTTCGCGACGGCGGTTCATGTAGTGAATGAGCTGGCGCATCTTGGACCCATTCGGCCCGCCGTAGCCCAACGGGGCAAAGTAGTCTTCCCGCTTGAACCATATTCCTTGGCGGTTCTCCCACGGGGTGAGTTCACCTAGGTGCTCTTCCCAGCGGACCAGGTTGCGGTCCAGGCTGAGGGTCTTGAAAATTGTGTCAGTCATATTGGTGTTACTTATTAGCCAAGGCAAACACATGACCGTTTACGGTCACGCTCATCAGGCGGTTGCCAGCCTTTGCGGCACCGTACAGCGTAGCGCTCAGGCGGTCGCACTGGGCGGAGGAAACCAGACCCGCCTTCCACACCTGGCATGCGTTAGCGTAGATGTGTCCGGTGGTGACCTCCTGAATGGCGCGGTCTAACTTGAGAGTAGCGGTCATCTCGGGGCGGACCTTGCCAGTGGAGACGGACTTCTTAGCAGGTGTATCAGGGGTACCCCACTCGTGGCCGCAGGGGTGGCATGTGAACATGTCTTCGTCCACCAGCACCTGATGACCCGCGCGGATGACGATGCGTCCAGCGGTGATGTCCTGGGTGCCGCCACACTGTGGGCATGCGCGTTCTTGTGTCAGGTGTTCGGAGGAGCCGACAGGTGCGTCTACGACAGCCTGTTCTGTAGCGGTGAGTTCGTAGCCTTCTGAGTCACCGTCTTCAATCATCTCTGCAATCAGAGCAGAGACCCGGCGCTCGGCGGTCTTGCGGTCGGCGAACTTCTTGACTTGTGCTCCGCCGGTGTTGGCGTTGTAAAAGGCAATCAGCTCAGCGGTAGTAGCAGCGGTTACGTTCAGTGCGGTCATGTGATACTCCAAGTTATACAGTTATTTAAGCCATTCCAGCTTGTGTGCCGGTAAAAGAATTATAGGTCGTGATTCGGGCCTGACGATTGCATTTTCAATGTATTTTCGCAAGTGCGATTGGAAAAGACAATCGCATAGCTACAAACCCCCGAGCCTATAATTTGCGTGATAACTCATAACGGGATAAACACATGATTCTACGACCTTATCAACAGAGTGCTTACTCCGCCGCGCTATGCAGCCTACGCAACGGGGACAACCCACTAATTCAGATGGCCACCGGCACGGGCAAGTCCCTGGTAGCCTCTGAGATCACCAGCCACCTACGCAAGAACAACGGTCAGGTGTGGGTGTTGGCTCACGTGCAAGAGCTGGTGTCACAAAATGAACACACCTACAAAAAGCACACTGGCGACCCTATGACCGGGGTTATCTGCGCAGGGCTCAACCGTTTTGAGCATAACGCCAACGCGGTGTTTGCCTCGGTGCAGAGCATAGTGGGTCCAGCACGGTTGGGTAAGCTCACACCCCCTGACGTTTTGATCATTGATGAATGCCACCGGGTACCGCATAACACTGGTGAAGACTCACAGTATGAAGCGCTGTTCAAACTATACCCCGATGCGCGCCGCATAGGGATGTCAGCAACACCGTGGCGTCTTCAGGGCGGATTGTGCTACGGCAACGGACCTAATTTTTGGTTCAATGACCTCGCCTTCCGCTACACGCTGGCTGAGGGCGTGCGTGACGGCTACCTGAGCCCCCTGGTCGGCGTAGAGACTGAAGTTCAGTTAGCCCTGCCAGATGCGCCGCTAACAGGGGACTTCAACAACACCGAAGTGGCAGACCTGCAGGATAAGAAGTGGATGCGCTCAGTGGTGGAAGCCCTGCTCACACTGGCGTCAAAGCGCAATCACATCGCAGTATACTGTTCAACCGTCGTAGCTAGCATGCGGGCGTGCTCAATCATCCATGAGGTGACGGGCTGGACTGCTGGGGTCGTCACCGGCCCTATGTCAAAGAATGAGAGGGTTGACACCTTAGCTCGGTTTCACTCAGGTGAGTTGCGGGTGCTTTGTAGCATAGAAACGCTTACAACTGGCTGGAATATGCCGGAGCTAGATTGCATAGTCGGGCTGCGCCCAACCACCTCATCCTCGTTGCACGTGCAAATTATGGGCAGGGGCACGCGGCTGTTCGAGGACAAGAAGAACTGCCTGTACCTAGACTTTGTGGGCAACCTGCAGAGGCTCGGCGGCTGTGACATGGTAGAGACTTACGTGCGCCAGGGTGAGCCGCTGGAGCCGCTGGAGGCCATGCCCGCTGCACCCCGTGAGCCCCGCAAAGTCCTTCCTGGTGTCAGGACGCTGGCGGTCATAGACCCTGTGTCCGGGGAGCAGGCCCGCGAGGGTGCCCAGCTCACAGTAGAGGTGCACGCGGTGTCAGCGGTGGCAATTCCCACCCGGCGCGACCCTACAAAGCCAGTGATGATGATTACCTATGCCTGTACCACCGTTGAAGGGGCTCGTATTGACGCTACGATGTTCATCAATACCGAGACCCCCAACACAACAGTCACCGAGTTCTTCATGCGTCGGCGGTTGGCGGTCAAGCTGCCCGGTGAGGCACGCAAACTCACGTGGATGTTGAAGAACGCAGTTAAACCCACGCATATCACGGTGCGTAAGGCTGGGCGTTATTGGAACACCGTGCATGAGCACTTCACAGGAGACCCGCTATGAGCTACGGATGTTATAACAGGAAGCCTTTCACACCCGGGCAATGGCTCTACGGTGTTGACAGTTCTACTGGGCGCAACATGGTCACGTACGTGCGCAACCGCATGGCACCGAACTGCCAGTACCAAATAAACGACAAGTACAATGACCCAGGGTGCCGCGGTTGCATCCACAACTTGAAGGAGAAAAAGCAATGACCACCCCAGCAACCCCCCGCCCGCCCCGCGTCAAACCGCCTAAGGCCATGTCCGCTGAGGACGAACGCTACATCGATGAGTATGTGACCCGCTCAGTACCTGAGAAGCATCAGCTAGCCACTACTCGTGCGCTCAAGGGCCAGACCATGAAAGCGGCCTCCGTAAAGATGATGTGCCTTCAATGCAGTGGGTTTCAGCGCAATGAAGTGACCGAGTGTCGTGTCATCACGTGTGCGCTGCACAATCACCGTCCGTACCAAAAATAACGGACCTATAATCTACGCTCGGACCCCGGCTAAGGTAGCTCCTGAACCGCGCCTCACCAGCGCCTGCCGGTCAGTCTTTCCAATGGTGATATTATTTGAAAAGGTGATTCAATGTCAAACGTAAAAAACATCCTCCTCATAGAACCTGATCGTGACCAAACAATCAGTTTCAACTGCCCGCTGTGCAAATCAAATAACTGGAAGCGGTACGGTGAGGGCAAGACTTTCACGTGTGAAAAGAACCATACGTTCCTGTTTGACATTTATTTGTCTTGTAACGGGACAGTAAACTTAGTGCTAATCCTCAGTTAAAGCGAGGCGTCACCGTGAGCAAATTCGGCTTTGATTCTGAGGCCGTAAGGCTTTCCCTCGTAACCCCCAAATCAATAGAACAAACCCCTGAGATAGGCGACACCCTTCTCGACTATGCACTGCGTTACGCGGACCTAGGGTGGTACGTGATCCCGGTCAGGCGTGACAAGAAGCCCGTTGATGGCTATGGCCTCAACAGCGCTACAAAAGACCCAGCGGTCATACGCAACATATGGTCCCAACACCCCAACGCGGGCATAGCCATTGCGTGTGAAAAATCGGGGTTGGTGGTGCTGGACATTGACCCCCGCAACGGCGGGCGTGAGACCCTGGCGCAGCTTGAAGCTGAGCACGGGGTGATTTATTCAGCAATAGCCTCTGTGACCCAGTCTGGGGGTGAGCACAGGGTGTTCAAAGCTGAGCCCGGAGCCACGTACCCAGGAACCCTGGGGGCAGGGCTGGACGTCAAGCACCGGGGTTACATACTGGTGGAACCCTCGCAAGGTGAATCAGGTCTATATAAGTGGCAAGGGGGTAAGAACCCACTGCAAGGTGCCCTGCCAATAGACTCACCCGCCACTATACACTCACGTGCGGAGACCCCATACGCGCTGACAAAGGTCTCCCCCGCATCCATAGCCATCTCGCCTGACAACTACCTTGAGATTGAAGAGGCTTTGAAGGTAATACCTGCGGATGACTACAACCAATGGTATCACATACTCCAGGCGCTCAAACGGCTCAGCGACACAGAGAAAGCCTACGCTATAGCGCGTGAGTGGAGCGCGACCAGCACTGACCCCGAGGATACGCTGGAGGTGTTTGAGCGCAAATGGGCACGAGACCTGAACGAACCCGGCCCGCTCACGTATAAGTCTATTTTTACCATAGCAGACGGGCAGGACCGGGCGTGGCGTCAGCGAGCGGATGAGCGGCTCAAGCTCAAACCCACCACCGACGCCCTGGCGTCTTTCAAACTAGCCCCTCTGACAATAGAAGAGCTGAAGTTAGCGCAGCTCAATCCACGCATAGTGTTACCCTTTATGCTGTACGCTGACGTGCGCACGCGCATCTCAGCTGGGGGCACGGGCAAAACAACTGTAGCGTTGTACGAGGCCATTGTGCTGGCGCTAGGGCGTGAACTGTGGGGTCGTAAGCCCGAACACCCAGTACGCACATGCATCGTGACCCGTGAGGACACGCGGGAGATCCTAGTAGCCCGCGCCCGGGAGATTATGAAGACGCTGGAGCTCACCCAGTCTGACGTTGCGCAGGTGCTCAGCAACCTGATAGTAGTTGATTTGTCAGGCGTGTCATTCAGGATATCAGCCGTCGTAGGGGATGTTGTGCAGCCCCATAACGCGAATCTTAAATGGTTGAACAACTTGCTGGCTGACTTCAAGCCGGACTGGTTGATACTGGACCCATTGGTTTCCTTTGGCGTAGGCGAGCAACGGGTCAACGATGCCGAGCAAGGGCTCATCGAGGCTATGCGCATACTCAAGGCGGAGTTCAAATGCTGCGTGGAGGGTATACACCACTCAGGTAAGGCTAACGCACGGGAGAAGACCCTAGACCAATACTCCGGGCGCGGCGGGTCAGCAATGGCGGACGGGGCGCGTATGGTTTGTGTTATGCAGCCGCTGGAGGCAAAGGAGTGGCTAGACGCCACCGGAGAGTACCTGGAGCCGGACTCAACTGGTATTGTGATGGCTATGCCTAAGATGAGCTACTGCCGCGCTCAGGAGCCAATCTACGTGGTGCGTAAGGGCTACTCGTTTACGCAGGTGATACCCCTTGCTCAGCCATCCCAGACGGACGTAGAAAAACAGAATGATGCGTCAGTGTTTTCAGTTATCAAAGAAGCATGGCTGCGCAACCAACCGCTGTCTTTTCAAAGCCTGCGTGACGATTTCAAAGCGCTGATGTACGGTCAGCTCACCCGTGCTCAGACACTTGAGTCGCTGGGCCGGTTGAAGCGTGACGGTCAGGTGTTGCAACACGACACTAAAGGCGGTAGGGGTCAGCGCAGCGGTCTTGAGCCTGTGTTTGTTGATGAGGCTGATAAATCCAAGTATGCTATACCCAGCTAACTCAGCCGTACTCAGCCGAGTTTGGACGGCTGAGTATTGATAGGGCGCTTAAAGAGGGTCATTTACGCTACCCAGCGGTAAATGATCTCTCTATAAGGCGGCTGGGTATTTCGGCGGAGTTTACGGCTGGGTATCAGAAAGTGGTGTAAAAGAAGTGTGTTTTGAATAACCCCGCCGGAGTAAGCGGCTGGGTATAATGAAAGGTATAATCTGTATCATGGCTACAAAAAAAACCCCGGTTAAGAAGACCCCTGCAAGGAAGACCGCATTGACTGTGCAAGACGTCAAGCCGAAGAAGGTCAACCCTCCGCGCAATCCGTTCTTTGATGCTGAAGATTCAATAGATGTGTTCTGCGCGTACATTGCTCAGGGTGGTAATCTTGTAGGATTCCAGAAGGAACATGGATTGGCGTATACGTCATTGGCAGACTGGGTGCATGATGATCCTGACCGGAAAGCACGATATGAACGCGCACGCGAAGCCCGTGCTGACTTCATGTTTGATGAAACAGTAGCTATCTCAGATGAGACTTCAACAGAGATTGAAGTGCAGGAAACAAGTCCGGAAGGCAATCTGGTGTTCAATGAGGACGGAACCCCAGCGCTCAAGAAGGTACGCATTCCTCTCAGTGCTGAAGTCATTGCCCGTAACCGACTGCGCGTTGACACACGCAAGTGGGCCGCTGCAAAGCTGAAGCCTCGGGTGTACGGTGAGCGCGTTGAGCAGGTGCACTCAGGCACAATGGAAATAACCCAGCCGATTGACCAAGTAAAGATTGAGCTGGCCGCACTGCTGAAGATTCGTGGCTGACCTGCCCGCTCACCTGCTAGGCAAGACGGATGCGGAGATCCGCCGCATTCACTCGTTGCTGTCGCAGGTGCGCAAGCATGATGCTGAACTGTCGCTGTTCAACTTCTATAGGGACTACTGCTGGCCAGCAGTTGAGGGGCTGCGTGAGTTCGTGGACAACTGGCACTTACGTGCGATGGCTGAGCACCTGGAGGCTGTCACACGGGGGGACATAAAGAGGTTGCTCATCAACGTGCCTTTCCGGACGTCTAAGAGCACGTTGGTGAGCGTAGCATGGCCTGCCTGGACCTGGCTGCAAGATCCCTCTCACCAGTGGCTCTGTGGCTCCTATGCGGAGAAGCTAGCGGTGCGGGACTCCCTGAAGATGCGTCGGCTCATCAACAGCCCGTTGTTCCAGCGCGACTTCGGCAGCAAGTTCAGCATGGCCTCCGACCAGAACCAAAAGGTCCGGTTCGAGAACGACAAGAACGGCTACCGCATCGCATTCGGTATGACTGGGGGTGTGATGGGTGACGGTGGCGACACGGTGTTGCTAGACGACCCTCACGACCGACAAGGCGCCAACTCTGAGGCTGAACGTGAAGCCGCGCTGACCACGTACGACGAGGCCATAATCACCCGGTTGAATGATCCCAAGTCCTCCGCCATCGTCATCATCATGCAGCGATTGCACGCCAACGATTTGTCGGGTCATGTGCTCAAGAACAAGGGCGAGTGGGAGCATCTGATGTTGCCCATGCGCTTCGAACCCGAGCGCAGGTCAGTCACCAGTCTGGGCTTCCGTGACCCACGCACCAAGGAAGGCGAACTGCTGTGGCCTGAACGGTTCCCGGAGAAGATCGTTCAGTCGCTGGAGGCCACACTCGGCACTTACGGCACAGCTGGCCAGCTTCAGCAGCGCCCCTCGCCCGCTGGCGGAGGTATCATCAAGGTTGACAACTTTAGGCTGTGGTCGGCAGACAAGCCGATGCCTGACCTGTTCTACATAGTGCAGTCATATGACTCAGCCTTCACCGAGCGCACGCAGGGCGACCCCACAGGGTGCTGCGTATGGGGTGTGTTTGAGTACGAGAAGCGTCGCAATGTGTTGCTGCTGGACTGCTGGAATGAGCACTTGGGGTATCCCGCACTGAAGCAGCGCGTCATGGATGACTGGAAAGCTCGCTACGGCGGAGAAAAAGACAATGTGATGAAGCCCTCCCGCAAGCCGGATGTGGTGCTCGTGGAAGCAAAGGGAAGCGGGCAGTCACTACTGCAGGACTTACGGCTTTCAAATATCCCCGCAGTGCCCTATAATCCAGGCAGGGCTGATAAAGTGGCGCGTGCTCACATATCCACACCTTTGCTCGAAAACGGTGTATTCTGGGTGCTTGAGTCCGCCAAGAACCGAGGCAAACCGCGTACATGGGTGCAACCGTTCCTGGATCAGCTGGAGCAGTTCCCCGCCGGGGAGCACGATGAGATGGTGGATTGCTGGACGCAAGCGACCATTTACCTACGGGATGCCGGGCAGCTGGAAGTAGCTGTGGTTCCTGACGATGAACCAGATGACATTGACTATACCGCACGTCAGAAAGCACGAGTAAATCCATATGGCTAGCAAACACCCCGAAATGGAACACCGCACCGGTGCAGTCAATCAGTCCGCACGGGACAACCCGCTCACCGGCTCCGCACTTCAGGCCCTTGTCAGGGGTTGGATCGCCGGGACGGCAGGAATGCCCGGAGACCTTGAAGGACTGGGCCGCTCAGGGTTGAACCTACTGGGCGCCAACGTGGACAAGTATCCAGCCCTACCAGCATCAGACTTCTACAAGGAATGGTTGCCTGGAAAGCAGGTAGGTGACGAGAACGTCACTGAGGTCGGCTCACTGTTTGGGGGAGTCGGGGCGACTAAGCCTGTGAGCCTCGCCAAAGGGGCACTCACCCGCGTTGCAGCGGCAGCTCCGGGGCCGTTGGCAGGTTCACGTGCAGCTATGAAGGGTGTCATCAAGGCTCCTGGGGGTAACTGGCTGAGTGGGTCGGTGGAGGATGCGTTGAAGGGGTTGAAGAAGCCTGCGCTGGGTAACACCTCGCTAGCCGGTCCTGTACAGCCGTCCTCAGACAGCCTCGTAAACCGATTCATCGACAAACAGCTCACCCGCTACGTCAAGAACGACATGGCCACCGAGCGCGATCCTATCCGGGCGCTGGCTGAGCGAGGGACGTTGCATGTAGCGCCTGAGCAGTTGAACTTCAACATCGGCACGCACGGGAAGTTCCTTGAACCCGGACAGACAGCCGTCGGACGGGCTTTGCCGGCCAAGTCTTGGGAAGGCGCTTCAGACCTGAAGGTCTTCAACAATAAGGCAGGCGACTTCGTCACCGACGCCGCACGCGGCTCCAATCCGAGACCGAGCATGACGATGCAGGCGAATCCATGGCTTCAGAAGGTCGCGCCAGACGCCAAGGTACACGCCATTGCTGAACCTCGCAATCTGCCGAATGACCTCGGCTTCGACCACCTCATAGACGAACTGCGCAACGCCACCAACCCCAACAGCGGCCTCCCCGCCAATCTGCTCCTCAAGCCTGAATCTCTGGATCGGGTGTCTGTGCCCCAAGCCGTGGAGCATGTGGCCAAGATCAACGCATGGCGTGAGGCGCAGAAGGTTGAAGCCAACCAGGCCATCGCCAACAACGCCGCGACAGTGCTGCACAAGGAGTACGCAGACGCTGCGACCAACCCCAAGGGGCTGCGCTGGGTGGAGTTGAAGAAGGGTAATCTGCCTGAAGGCTGGGTTGAAAAGAATGATCCTTTAGGTACGCCTAACATCTACGATCAAACAGGTCAACACTTCACGCAAGCAGGAACATACAAAGACCCTAGTTTTGCGGCCTTGAAAGACGCCCTCAAGTACGAAGGCGACACCATGGGCCACTGCGTTGGTGGGTACTGCGATGATGTGGCGTCGGGCAAGAGCCGAATCTTCAGTCTGCGTGACGCCAAGGGTCAACCGCATGTGACGATTGAGACGAAGTTTGGTGCCGGACCCGAATGGGCGGGCGAAAAGAACAAGGAAATCATCCGCCTAGCCGAAGAGCGAGGGATTCAAAAATACATGGCGCCAGGTAACGAAGCGTTGTGGGCCGAGGCAGAGCGGAACCTTGCAGAACGCGGCATAGAGCAGCCCAAGTACATTCAGCAAATCAAAGGCAAGGCCAACAAGAAGCCCAACGACGAGTACCTGCCGTTCGTCCAGGACTTTGTCAAGTCGGGCAAGTGGTCTGATGTGGGGGACTTGCAAAACAGCGGATTGCGCAAGACTTCAGACGCATGGAATGCAAATGAGCTGAAGAAGATTCAAGACGCGGGTATTGAAGTTCCTTCACACGCTACACAAGCTGAGATTGACGCAATTGGTGAACAGGTCTGGCCCGGGCAGTGGGGTCAGTCGCAGAAACCCGCATACGCCGCAGGCGGCAGCGTCTACACCATCGGCGGACCAGACGGCGCCACATACGGCACGCCCGACGAACAACCCGCTGCATCTACCCAAACTCTCACCCTGGAAGACTTCCGCAAGCGCATCAGCCCCAACATGCTCGACGCAGAGGGAAAGTTCAAAGCCCCCGTTGCAAGCGTCAACTACATGCTCGAAGGCCTGACCCCGGAGCAAGCGTACAGCGCGGCACAAGCGCAGACCAGCCCCGAGATTGACGGCAGCGCAGGCCGAGATGCATACCAGAACGCAGCCCGTGCGCAGATGCTAGAACCCAGCTGGCGCACCGGACCCAACAACGGGGGTGGGTTCCTAGGCGGACTGGGCGCAGCCGCGCAAGGCATGTTCGACGGCGTGCGCACCAACCCGGCTATCATGGCCGCGCTCACCGCTGGTGTGGGCTCGGCAATCAACCCCGCCATCAGCGAAGGGCTGCAGTCCGCTGGAATGAGCGCCAACGCTGCCAAGACCGCAGCCCCCATGGTGTTGAACGCGGGCAAGACGGTGCTGTCGGGCGGCTCGCTGGCCGATGCGGCCAAAGGTGCTGCAGTGGGCTACGCTGGGGGCGAGATCGGCGGCGCGGTCAAGGACACCACGGGGTCAGACTTCATGGGCAACGCGGCACGTACGCTGACTCAAAGCGCGCTCAATGGCGGTTCGCTGTCCATTGATGAATTGGCCGCACAGTATGCCAGTGGCAAGCTGACTGACCTGTCGGGGTTGCCCCCGCAGGTGGCGTCCATAGTGGTGAACCTGGCCCGCAACCGTAAAACAACACCCGGTGCGATGGTCGGCGCGCTGTCACAAGTTGCCCGTAAAGCATCTTGACCCTATAATTCCCTGAATTGCCATTGGAAACGCCTATCATGCCCCTTCAACCAGACGACGACATTACTGACGTAGAGCCGACGTTCGAAGTGGACGAGCAGGAGGACGGCTCGGCACTGGTCAACATGCCCGAGGACGACGAGACGTACGAAAGTCCCGAGTTCGGCGTCAATCTGGCTGAAGTGTTCGACGCATCATTCCTGTCCTCGCTGGGCATGGATCAAGCTGAACTGATCGAGTCCGACCGCAAGAGCCGCGAGCCCCGTGACAAGCAACAGGCTGAAGGCATCAAGCGCACAGGACTGGGCAAGGACTCACCTGGTGGAGCGACGTTCGAGGGCTCCAGTAAGGCTGTTCACCCCATGCTCGCCAAGGGCTGCGTCGACTTTGCCAGCCGCGCCATCAAGGAACTATTCCCGTCCACCGGCCCTTGCAAGACGCAAATCATCGGCGAGAGCGACGACGCCAAGCTCGACAAGGCGGAGCGCAAGAAAACCTACATGAATTGGCAGTTGACGACCCGAATTGCGGAGCAACGGGCCGAATTCGAGCGTTTGCTGTCCCAGTTGCCATTGGGCGGCTCGCAATATAAACGCTGGTGGTGGGATGCAGCGCTGGAACGCCCCCGCACTGAGACTGTTTACATTGATGACGTGTTCCTGCCGTACAGTTGCTCCGACTTTTACACAGCCTACCGCGTCACGCATCGCCAATTTGTGGCCAAAGATGAGTACGAAAAGCGTATCGACAGCGGTTTGTACCGTGACTTGAACGTTTCCGCACCGAATCCGGGCTGGAGCGACAAATCTGAGTCCAAGAAGGCCAGCGACAAGGTGGAAGGCGTCGAGGAAGACGACACCGCGTACAACGAAGAGGGCTTGCGTGAGATTTACATGTCTTACGTGGACCTTGCGCTGGACGAGGACGACATTACGGGTGGTGAGACCGCACCGTACATCCTGCACATTGAGAACGACACGCAGAAAGTGCTCGGTCTGTACCGCAACTGGGCCGAAAGTGACGAACAGCGCGCCAAAAAGCACTGGATGGTGGAATACACCTTTATCCCATGGCGCGGCGGCCCCGGTGTCGGTCTATTTCACCTCATTGGATCGCTATCCAGTGGCGGTACTGGCGCTTTACGCGCCTTGCTGGATTCTGCTCATATTCAGAACTTTCCGGGTGGCCTGAAGCTCAAGGGTGGGCGCACGGCGGGCCAGTCCATTCAAGTCAACGCCACCGAGCTAGCCGAAATTGACGCGCCAGCGGGCACCGACGACATCCGCAAGATCGTGATGGCGTTCCCGTTCGCTGGTCCCAGCCCCGTGCTGTTCAACCTGCTGGAATGGCTCACGCAACAGGCCGAAGGCGTCATCAGCACAGCAAGTGAGGCCATCAGTCAAGGGTCTGCAGACATGCCTGTGGGCACCGCGTTGGCCTTGATTGAGCATGGCTCGGTCAACTTCAGCGCTATCCACGCCCGTTGCCACGCTTCGCTAAAGAAGGAATTGGAGATACTGCACCGGTTGGACGCAGAGAATATGACGGATGAGGAGACCGTTGAGGAGTTGGGCTCACTCGTGGTATCACGGCAGGACTTTCAAGGTCCGCTGGATATCATCCCTGTCAGCGACCCCAACATCTTCAGCGAAGCCCAGCGTTACGCCCAGTTGCAAGCCGTAATGCAGTTGTCGGCCAACCCGGCCTTTACGCGCTTCTTCAAAGCCGATAGGCTATTGCAACGCTCACTTCGGCTGCTGCAAATACCTTCGCCGGAGGACCTGGCTGATTTACCAAAGGACGCCAAGCGTCTGGGCGCGTTGGACGAGAACTACACGGTGTGTACGGACGACCCCGCACCGCTCAAGGTTTACCAAGAGCAGGACGACGTTGCGCACCTAGAAACGCATCTTCACTTCCTGGTCAGCCCGGTGTTTGGGGCCAACCCGTTGGTGGGTACGTTGGCCTTTGCGCCGATGATGACGCACATCAAGGACCATCTGATGAGCTTCTACAAGAAGCACACGCTCGCAGCGGCAGACGCACTGGAGATGATGGGCCCGGCGATGGGCGCAGAGCTGACCCGTGCGCAGGCTGAGGCCAAGGGCGCGGCCTTTGCGGACCAGATCATGGCGCAGTTGCTCGGACCGATGATCATGCCCGCCATGCAACAGGCTCAACAACTCGCTGCGCAGTTTGCACCCAAGCCCCCTGTGGACCCTACCGTGCAGGCGCAAATCGCCAGTCAACAGGCCATCACCAAACTCAACAGCGACGCAGCAGCGTCCCTGGCTCAGCATCAAGCGGAAGTGCGCAGCGCAGACGCCCAAGCAGAACGCGACTTCAAGCTGCAAAACGCAGAGCAGGATCGCATGTTCAAGAAGTGGCAGGAAGAGACCAAGCAAGACGCCAACGACAGGGCCACCACTATGGCTACGGCAATCGAGAACAACGCACTGGCAACGCAGAAGCAACTCGAAGTCTTCCGCGCAGACCAACTCGCCCAGCGCGAAGCCGAAGCACACGCCGCAGGGGTACACCGTCAACAGTTGCAAGCCGACAACGCGGCTAACCTGGAAATACTCCGGTCCTTCCTGCAAAAGCAAACAGGGACGCTCACCCGGCAGGCCGTAATGCCGGACTACAGTGACCTCATCGCGGACATGCAGAACAACACCGCACAGATGCTGGAACGGTTGTCGCAAAACCTGAACGAAGGCATCGCAGCACTGCACGCATCGCACACCGCGCCCCGTGTCGCCCGCTACATTAAGGACGAGATGGGCAACAACATCGGCGTCGAATCGGTTGTCAAAGGAACCCCACAATGATGCGCACCCTCATCCCCTGCATGGTTAACGGTAATGCCGTTGAAATCGATGAAGACTCGCTGGTCAAGAAGACGGGCGGGCATGAGAACGACAACGAGGTTGCCGACTGGACCGAGTACTGGTTGGACGGCGTGCTGGTGCACCGGTCGGCGCATGTGCATTTGAAAAACGGCGTGGGGCCAATTTCGGCTGCAGGCATATTTAGCTAAGGATCCATCATGGCAAACACACAAGCAGTTGCGAACACATTCCGCACAGACATGCTCAATGCGAAGCATGCATTCGGCACCACATTCACGCGCGCCGGGACGGGTGCTGACACGTTCATGGGGGCGTTGTATTACGCGACGGCAACCATCAACGCATCCACCACAGCATATACCGCTACGGGTGAGGTTGCCAACAGCGGCTCGTACACTGCAGGCGGCATTAGCTTTGGCGGCTTCAACGCGCCAGCGAATACTGGTGCGCAAGCGTACACCACGCCTACGGCAAGCTGGACGACGGGGGCTGCATTCAGCGCAGCGGCCTTCGACTGCATCTTGATGTACAACGGCACGCAAGCGGGCAATCTGGCCGTAGCTGCGTTCACCTTCGGCTCACAGACCATTGTGGCGGGAACGTTCACGCTGACCATGCCAGCAAATGCTGCAGGCACCGGCCTGTTGCAGGTGAATTGATATGAGTGAAGCCGGTAAGTTCTGGATCGCATATGCGCTGCTGATTGTCGGTAGTGCGGCCTTTATAGTTTGGGGATGAACATGACGCCAGCACAACTTGCAACCCTGAAAGCCGCAATCCTGGCAGATGGCACCATGTCAGCCAAACCAATGACCAGCGGGGGTGCGCTGGAGATAGCGGGCACACTTAATGCTGCGGCGGTCCCTGCCCATTACGTCTGGCGTTCGAGCACATCAGCGTCCGACATTCTTGACGCAATCACATGGGCGAATCTGACGCCAGCAGACGCACCAGACGGAACAACGGTCTACACAAACCGCGTGCTAGCGTGCCAAGCAAAGCAGATGAATATCCAAATCCTGCTGCAAGGGCGCGACTCGCTTGCAACTGGCAGAACGTCTGTGCGCGGCGGGCTGTCTGACGCGTTACAAAACGTGCCCTCGGGTGCGGGTGGCGCATTGCTCGACGCTGGATGGGCTGGCGCGAACAAAGTAAAGGCTGCAATCACGCGTCAAGCAAGTGTAGTGGAAAAACTGTTTGCAACCGGCAACGGAACCACGGCAACGCCTTCCAACCTCGGCTACGAAGGGCCGGTGAGTTCTGACGATGTGCAAGCTGCACGGGAGTCGTAAAAATGGCCGGTGATATCAAAGACAAATATGTTGCGTCGTCAACACTGACGACAACGGCTCTGCAAAGTCTGGCGAGTTCGCAGGACTGGACTGCAGGGTGGGGCAGCGCGTCAATCAGCAATTTGTCTGATCTGAATCTTGATGGGCTGCTCGGCGGAACATTCACCACGCACGCCAGCAATCGGCAGGCTGGGTCTATCAACATCTACCTGATTGCCCCATTGAATGACACCCCCACATGGCCCGCGTCGGCCTCCGGGACAATTGGCACAGAAGGTGCAATCTCGTTCACTGATACTGAGGAGCGAGACGCCGCCTGTGTGCTTTTGGCATCAATCACCGTAGACAACACCGCCAGCGCTGTGATGCCCTTCCCAATGCGTGCTATTGCCGCGCAGTTCGGAGGCGAGATGCCCACGCATTTTGTGATCTTCATTGCGCAGAATTGCACTACCACGACGACAGCGGGCCTTGCGTCCTCAGGCAATGCGCTCTACTACACCGGCAAGCTGAAGCAGTACACGTAAGGCTGAGCGTATGAAGCTGTTTGGGCGAACTCCGTGGACGCGACAGCCGCAGCAAGCGGTGGGGGTCAATAAGGCGTCGTCCCTGGCCCGTGGATTATTAGAGTACTTTCCGCTAAACACTCCGCGCAGCATGGTGTCTGCTGTCGTAGGAACGCCGACAAACGGGGCCACCTTTTCGCCTTCACAACTCGGCATTGCTGCTGCGTTTGACGGCACCGATGACTACATAGCCTTGCCGTCTATGACGTTGCCAACAGGCAATACTTTTACGGTGTCATTCCTGATGCGGATGACAGCAAACCCAGCCACAGCGCGACAATTTGTTTTTGGGTCCGACGACGCTGCGTCAGCCCTGCAAATTGAAGTCGGCAACTGTAACACAAACAACGCAGCTGCTGTGGCTATTCAATATTCTGGGAATTTTGTTGCGTGCACAGCCACCAACTTGGTGGTGCAAAATGCCTGGCAACACTGGGTGATAACTAAGAATGGAACAGCTGCAGGGGCAACTGAGTTCTGTTTGAATGGTGTCAAGGTTTCTACTCCGACCACCAACGCTGCTGCAACTTTCGCTGATGTGGTGTCTACACGAAGGATAGGTCAGCGTTCTGCTGGGAGCCCTCTGCCTTTTGGTGGCTCATTATTGAATTTTGGGTTCTGGCGTCGTGTCCTTTCGGCGGCAGAAATCAAGTCTCTTTCAGATAACCCCTGGCAAATATTCCAGCCCCTTCGCAATAGCGTATATTTTGCACCAGCAGCGGCTGGCAACCCCGCCCTGTCAGGGCAAGCAGTCGTTGCCGCACAAGACACGCTCACCCCTGTCATGGACGCAGTGCTGTCCGGCAATGCATCGGTAGCAGGGCAGGGTACGCTATCCGCCACATTATTGCTCCCGCTCGCCGGGCAAGCAACATCAGCGGAACAGGGCAACGTAGCACCGGTCATCACTGTGGCCTTGACAGGGCTGAGCACAACGGTTGACATAGGCACGCTGTCCGTGGCCAATCAGGACGTTACGGTTGCGCTGACCGGCGTTGCCGCTTCCGTTGGGCAAGGCGCATTGCTTGCGGAGTCGGCAACAGCGCTGAGCGGACAAAGCGCTGACGTCGCGCAAGGTGCGCTGTTGCCGCAAGTCGCAGCTACGCTCACTGGACAAGCAACAGCGCTGGCGCCAGGCGCAGTCCTGCCGCAAACCGGGGTTGTGCTGAGTGGACAAAGCGCATCAGTCGGACAGGGCGCGATGGTTGCGCCGGGCGACCTGACCGTCGCGCTGACGGGTGTTGGGATGACAGTCAACACTGGCCTGATGGTCGGCTCGGTGACCCCTGATCCCGGCAACGGCAAGTCCGGCGTCAACCGGATGTGGCTGATTGAGTACTACACCAAGGAATTTGCTAAGAAAGCGCCTGTTGTTGCTGTTCCAGGGGGTCTAACTGCAGCTGCCAAGCGTAAAGCGGTCAAGAAAGCCGTTGCTGCCCGTGAAGCGCAGATTGAAGCGCTGGCCGCGAAGGCTGAATCAGACCTGGAGGCGCTGGCGCAAGGGGTTGCCGACGCAGCGGCAGCGCAGCAATTCACCTATAATTTGATCCGTCAAGCGACGCTCCGGCACGCGCCGGAGACTGATTTCTTACAAATTGCGCAAGACTACCGCAAGCGTCAGAAGCAAGAAGACGACGACCTCATGTTGTTTGCGATGGTGTTGTGACCTTGCTCGTGGAGGTGACGCATGGCTGACGCATATATACGTTTATCGCCAGACAGCCAGTTCGATTCGGCTGGCGTTGTCCGGGCTTCAAAGAAGCGAATCATCTTCGAATACACCGGGAAATACGGCCTGAACCCGCTGATTATGGAGAATGTGCTGACGGGCACGGGGCTGGTTACGCACAACGCGCTCACAGGTTCGGCCACGCTGAGCACAGGCGGCACGGCCAGTGGGGCGCGTGTCGTGCGACAAGGCTTCCAGTACCTAATTTACTCACCTGGCAACGCCAGACAATTGATTTGCGGCGTCGCATTTGGCGCACCTGCCGTCAATGTGCGGCGCAGGGAAGGACTGTTCGACAATGACAATGGGCTATTTCTTGAGCAGACCGTGACAGGCTATCGATTTGTGGTGCGAAGCAACTCGGTCGACGTGCCGTTTGAGCGGGCGGACTGGGACGATAAGCTGGACGGCTCTGGGGTGTCGAGCTTGGCTCTGGATTTGTCGCTGTCGCTCGGGTTGGTTGTTGAATTCTTTGGATACAACGGCGTGTACACCCGATTCGGGTTTTTCGTCAATGGCCGAATCCATTACGCAAAGACAGTATCCAACGCGAATGCGGCAGTCCCGATCAGTCTGGCTACCGGCACGTTGCCGTTGCGTCATGAAATCGAGAACACCGGCACGGCGCTCGCCACAGCAACTATGACGGTCACGTCTGCGGTCGCATACGACGAGAACGGCGACAGTTCGGATTTCGTTCTTGAGTACAGCGCCAGCATGGGCGTTGCGTCAGTCGGCGTTACGACACGCCGTGCCGTACTTTCCATTCGCCCCAGAGCCACCTACAGGGACGTGATAAATCGCGGCCACGTGCACCTCACCGCTGCGTCGCTGATGGCGAAGACCAACGATTGCTTGATTGAAATAATCCGCAACGGCGAACTCACTGGCGCTTCGTGGTCGCCCGTCGGCGCACGTGTGACTGCTGGAGAGTTCACCGTTGGCAAGGAGTATGCGATCACGACGGTCGGTTCGACGGACTTTACGCTCATCGGCGCAGCGTCGAACACTGTTGGTGTTGAATTCACGGCGACGGGCGTAGGTGCTGGGACTGGAACGGCGGTTCTGAACATTTCGCACACGGAATTCGACACATCGGCGACGACGGTGACGGGTGGTGAGCAAATATTCCAAGACTACGGCGTGGCGGGCGCTGGATCGACCGCAGCGAAGGTCGGCGGGGAGATTGACTCGAAGTTCGGGCTATTCAACAATTATGCGGGCACCACAACGGACACGCTCACGCTGGTGGTTACGTCAATAACGGGCACTTCAAACGTACTCGCCGCAATGAATTTCAAAGAGCAGCGGTAAAACACCCTATAATTTGCCCATTATGTTCACATACGCCCGCGTTTGGTTTTTGTCGTGGTGCTTCTTTTACCTGACCGGGGAGATTCATTTTCCTGTTCAACTGCTCTGTGCGGCACTCGTTGCACACCTCTCAACCCGGAGTCTCCCATGGCTACTAAAGAAGTCCTACAAGCAGGTCGTCGCGTAATTGTGGACGGCAAAGGCGGCAAGACCTACGCCCCTTTCTCGTCAAGCAGTGAGGATTCGCGCCCAACCTCACGCACACTGGGTGACGGTGCTGCGGCCAATGCTGCGCAATCACTGATTGACGCGCGCGCCCGCCGTGAAGCGGATGCCGGATTCAAGCGTGGCGGGAAGGTTGTGGCTAAGAAGAAATCACCAGCCAAACGGAGGTAAGACCGTGATCAATCAACACAAACGCATGGCCATGGGCCAATCAGTTGGCTTTGCCAAGGGCGGCTCGGTGCCGAAGCTCTCAGGCGTCATGCCCGCCATCAAGGGCCAGCCCATGAACCCGTTGACCAAGGCCAAGATGAACAACGGTGTTCCGGGGTTCAAGGCGGGCGGCAAAGTGAAGTGCGGTTGCAAATGACACCCCCACCGTTCCAGCCGACCACCGTGGCGTTTGCATGCCTGTTGGTCATCCGCGAGTTGCAACGCGCTGCTTACCGTGCTCGAAAAGCTGTATCGTGAATTGATCGAGCGCCGTGCGAGAATGGCGCTCGAAGTGTTTGATAGTCCCCCGCAAGACTGGGCTGCGTATAAGCAGCGCTTGGGGGCCTACATAGAATTGGCCGATTTGATCGACATTGTGAAAACCGCAATGTCGGGTGAAGAACGCGACTTATCGTAAGTCGAATGCCGAGCGCCTCCCGGCCATATGGGGGCGGTTCTGTAAGGAGAACGATTTATGGACGAGTACGTATTGCAGCCACACCAACAGCGCGTGGTTGAAGAAAAAGCCGAACTGGACGAGCGACTGACCAAGCTGATTCAATTCAGAGAAAGCATCGATTCACCATATGAGCGACTCAGTGGTGCGGAACAAAACCGATTGCACATTCAAGCGACAATAATGCGTCAGTATTCGAGCATCCTTGCTGATCGAATTTCTGCTTTTGGAGCTGCCAAATGAGCGGCGCACCTGGCAGCGTAATCAACCCTTTCGGGCGCGGGCTCGACGTCAGCGACAAATCAGTCGACGAGATGTTCCCGTATATAGATCCCGAGTTCGTCCCGTTCGGGCATCGCGTACTAATCCAAATCCGACGAGTTGTAAACAAGACGTCAAGCGGCATCATTCTCGCAAAAGAATCCACCGAAACCGAAGCGTACAACAATACCATCGGCAAATTGATCTCGGTTGGTCCGCTGGCGTTCAAGAAGCGTACAACCGGCGAAGAGTGGCCTGAGGGTGTCTGGGCGAAGCCTGGGGATTTTTGCAAGGTACCCCGGTACGGGGGGGACAGGTGGGTGGTTGACTTAGAAGATGGCTTGTCTCCTGTGCACCTGGTCTTGTTTTCTGACTCCGATTTGCTAGGAGCGTATACGGGTGACATACGCAAAGTGCGCTCGCACATTGTTTAAAGGAAACAAATATGACCACAGAGAACGAAACCCCCGAAGACGACGAGCTAAAAACCGCACCCGAAGCGGACGAGGTTGACCCGATTGAGGTTGACGAGCACGATGAAGACGAAAAGACCGCGAAAGTTGACAGTGAACTTGATGAAGCAGAAACCGACGAAGCCCGAGAAGAGATCCGCGCCCGACGTCGTCAAGAACGCAAGTCGCGTGGTCAGCGTAACCGTGAACGAGTGGAATCGTTGGAACGCAACTTGCAAGCCCTCACGGAGCAAAACCGCGCTTTGCAGCAGCAAGTTGGCACTATTCAGGACGCCAATGCAGGAAGCCAGCTAGCGCAGGTTGATGCTGCAATCACACAGGCCAATCAGGCAGCGGAGCACTTCAAGTCGGTGATTGCCCAAGCGGCCACCCGTAACGACGGCAAAACGCTGGCCGAAGCCACCGAGTACATGATTGCAGCACGCACCCGTGCGCAACAACTCAGTGAATTCAAGGCCAATGCCACCCGCGCTATGAATGCCCCCAAGCCCCTGGACACCCGACTGGTGAGTCGCTCACAGGAGTTCTTGGGCAGGAATGCGTGGTACGGTGGGCCTACCAGCGCAGACCCTGACAGCAAGGTGCTTACTGCCCTAGACAACAGCTTGACCGCGGAAGGCTGGGACGCTACTACGCCAGAGTACTGGGCTGAGCTCGAAAAGCGCAAGGAGAAGTACCTACCGCACCGCGCGGCGAAGGCGGCTCCCCCAGCTCGTCGACAAGGCAGCCCCGTATCAGGCGGAAGCACCCAGTCCTCCGGGGGCGGTGCGGCTTTCACTCTGAGCGCTGAGCGCGTGCAGGCTATCAAGTCCGCCGGTATGTGGGAAGATCCCGCTGCTCGGGCGAAGATGATCAAGAGCTATCGTGACTATGACAAATCCACTCGTTAAGGAGCTTCAGATGCAAAATGTAAATGTCGAGACGCACTTCCTGCAACCAAAGATCACCGGCTACCGCCAACTTGGAGAGCAAGAGGTAGCGCTGATGAACGAAGGCAAGGCCCTGGCCGAGCAATGCGGCGCGTACATCGCAAAGCTGCGCACCCATGCCGACGTGGCGCGAAAGACCGATGTGGTGCACCTCATGCCAACGCTAGATCAGCGCTGGATCAGCATGGGTGCGTCGGACCTGCAAGTCGGTTTCATGAAGCTGATTCGCGGGATCGCACAACCAACCTCGTTCTGATCATGAAAACGCAGATTGACCCCAAGGTGTTCGCCACCGTAGTCGGAGCGCTTGTCGCTTCCGACGCCAAGACAGCAATCAAGTACCTGAGCCCCAAGCTAATCGTCAAGGCCACTCGGCGCCATAAACCGAAGACCTGCAACACGCGCGAAGAGTGCGTAGTGACGTTCGGCGCTCCCGGCTATCGCCAGCAACAATTCATCAACATGGCCATCAACGCGGGCGAACCCTTCCCAATCAAGAAGGTGCAACTCACCGCTTGGCCCATCAAACGCAAATAAGGAATCAACATCATGGCAACACTGAAACTAGACAAATCCGACGGCGACGACCGCACCAAAATTGGCGGCGCACCTGAAATTCGCGGTGACCGGGGAGCGGAAGACGACGAACGTGGAACCTCGGGGCTAACCTCGGACGATGAATTCGAGAAGTTCATGGAAGCTGAATTCACTCAGACAGCCTTGCCCAACCCGCCCGCATTGGCTGGCTACCACCTTGTGTGGCTGACGACTGCCAGTCAGTACGACAGCGTGCAAAAGCGCCAGCGTCTGGGTTATCAGCCCGTGCGCCAGTCTGAAATGCCAGGTTTTGATGCGTCTAACGGGCAGTCACTAGCGGGCTACGACGGGTTTGTGACCTGCAATGAGATGGTGCTGTTCAAGATTCAGCAGTCCCGCTACCAGCAAATCATGGCCTTTTATCACCATAAAAAGCCGCTTGAAGAGGAGGAAGGTATCGTGGGCAAGTTCAACGATCAAGGCGAACGGCTCAAGGATCAAGACGATGGAATTGACGCCATGGAAAAAGAAATGGCGGCACAACGCCGGAAAACCCCCTCCTTTTATTAAATCAACCCTATAATTCCCCTCAGGTAAATAAATATTGGGAAATCCGCTGCAAAGCGCCCGCCCAGCATTTATTGCCCGAGTCTGATAATCGCAAAAGGTTGATGTGCTCTAAGCGCTCCCAGAATTGTTGATTTGTTGACCCGCCAGAGACCGTAAGGTCATTGTCGTTTCTTCATCTTTTAACAAGGAGTGCTCACATGAGTGCAACCGCTTCCCCGAATGGGCTAACCCCCGTTTATCACCCGTCCGGTCTCGACCGGGCGTCTGCTTACACAATCACAGCCGCATATAGCTCCAGCATCTTCAAGGGCGACCCCGTCATCTTGAATGCCAACGGCACCATCACCGTCGGCGCGGCTGCTTCCGCACTACTTGGTGTGTTCGCCGGTTGTGAATACATCGACGCCACGGGCAAGCCGACCTACTCTAACTACTGGCCCGCATCGCAGTCCACGCAAACAGGATCGGTCATCACGGCGTGGGTCTACACCGACCCAGACATCGTGTATGAGATTCAAGGTGTGTCCGCGTTGACCATTGCGGCCATCGGCGATGAGGCTGATATCAGCACCTACGCTGCTGGTTCCACCGCGACGGGCTTGTCCATCGTGTCTCTGGCAACCGGTACCCTTGCAGGTGCTGGTTCGCAGAAGCAATTCCGCATTATCGGTGCTGGTTTGGCTCCTGACAATGCGATCACCGACACCTACCCTGTGCTGCGCGTCACGCTGGCCAATACCCAGTTCCGCGTACCAACCACCGCTATCTAAGGAGCACCAAAATGAAATACGTTACCCTTTTGGCCCCCTGTGTGGTTGGCATGCTCGCCTCACTTGGCGAAAAGCTGCACAGTGCGCTGTTCGGCTATATGGGGCGCACCGGTCTGGTGCTCTTCGCCGCACCCATGCGCTCCACGGACTTCCGTCCGATTGTCGAACCCATCCTGAACCAGTACTTTGACGGGGTCTATGATCAACGCAAAGACGAGTGGAAGCAGGTGTTCCGAGAAGTGCAGGCCACCATTGAGCGTGCGTACTTTGAAGAGCCCGTGGGTTACGGCTTCGGCGCGGCTCCTGAGCTGCCCGACGGTATGCCCGTTACGTACCAACAAGGCGGTGTGTTGTTCAACAAGCGCTACACCTACAAGGTGTTCGGCTTGGCATTCGCTCTGACCAAGATCCTGGTCGAAGACGGTGATCATATCAGCATCGGCTCTACGTTCTCCAAGCACCTCGCTCAGTCGCTGATCGAGACCAAGGAGCTGCGTTGCGCCAACGTGCTGAACCGCGCCTATAACTCGTCCTACTTGGGCGGTGACGGCGTGTGTTTGGGCAGTGCGTCGCACCCAATCGTGGGTGGTACGTTCAGCAACATCTTGTCCACTGCTGCGGCTCTGTCGCAAACGTCCATGGAACAGATGCTGATTCAGATCCGCAAGGCGGTGGACAACAATGGCAAGAAGATCCGCCTGACAGGCAAGAAGCTGGTCATCTCTCCGGACAACGTCTTCCAAGGCGAAGTGCTGTTGAAGTCAGTTCTCCGTGCGGGAACAAACAACAACGACATCAACCCCATCAAGTCGCTGTCAAACACGGTAGATGCGGATGCTGCGGTGATCTCGCGCATGACTTCGACCACCCAATGGGGCATCACAACCGATGCACCTGAAGGTCTGAAGCTCATCGTGCGTCGCAAGCTGGCCAAGTCCATGGAAGGTGACTTCGAAACTGACTCCGTGCGCTACAAAGCCACAGAACGCTACATCGAAGGCTGGACCGACCCACGGGCGTACTACTCTACCCCTGGCGCCTAATTGCAAGTGCCTTTCCCGCCAGCCTCAAAAACTGGCGGGTTTTCTTAACCTGCGTGCAAACTTTTCAAGGAGCAGCACCATGAGCCAAATGAGCGATGACCTGTACCTCGGTACAGCCCTAATTCCTTCCGTTTCTGATTCTGGAAACCCCTCCCCCATGTCGCAAGGTATCGGGCCTATGGGTCGCGTTTATGTCTGGGACATTGTCCCGCTGACGTTGCAGACGAATGGCCTATCGACAACCGCCACACCTTCCGGCGCTGGCAACTTGGTGCTGGCAGCGGGCACTGGTGTTACGGCGCGTGTGCGTGCTGACGGTACGACTGAATACGTGCTAGATGTGCCCCGGTGCGTAACCGTCACAGCGGCTGGCGCAAACACCTCCACGTTCACAATCTACGGCTATGACCAATACGGTCAGGCTATGAGCCAACTGATTGCTGCGCCCAGCACCAGCACGGTAGCAACGACCAAGGCGTTCAAGACCGTAACTCGCATCGCGATCAGCGCAGCGGCAGGGTCGGCCATCACTGCTGGATTTAACGACAAGTTCGGCCTGCCTCTGCGCGTCACCGACGTGGTTTACATGGGTGACATGAAGTGGGCGGCGACTCTGGCTGCAGACGCAGGCACGTTCGTTGCTGCTGACACGACCAGCCCCGCTACGACCTCCACCACCGACGTGCGCGGGTGTTACACACCTTCGAGCGCCGCAAATGGAACACGCCGACTGGTGGGAATGATCGCACTGCCCGCACTCGCTGTCGGGCCTAACGCGACTCGCACGGGCGCGGTCGGCGTGGATCAGGTGTAGACGCCATGCGCCCGATCAAAGTTGGGCCGTTCTCGCCGGTGACGGCGTTGACCACGGCATTCAATGCGCAGACGTTCAACAGCACGGGCGCGGCAACCGCCGTCACCACGTCTGCGACGTCTGACCTGCTGGCGCACAAAGTCACATTGACTGCGCCAGTTCAGGCTACGCTGGCGGGGGTGACATTCACCATCATTGGCACGGACTCTGATGGCAACGCCAAGACAGAGGCCGGACTGGTCGGCCCGGCTAGCGGTGCGACTGTAACCAGCACGGGATACTTCAAGACAATTACCACAATCCAACCGTCGGCGACGATGGGCGCGTTGGTGGTGTCGGTCGGTATCGCTGCGCCGTCGCTGTCTCCAACAATTCCTCTCGAATGGCGATCTATCGTCGCAGCGATGCATGACGCAACGATCACAGGCACCATCAACTACTCGGTGCAAGAGACGTTCGAAGGGGTGTTTGACCAGCGAGCAGAACTGAACCAGTGGGACGCATCAATCAGCGCTCTTTCTGCAAAGACCGCGTCTGTGCAGTCCATTGGCAGTTTGGGTGCGTGCGGCGTGCGTTTCTTGACAAACACCGTCACGAACGGTGCGACCTTCACATGGCGCATCGTCCAGCCAACACAACTGAGCGGCTAACAACATGGCCACTTCCGGAACTGTCGGGGCGACTCCTGTAAACGTCACCACGCTCATCGAGCACGCCTATCGACGGTGCGGGAAGCTGGCCTCTACCATTTCTTCCGAGTTGCAACTCAGCGCTCGGGAGAATCTCTATTTCCTTCTGAGTGACCTAGCCAATCGCGGGTTGTCTCTGTGGTGCCTGCAAAAGCAGGTACTTGGCGTTACAGCCAATCAAGTGCAGTTCCCATTACAGGTTGGCACGGTTGATGTGATGACCACGCTTTACCGCACAAAAACGGACCTGACGGGTTCGACGATCAGTGACGCTGGGTGGCAAGGCATAGACCTTGGCGTAGGGGGTGAAACAGCCGCGTACAACGCCGCAATTACCTTCACAGGGGCAACTGCACCAACACTCGTTTTTGAGTCGTCTACGGACGGTTTAACCTGGTTTCAGCAGGCCGCATTCCCTTCCGGCGTGAGCGTTGCCGCGAACACTTGGATTTGCTGCGACTCTGAGAATTCACCATCTGTGCGCTACTGGCGTGTGCGTGATACTTCAGGTACATTGCCCACGGTTAGTACGCTGACATTCAGCACTACACCGTACGAGATTCCAATGGCAAAGTTGTCTAACGATGACTATGCCGCGCTGCCCAACAAGACATTCTCGGTTCCGTCTGGGTCCAAGAGCTTGCAATTCTGGTTCGACAAGCAGATTGCGCCCCGCCTGTGGATTTGGCCTGCGTCGCAAGACTCCACGGACCAAATTGTGGTTTGGTCGCAGCGGCAGATTCAGGACGTCGGCGCACTGACCAACACGTTGGACGTGCCCCAACGCTGGCTAGAGTCCATCATCCTGCTGCTGGCGTGCCGGTGCGCAGTTGAACTGCCTGCGGGTGAACTGCCACAAGGGCGGCTGGAGTACCTGGAAGCTAAGAGCGCGGAGCACCTTGCGCAAGCCGAAGACGGCGAGTCGGACGGTGCGCCCATCAGGTTGTCGCCCAACATCGCAGGTTACACCGCATGAGCCTTTACCTTGACACCTCTGGCTATACCTCGTGCGCGGTGGCCGTGTGTGATCGCTGCCACACCAAGGTTCCGTACTCCGCGCTCGTGGCTGATGGAAACTCGCCGGGGCTTAAGGTTTGCCCGACTTGCAGCGACAGATTAGACCCATGGCGGCTCCCTGCGCGTCGTGCTGAAGACATTACAATTAGGTATCCCCGGCCCGACGAGCCGTTGACCGCATAGGAAAATAAATGGCCTACACCGATGTTTTTGGAGGTTCCACGGTTCAGCCTTCCGACGTGCAATTCGCCTCGGTTGCTCTGGCCGCCAGTATCACCACGGATTGGCCGCAATTTGCCACGACTACGCAGCCTATGGCGCGGATCATGAAGGTGGCCGCGACAGCACCCGGGCTAACACTTGCCCTGCCGGACACAACACTCGTCAGCGCTGGTCAGGACGTGCTGTTCGACAATTCCGGCGCTGAAACATTCACCGTACTAGACGCTGCTGGCGGCACTGTCGCAACGCTCACAGCAGGACAAGTAAAGTACCTGTACCTATCTGACAACGCCACAGCGGCAGGGGTCTGGCGCGTGACGGTGTTCGGTGTGGGTTCAAGCACGCTCGACGCGTCGCAACTGGCTGGCTACGGCATCAAGGCCATCAGCGCCACGCTCAACACAGCCGCGCAGGTTAGCGTGATTGTGGCCGACACAACGGTCGTTGCAGCTGACAGGTCCAAGGTGTTTGTGTGGGGCGGCGTAAGCGGAACGTTAGAACTCCCTACCACGTCAGGATCAACCGCAGACTTCGCAGTTGAGGTGCGCAATCAAGGCACCGGCACGCTGACCATCTCGCCGGTCGGTGGGGTGCTGATTGATTCTGCGCTGAGCATCACACTATCAGTAAATGAATCGTGCTTCGTCCATATGGGTGCAACGGACTGGTATACCGTTGGGCGTGGGCGCAATACCAATTTCAACTTCACGCAGTTGGCCAAGGCCGTCACGGGCGGCACGACTGCACTGACCCTGACTGAATCCAGCAACGTGGTGCAGACTTACACAGGCGTGCTGCTGAGCAACCAGATCATCACCCTGCCTGCAGTGGTGCAGGTCTACTACGTGCGCAACAACACGACAGGCGCGTACACATTTACCTTTGCGTGCGCAGCGGGCGGCAGCACAGTAACGGTTGCAGCAGCACAAGCAGCAATCCTGTTTTGTGACGGCACGAACATCATCAACGCCAATACCTCCCTGGCGGGCGGCATCACTGCGTTGCTGTTCGGCGCGGGTTCGGCCACTGTGCCAAGTGCAGCATTTGGGACAAGTGACAACGGTCTATACGCCCCTGCCCTGAATGAAGTGGGGATGACGATCAACGGGTCGCAAGTTGGCAAGTGGACCAGCGCTGGGTACACCGGGACTATTGTTTCGACCGTTGCCGCCGCTGCGGGTATCACAAGCGCCACGACCACCGTCACGACAAGTGCAGCTGCAGCCCCAACTGCTGGGCAAGTGCTCACCGCCTCGAGCGGAACAGTGGCTTCGTGGCAAACGCCCGTAACGTCGGCCAGCATTCTGTACTCAGGCCGCACCAGCAATACGATTCTCGGTGTTGCAGACAAAGGTAACCTGATTGACATCACCAGCGGTACATTCAGCCAGACACTCGACGCAGCGGCAACGCTGACCAGCGGCTGGTGGTGCTATGTGCGCAACAGCGGCACAGGCACAATTACTATTGACCCAAGTGCTTCAGAGACCATTAACGGGGCGACCACGTACACACTCAATGCAGGCTCTATTGCGCTAATACAGTGCGATGGTTCGGTGTTTAGAACAGTCATGGTTGAGCCTAACCAGCTGATTCGCACACCTATTTTTGCAGCCGCAACGCTAACAGGCTTGTCTGTGCTGGAGCAACTAGCCAACAGTGTGCCTGTGACAGGGCTTGGCAACCTGCCAATCCACAACGTCGTCTACGGAAACTCTCTGTTTCTAGCCTCAACAGGTGTGAGTGGTACCAACGCAAACATTGCAAGCTCACCGGATGGCGTTGTGTGGACCCTGCGGGCAATGCCCAGCACTACCTCATGGGTGATCGGTACAAACGGCACCAACAAATTCGTTGCTTGTGACCCGGGGGCTACGGCGATTGCAAAGTCCACTGACGGCACAACGTGGGTCGCGGGCACAGCGCTAGCAGCGGCTGCAGTGGCTACTTACGGGTTCCCGGTGTTTGTTGGGGACCGGGTGCTTGTGTGTAGCACCACTGCGAGCACGGCCTATTGGTCAGACGACAACGGAGGCACGTGGACAACAGCAACGCTGCCTTCTACGGTAGGTGGCTGCAGATTTTTCAGCGTTGGGGGTCTGTTCTGGTACTTCAACAGCGCCACCACAGCCTACACCAGCGCGACGGGGGCTACATCAAGCTGGACCTCTCGGACCTTGCCTGTAACCCCCAACCAGTTTTTCCAACAAACGGACGGCTCGCTGTGGATTTCTGCAAACACAGCCACTGTGTGGTACCAGAGCACTGACGGTATTAACTGGACCGCAATGACTGCAGTCGGGACACCTTTTGGGGGGAGCGCTAACGAAGGCCCTGTGGTCTATATAAACGGGGTCTACGCTATGTTCAGCGCCACGCTGGGGCGTGCAGGGTCTTACCATAATGGCCTGTGGGTTATGAGGCAGAGCCCTACAGAGGTTAATGCGACCGCGTATGCAAGCCACGCTCAAAACGTAGCGGGGACGATCTTTGTTTTTGGGTCATCGTCCTCGCTGGGGAATGTTTTGTACGTAGAACCGGCTGCTTCTACTGCGAAGACAGCCATGTTTACAGGATAACCAATGCATCACTTCGACACTTATGGCTGGTACACCTCTGCGCAACTCGCGGGGCGCAGCACCGACGTCGCCCCAATAAACTTCAGCGAAACGGCGACCCCCGGCGAACTGCGAGCTAATTTCACAGGCTACGTGTGGGTCGATCTCCCATATGCAACCCCAACCCCCGTTCCGCCTGACACCGCGCGTCTTGTGGCTGAGATCGTGTCTGCAACACAACAGCGCCTAGACGACTTCGCACACACCCGCAACTACGACGGCATTCTGTCCGCGTGCACCTATAATTTGTCGAGCATTCCAAAGTTCGCAACTGAGGGGCAGTATTGCATTGACGCACGAGACGCCACGTGGGCAGCACTGTACCAATTCATGGCTGAAGTCCAGCTTGGGAATCAGCCTATGCCCACCGGCTATGCCGACGTTGAACCCCTGCTGCCACCGCTCGCGTGGCCTGTCTAATTTCTAGGAGACACGCATGCCTACTCAGCTAACCCCTGCACAACAAGCAGCCATTCAGAGCGAATTCAGTCGCAATGGTCGTGTCAAAGCACAAGCCCTTATGAATAGCTATGGGTATACGGACCCAGTGGACGACTTCCTCACGGACACCCACGCAGGTTCAGGCTCCCCGTGGTTGACTGACACCGGAAACCCAGCTATGGGGCTGGGCGACAAGCCCATGGCAACCACTGCGGTCGGGGCGCTGACGCAGAGTGCGTCGGGGGCACAAGCCCTCGCTGGCGCCAATCAGAGCATGCTCACAGACTTCGTGAAGGACCTCGAATCCCGCATCAACGCTGGCGACTCGGCTGGTGCACGTGAGCGGTACAACCAGGCAAAGACAACCTATGGTTTGACCGATGCGGACATGCAGCCCTACATGAAGAATAGCGCAGGAGGTTACAACTTCACACTACCGCAGATTCAGGCATGGTCTACCGGATGGGACGGCTCGTTGGGTGCGGACGGTAAACCCCTGACAGGCGCTGCCACTGAAGGAAGCCCCGTCTACGACGACGGCATCTTTGTCAAAGCAACCGACTCGTCCCCGGGCGTCAATGCCCCGTGGGAGACCGGCACTGATCAAGTCACATCTGGCCCATCACAGGACGCCGTTGGGGCAACAGGTGGCCCAGGTGCAAACACCAACGGGCAGGTTAGCTCGGGTACGCAGACCACCAGCGGCACAAATAGCCCGGGCGTCATCGGTAACCAGAACGTCACCGGCAACACCGCCAATGGAAACGGAAACCAGTTTGGCAACAACAACGTCTCCGGCAGCTACAACACTGACAACCACTCCGTGTACAACGGCTGGGGCACGCAGGGTGGTTCGTCTGCCCCAACGTCGTTCAACACCCCGATGCTGAATGCTCTGTACGCACAGCAGCAACAGAACATGACGTCTACCGCACCCAGCTTCAACTTCCAAGCAAAGCCGCAACCGCTCAAGCGAGGTGGCCGAGTTGAAGGTGCTTTAACCCGTGTTATCAAAGGATGCTAACCATGAAAACCCTCGCCCTCATCATCACGCTGGCCCTCGCCCTTGTTGGCTGCGCCACAGACCCTGCAACCATCAAGACCCTAGTCGATGCGCAGGAAAAGGCCAACGCACGCCCGACCCTGGCGCTTAAGTGTCCAGCAGGCGGCTGTGAATTTGAGTACACAGACCCCCGTGACAGAACGCAGTTGCGGATGCCCACCAATGGCTGGGACGCGATGACCAGCCTGGGCAACAATGTCATGTCCGTGGTACCAATCCTTGTCACCGGGCATGTTGCGGTGTCAGGTTTCAAAGCATTGCAAAACAGTGGCGGTTCCAGCGTCAACATGACTACGACCAACACGACCGGGGCCACAACAAACACAGGTGCTGTGACCACATCGACTGTCGGCGCAACGTCAACCGTTGGGGCGACCACCACAACAACTACGGGCGACACGATGAGCGGCACAGGCGTACAGGGCGCAGGCTCGTACAGCACCCAGGCCAACCCGGTGACCACAACGACAGCTGCTAATCCGGTGACTACAACCACAACTACTACCAACCCAGCCACTCAGATCCCTGCCGGAACCGTGTGCGGTGTGGGTGTTGACGGCACTGTTAACTGCGTACCATGAACCGCGTAGTAAACGTCCTTCTTGCACTGGATTGCTTCCTGTTCAGCGTAGCCACGCTGGGCAAGAGCTATACCAGCGAGTCGTTCAGCAGCGCAGCGTGGCGTGCTGAGCGGGATGGGCGTTTCTACGGTCGTGCACGCAAATGGATTGATCGCCTGTTTGGTTTGCTTGGACAAAAAGAGCACTGCCGGGTGGCGTTTCAAGAGGCCAAGTACAACCTGCCGGAAGACATGAGATGATGACTGAGTTTTACGAAATAATGTTCAAAATAGCAGTCGCCATCGCCGGGTTTCTCGGCGGCTGGGTGCTCAATCGTGTGACTACCAGCGTTGATGCTCTACAAAAAGCGGACCGCGAGCTAGTCACAAAGGTGCAGGCAATCGAATTGCTCGTTGCTGGGCAATACGTTCGGCGTGAGGACTTCGACAAAATTAGCTCGGAGATGTTCCGTAAGCTGGACAAGATCTATGACAAGCTCGATGGGAAAGCTGACAAATGAAAATCACAGTCGCACGCCAGCCCAGCGCCAACGGTTGCACACTCGGTGAGCTATTTGTCAACGGTCGGCATGAGTGCTATACCCTTGAAGATGAGGTGCGTGATGAAAAAATCCATGGTGAGACAGCGATCCCGGTCGGAGTCTACAAAATCAGCGTCACCTATAGCTCGCATTTCAAACGCGATTTGCCGCTCCTCTTGGGCGTACCGAATTTTGAGGGCGTACGCATTCATTCTGGCAATACCGCTGCCGACACGGAAGGCTGTATCCTCGTCGGGCAAACCCGCACAGACGACTCTGTTGGAGCGTCGCGCGTGGCGTTCAATGCGCTCTACGCAAAGATCAAAGACGCCATAGACAGGCATGAATCCGTTTGGATGGAGGTTGCATGAATGCATCGAGCCTTTCACTGGCGAGCATGGTGCTCGTGGCGTTGCTGCTTGCGTGGAGGTGGACGCGCAGCCATCCCAATTTCGACTTGGCGGACCTGATCACCGGGGACAACGGGAAAGTGTCGTCCACCAAGCTGCTGAAGACGGGCGGGTGGCTTGTGGGTACATGGGGGTTTGTGACGCTGATCCAGCAGGGCAAAATGACCGAATGGTACTTTGCCGGGTATATGGCGATTTGCTTCGGGGTGGACGTTGTGCGCACTGCATTTGCAAAGCCCCCTGCGCCATGAACCTCCAACTTATAATTGCATTGGTCATTGCTCTGGGCAGCTTCGGGTCAGCATGGCAGATTCAATCATGGCGTGCAGACGCAAAGGAGAAGGCTCGTGTCGAACAGATTTTGGCTGACCAGCGACTCGCGGCAGCGACGGCTATTCGCAGAGCGGACAACGTCATTACGGCGCAGAATCAAGCTGAAACTCGCGCTGTCGTTCTTCGCGTGGCTGCTGCTGGTGCTCGCGATGAGCTTGACCGGCTGCGCGAGTCAACCGCCGACGCCGTGCGAGCCGCCAGCACTTCCCAAGCCGCCTGCCTTGAGCGAGCCGCTACCCTCGGTGAACTACTCGGAGCAGTGGCGAGCACTGGCGGAAAGCTGGCGGAAAAAGCTGACCGACACGCCAACGACGTCGAAAAACTAATGGCCGCTTGGCCAAAGGCGGACTGATGCAAAACTTCACCTACCCCCAACTGCTAGTGCTAGTGCCGCAGTACGCAGAGCGCACGGACACGGCCTTCGCCGATCAGGTTCCCACGTTTATCTCGCTGGCGGAAAACAGGCTAGCCACAGAGATGAAGCAGCAAGGTTTCCAGTCTGTGGTGTCAGGCGCATTGCCACTGGCGCCCAGCATGGCCAAGCCTAGCTACTGGAAAGAGACCATCAGCTTCAACTTCACCAACGCGGCGGGCGAGAGAGTGCCGTTGTTCCTGCGACCACTGGAGTACCTGCGCAACTACTGGCCCAATGAATCACTGACGGACACCCCCAAGTTCTACGCAGATTACAACGCCAGCAACTTCATCTTTGCGCCCACCCCAGCAGCGGCATTCGAGTTCGAACTGGTGTATTACGCACGACTGCAGCCCCTGAGTGCCGAGAATGAATCGAACTGGCTCACGCTCAACGCACCGCAGGCGCTATTTGCCGCATGCATGGTGGAGGCCTGCCGGTTCGCCAAGAACGCATCGCGTCAGGCCACTTGGGAGGACATGTACCAGTCGTCAGCCGGGGCGCTGAAGAACGAGAATTCCGAGCGTCAAGCCGACCGCACCACCGTGTTCACGAGGCCTTAAGCGATGCCCGATACCCTCTACGAATTCACCAGCCAACCGGGCGTGCGCCGGGACGGCACGGACCTAGATTCGCCGTTCTACAACGACGGGCAGTGGGTCCGGTGGCAGCGCGGTCGCCCTCGCAAGATTGGCGGCTACAAGGCTATGACGCAACAGGCCAACGGGCCTGTACGTGCGGTGATGCTGGACAGTCGGGGCGGCGTTACCAGCACACACCTGTTCAGTCAGTGGGGTATTCAACGCGTGCAGTTTGGCAGCGACGGTGCCAGCAGTTCAATTGAGGACCGCACCCCCACGGGCTTCACCGTTGACCCGCTGTTGAACTGGTCGTATGCGTCCATGTACTCGGCCACGGGCGGGGCGTACAGCGCCATCATCGCATCCAGTTCACCAGACGTGAACGACGTAGCGAGCGACACGACAGGCTACGTCTATGCGGGCAACATCGCCACGAATGATCCGTTGGTGAAAATAGCGGACGGGTCAGGCGACATACGCACCTCGGGCGGCATCTGTGTGCTGCACCCGTTTCTGGTGGTCTACGGGTCAAACGGGCTGATTCGCAACAGCAACACCAACGACTACAGCACCGCGACGGGGTGGACTACCGGGGGCGCAAACTTCGCATCGTCCAACAATGTGTGCGCAACCAAAGTTATCTACGGTGCGCCTATGCGAGGTGGCTCGCAAGCGCCCGCTGGATTGTTCTGGTCGCTGGACTCGCTGGTGCGCATGAGCTTTATCGGCGGCACGGGCATCTGGCAATACGACACGATGGCTAGCCCCAGCACCGTGTTGTCCAAGAACTGCATCGTGGAGCACGAGGGTAAGTTCTTCTGGATCGGCACGGACAAGTTCCTGTTCTACAACGGTGTGGTGCAAGAGTTGCCAAACCAGATGAACCTGAATTATTTCTTCGACAATCTGAACTACACCTACCAGAACAAGGTGTGGGGTGTGAAGCTGGCCCGTTGGGGCGAGATTTGGTGGTTCTACCCTGCCGGTGATGACACTGAATGCGGCAACGCGGTCATCTTCAACTACCGCGAAAACACATGGTATGACGCTGAGAAACGCCGTTCGGCGGGCGCACCCACCGGGGTGTTCCGCTTCCCGGTGTGGGCTGGGGATGAGGACAGCTACGCCACCACGTTGCTCACGACCGGCTTGAACCTGACGACCAGCGTTTCAACCGCGTCGGGTTCACCGGTGCTGACATTTGTAGACACAACAGGTGTTGTAGACGGCATGGTGGCTTCAGGCACGGGCGTTGTTGTCGGTTCGCTGGTGCTGTCGCACACTGGCACAACCGTCACGCTAGACACCAACACCACGGGTGTTGCAAGCGGTGCGATTCTGAGCTTCACCAGTATGACGATTGGCTTTGCAGACAACCAGACTGTCACAGGATCGCTGTCCGGTGCGACGGGCGTGGCACGCAGGGTGCTAAACAATTCCATCAATGTGAGCGACGTGACCGGAACGTTTGTCATCAATGACGTGCTGACCGGCCCCGAGGTGATCACCGGGGGCGTGACGCTGATTCCCACCGCCGCGGTGCAGACGGACCCTGTCAGCCAAACGTTGGTGACGCAGTACCAGCATGAATTCGGTTGGGACAAGATCGTCGGTCAAACAACTGACCCCGTTGTCAGCAGCCTTACGTCACGCAACATCGGGTTCGCCATTGGCGCACCAATTGACGACGCACCCAAGACGCTCGACGTAATGACCCGGCTGCAGCGGTTCGAGCCTGACTACAACCAAGTCGGCAACTTGACGTTAGAAGTGCTGGGCCGCTCATTTGCGCAAGATCCGATTGAGGTCATCAACACCTACACGCTGGAACCGGGCGACAGCTTTCAGGACATGACGGATCAAGCCCGAATCATTAGCCTACGCGTGACTAGTAATGCTCAAGGCGGGTTCTTTGAGCAAGGGCAAGTGATGGTGAAACTTGAGCCGGGCGACGAGCGAGCCACCAAAGGGTAAAAATAATGTATCTGCCAGAGGCGTACGGGTTAAAATTTGGTGAATGGGGCGGCATCGTTGCTGAGCAATTGGCGCAGTACGGAATTTCAGCACCCATGAATGAAGATACATGGAAGACATGGGTCAGTGCGCTGCATGAAGTGCCAGAGCTTGTTGCTATGAATATTCCACGTGCGGACGGGTTCGAGGACTGGTCTGAGTGGGCGAATCGATTTATTGGCGCAGTGAGGTAACTATATGCCAGCGACATTTATTCCAACGGACGACGAGGGTAATGGGTACTTTGTCGACGACGATGGAAGCGACTACTCGAATGAGGGTAACAATGCGGGCCCGGTGATCGTTGGCGACACAAACTATGGTAATGAGGGCAATTCCACCAGCACAGGTCTGGGCGGCATTTCCCCAGGCAGTGAATTGAACGGGGCTGATGCAGCTTCATGGCTAGACAAGATCAAGTCCTTCACCGGTCTGTCAGGCTCACAGCTTCTCGGACTGGGCCTAGGGGGCTTGACGCTAGCCAGCCAGTCACAAGCGGCCTACAATCCCAAGACACCTGCGCAACTGCTTGCCATGCAGCCCAGCAACGCACCCCCAGCGTACACAACTGCGCAGATGGCCCAGTTCTCCGCGCCGATGAAGACTGGAAATCAGTTGGAACGTCAGTACGCAGCAGACATGAAGAGCCCCATCGCTGCCGGTGTGGGCATCAACCGTGACGGCACACCGCTCAAGTTCGCGGAAGGCGGGGAGGTGCCCGGCGCGTTGAGCCAGATGTTCGACAGTTCCCAGATGCAAGGTTTGGTGTCCGGGGAAGGCGGCGGGCAGGATGACATGGTGGACGCGCGACTGTCCCCCGGTGAGTACGTGTTTGACGCGGAGACCGTAGCCATGCTGGGCGACGGTGACAACGCGGCGGGCGCTCGCAAGCTGGACGAACTGCGCGAACAACTCCGAGCCCACAAGCGCTCTGCGCCGGATGACGAAATTGCTCCGATGTCAGAAGGACCCCTCAGCTACTTAGGAGCATCCAACAATGGCTGATCTAGCATCCCTCACCGCCGGCTCGCCCGGCGCGGCAATCGACACCAGCAGCGCAACCAACAAAGACTTGCCCGCGTGGTATCAGCAGTATACCCAGAATCTGGGAACGCAGGGTATGGGTATCGCTCAGGCGAATAACTCCCAACCCCTGCCCGCGCAGAGCGTTGCAGGGTTCAATAAAGATCAAGCGGACGCCTTTGCCAACGTGCGTGACAACCAGAAGTTGTGGCAACCATACATGAATGCGGGCATGGAGGCCAACAACCAAATCCCAGGCGCTGCGGCAAAGTTCATCGACTATGCACAAGGTGCGGTTGGTGCGCCAGCAATGACCACATCCAACGCGGTTCAACCGTGGGCGCAGGGTGCGCAGGACGCAGCCTCAGGCAGCGCGCAGGACTGGACATCCAACGTCAGCAAGTACATGAGCCCGTACACGACCGCTGTGGTAGACAACATCGCACGATTGGGCAAGAACAATTGGGAAGATACGATCATGCCCGGAGTCAATTCCAGCATGATTGGCTCTGGTCAGTTCGGCTCCACACGCAACGCGGATATCTTGACCCGTGCGGGCAACCGTGCCGCTGACGACATCACCGGACAACAGTCTAATGCCCTGCAAGCAGGCTACACGGGCGCAGCAGGTATCTTCGCCAATGATGCTAACCGCGCCCAACAGCAACAGAGCCTGCAGGCCAGCACCGCTTTGGCGGGCGGCAATATGATGCAAGGCTCACTAGCCGCTGACGCTGCACGCATCCAACAGCAGGGTAAACTGCAGGCCGACACCGCGTTGAGTGGTGCGTCTGGCGCAGTGAACGCCATCAACACCAGCGCCGACAACATGGGGGCATTAGCGAAGACGTACCAAGACTTGAACAATACCGACTCGCAGTCGTTGCTGAACATTGGCGACCAACAGCAGGCGCTACAGCAGAAGGGCTACGACGCAGCCTATGCGAATGCCAACTTTGCTCGCACTGATCCTTGGACACAGTTGCAGAACGCACAGGGTGTTGTCAATGGCGTGCAATTGCCTAACTCGGTAACCCAGACCAGTAACGGCCCTGCCAACTCATACAGCGCTTCGCCAATCAGTGGCGCGCTGTCGGCCTACTACCTGGCACAGGGGCTTTCTGCTACTGGTCAGCCAACGGCCAAGACATCTTAAGGCACAACCATGGCAAATATTGGCGATTTCACAGGCGACACGCAGGGTCAGATTGAGGTCATTACCGGCGAGCTGAACAATCCGCTGTACGCTGCGGACAAACCCGCATTACTGCGTGAATTAGCACGACTCGGCGTGCCTCAGCAGTCTAACGCGGCGCAGTTGGTCGGCCCTGTCGATTCGCCAGAAGCGCAAGCCTTGATCGCGCAATCTTCTGGCGGCGGAGCGCTCAGTCGCGTTGCGCCCACAGCGGCTACGGCAGCACAACCGGGCGCGCTTAGTCGCGTACCCGTTCAGCGTCAAGAGCCTGACATCGCCGCAATGCTGGAAAAGTACATGCCGCAGGACGACAGCCAGAGCAAGTACCTGGCGCTCGCGGCTGGGTTCGGCTCAGCCACGAAGACAGGTTCATTCAGTGAACAACTCGGCAACGTGGCTAGCGCAATGAACGAGCAGAAGATGAATCAGCAAAAGTTGCGCGAGCAATACGTGCCGTTGATCATGCAACAGGTCGCTGCACAGCAGGCGCGTGAAGAGCAAAACGCTTACCGCCTTGAAGCCCAGCAGCAAGCCCAGGCGGCACAAGCTGCAGCCCAACAGCGTGAGCAGCAGTTCAAGGCTGAGCAGAATCTGCAAGCCCAGCAAGAAGCTCGCACGCGTGCTGAGGCTGAACGCGCATCACGTGAGCAGATGGCAGCGGATCGACTGACAGCCTTGCAGGAAGGTCGCAGGGTTGCCAACAAACCGCCTGCGGGCTACGCATGGGGTGCCCCCGGGGCCGATGGTGCGCCGTCATTGGTAGCGGTGAAGGGCGGTCCCGCCGATTTGAAGCAAGTCGGCATGCTCAATCAAGACACACAAGCGCTGTCTGGGGCTACGTCCAGCTTCGACCGATTGGCTGAAGCGGCCAATTCGGTGTTGACGCATCCAGGATTGCCGGGCATAACAGGGCTGCGGGGTGCAATACCGAATGTTCCCGGCACGGACGCAGCCAACGCGCAGGCGTTGCTAGGCACGCTCAAATCACAGGTCGGCTTCGGCGTATTACAAGACATGCGCAACCAGTCTAAGACGGGCGGGGCGCTCGGGGCGGTGTCTGAGAAAGAACTAGCGATGCTGCAATCCAATTTGGCCGCGCTGGACAAAGCGCAGTCGCTGGAGCAGTTCCAGGCGGGCCTGAAGCACATCGTCGACTACGCTGAAAAGGCAAAGGACCGCATGCGCGAGGCCTACAATTTGAAGCACGGGTCAGGCGGATCTACACCCATTACCACACCAGCAGGGGGCGCCGCAGATCCGCTCGGGCTGTTCAAAGGGAAATAAATCATGGGGCTGAAACTTTCCGACATCCGTGCGCAATTTCCAATGTATAAGGATGTGCCTGATGAGCAACTGCTGATCGGCTTGCACAACAAGTACTATCAGGACATGCCGTTCAAAGACTTCAACGCGGCAATCGAATACGACAATAAGCCAAATGCTGCGGACGGTATGTCGACGACTGACAAGTTCCTAGCAGGGGTTGGTAAGTCGCTCCATGACACTGCACAAGGGTTGGGGCAGATGGTTGGCTTGGCCGACCGTGCCGACGTGGCAGAGTCGCGCCGACTCGGTGCTGATTTGATGAACACCACGGCGGGCAAGGTTGGAGATTTTGCGGGGAATGTCGTAACGACGGTCCCGCTGGCATTTGTGCCCGGTGCGAACACGCTCAAAGGCGCTGCGCTCATAGGCGCTGCAACAGGCCTCGCCCAACCCAGCACCAGCACAGATGAAACGCTGTCCAATACGGGGCTGGGTGCTGCGGCTGGCGCTGGCGGTATTGCTGCTGGGCGTGCGCTGGGCGCAGGATATCAGGCTGTAACAGGGCTGCTGCGCCCAATGACTGAAAAGGGTCGCAATAAGATCGCAGCGGAAATACTGCAAGCTAGCGCGACCGACGCGAACAAGGCTGTGCAAAACATGGCTAGTGCCCGTGCGCTGGTGCCTGGATCGGTGCCGACGGTCGGACAGGTTGCTGACGACGCGGGTTTGGCGCAACTGGAGCGCACACTGTACAACAATCCCGAGTCGCAAGGCCCGTTGGCTCGGACCTATGCGCAGCAAGCCACTGCACGCATGAATGCACTGCAAGGTGTGGCAGGTGACGATGCGCAGATTGCAGCCTTGACTGCGGCACGCAACGCAACGACCGCGCCAGTGTACACACAAGCCAAGAACGCCAACTATTTTGTCGACAACAAATTGGATAACTTGCTGAGTCGCCCGCTGGTGCAAAAAGCAATGACACGCGCCCAGACCATCGCGGAGAACGAGGGTCGCCCGTTTGGGTTTACAACGACCAGCAGTGCGCCATTTAGCGGCGTGGGTGGCGCTGCACCAGAGGTCAAGAAGAGTATCACCGGCAACAGCTTGCAAGACTTGAAAATGGCAATGGACGACATGCTTAAAGACCCCTCGTCTGGTATAGTCGGTAAGGAAGCGACGCAAGCGCGTAATTTGCGTGGGCAAATCGTCGATTGGATAGAGGGTGCCAACCCTGAGTTTAAAGCGGCTCGACAGACCTATGCCGACATGTCGCGGCCAATCAACCAGATGCAAATCGGTCAGGAATTGGTCAACAAACTGCAACCTGCATTGTCCGATTTCGGCGCCAGCGGCATGGAGACCGGCGCGACGTTTGCGCGTCAATTGCGCAACTCGGACAAACTCGCGGCAAACGCTACCGGGTTCAAGGGCGCGGGCACGCTGGAAAGCGTGATGGGGCCTAACAAGATGGCGACGTTGAACGCAATCGCGCAAGACTTGGCGCTGAAAGCAAACGGTCAGAACTTGGGTCGTGCGGTAGGTTCGCCGACGATGCAGAACATGCTAGGTCAGAACCTATTGCAACGCATCGCTGGGCCGCTGGGTGTTCCGACGAGCTTCGCGCAGGGCGTTTTGGCGAGTCACGCGGCACGCCCCTATGAGTTCGTTATGAAGGCCGCGCAACCGAAGATTTTAGGCGCGCTGTCCGAAGCGATGATTGATCCAACTGGCAAAGGCGCTGCGTTGCTCAAACTGGCAAATCAACCTTCAACGCTTGGTCGTATTGCATCGGAGGCTGAAAAGTACATGAGCATTCCAGGTCTAATTGCGCTTGAACAACGGTCGCAGTAAAAGGCGTTTGAATTGCGAGTCAGGTATGTAGCGCAAGATGGCGCTCTTTATCGCAAATATCAACAGCAATATCAGTGCTGCGATCAACGGTTTGAAGATGAGCGCTAACAGCCAATTTTGCATTGGTCGATTATAAGGGCTGACCGTATCGCCTCAGTTCTATTGTGTCGGTCCGCTGGTCATGAGATGCGACAACCAGCGGACCTCTTGGGTCCGTCCAACCTAAGAAATATCGTTCTTTCACGAACGTGCCTGTATCGTCAACACGCTTGCAATACTCACATGTCTCTGTGACTAATGGTGCGCCGCACCCTTTGCAACAGTGAGTCATGAATACTGCGTAAACCGAGAGTTAACCGCCTGCGCCGGTCGCGGCTCACATTCCCACTTGCCGATTCGCATAGGCACGGGTTGCACAAATTCGCGCCAATGGAAAGCATTGATAACTGGCGCAGCCTGTGTCTCGGGCACAGGCTCGTGCATCGCAGGGTGCAGCACCTTCTGACCCGCGTCAGTGATGCGGTATTCGAAGTACCAATTGCGCCCTGAGTATTCACGCTTCGGGCCTTGCACACGGCGGCGCTCCACCAGCCCAGCACTCAGCATACACCCCAAACTTTTATTGATCCCGTTGGGTACCTTGCCGCGTTGTTCGGCGATGGCTTGCGTTGAAATCCAATCATGGCAGTAGGCCAGGTTGATGAGGGTTTCTGGATAGATTTTCACTTCGGCACTCCTGCGTATGCGCCCTTCCTGAGCACGATGTTTGATACTGTGCGCGGGTGGGCATTGATGTGTCTTGCAATCGCTACTTGCGTAATGCCTAGTGCTTTCATGGCGTCAATGCGCGGCACGTCTTCAAGCGGCACTGCGCGGGGTGGGACTGGCGGGATTGGGGTGTACTTCATAGCTTCGCCTCCGATTCCACGGTCAAACTCTGAGTCGAACTGTTCAAGTACGCGACGGGGGAGGCGCTGTACTGCTTCAGATATTCTGATTGCCATCACTTCGCTCCCGGTGCTGCGTAGAGCGCCATTGGATGCACATTCACTGTAATAGGTGCGGTTACTAAAGTCGGGGTAGCCCAGTAAAACTGGTTTCGCTCTTGCGGGTTCCAGTACGCCACAGGCTTCTGATCGCGCATCGCAGCAAGCTCTGCCTTGAGTGCTTCAATCTCCATCGCAAGTGCTACCTTATCCTTCAGCGATTCCTCCCGGTCAGCGGACAGGCGCTCAATCGCATCGCCGTACTCTCTTACTGACGCCTTGAGTGCAGCGTTCTCTGCCCGCAGGGCTACGAGTTGCAACCCCGCTGCTTTGATGATTGCGGCGTTGTATTGGTCAGCGGCTTCAAGTCCGCATATCTCGCAAGGCCGTGCAAGCTGTCCGTGTTTGCAGTCGCGCTCATTCTCCAGTGCCTCCAGCGCCGCCGTGAGCGCGGCTTCGGTGGATGGCGGTGCTGCGGCCTGAGCCTTTTCTTTGCGCTCCAACTGTTCTCGTAGTCCCTTGTTCTCAAGCGTGAGCAATAGATGCATGCTGCACTGCCCAAACTTGCAATTCTCGTATATTGGTTTTGCGCACACAGTTTCTGCGGCCTGTGGTTGCAGTGCTGCTTGAATCCCCAACTTGTAGGCGTCAAACGCACCATAGCAATCTGCGTGCTTGTACTCTCCTTCTGGCGTCAGGTCAAAGCAGTAGTCATGTCCTAGTGCTGTTATAGCGGCCTCAAACGCTGCGCGGAGGATTTGTAGCGTGTCGGGGTGTGTCATGTTGGTTCCTTCTCAAGTGGGTAGGCCGCTATCAATGCGTCGCGCAAAGCAATCAGCGCACCCGACTGCGTTAGCGTGAAACTTTCTGCTGGCGTGTGTACGCCCTCGTCTGCACTGGAGGCGGCAAGCAAAACTAGCTTGTCTGACATGCGGCCTTTTGTATCTACCTCAAGCAAGGCAATGTTTCCGACTACACCAAAGTACGGGAACGTGATTGGTATTTGCTTCATGATTGCGCTTCCTTTCCAATTTCAGCGGCTGCTCGGACGATTGCGCGGCGGGTTGCTGCATAGGGGTCGCCGTGCGCTTCAATCACGCTGATGATTGGTCCGCTGAACGTAACAACATCAGTGCGCTTATTGGCTAACGGGATGCTGATTCCAAGACCTAGCTTCACCGCCAGCCGCAGCGCATCGCCATCGTCATAAAGCGGTTGCCATGTTTCAAACCCACATACTGCTGTGGCGTCTGAGCCATTAAGCCAGCGGTCTATGGTTACACCAGCAGCCTTAGCCGCAAGCTCCAGTAGTTCTCGGTCAGTCATTTCGCTTCCTTTCCCAGCAGGGCGCGGATAGCCGTAGCACATTCGCTATTTGTCTTGCAATCATTAAAGTAGTGGTGCGGCGCTTCACACACCTTCGCACACCGTTCGTTCTCCTGCGCCCGCGCTGCTGCGATGGCGGCGGCTGTGTAGAGCTTGCCACCTGCTGCGGGTCTGTCTTGCAGCCAGTGAAACGTTGCCACGCCCAGTTCTGCAACAGGCTCCACGCTCACCCCTGCGGCCAGCTTCTTAACAGCAATGGCGATAGCTTTCTGCATAGCCCGCAGCGCGTTCTCAGACAATGGTTCGCCAAATGCGGCTATCAATTCGGCATCTGTCAGTACGCTGGTCATTTCATCCCCTCCCCAATAATCGCAGCAGCCCCGAGAATGCTCTCAAGATCGGTGATATGTTCACGAATATTCACCGCATGCTGGCCTATCAAGCGGTTGTCGAATCCGACAATCTTTGTCAGATCATCGCGCATCTTTGCGACGATGGTAGCTACACGTTCCACATCCTCGAACAAGACAAACGCTCCATCAGCGGCTTGCACCATGTCTGAGGTGCTACCGTTAGGCGCAACGTCATATCTATTCATTTTGTTTCTCCAATAAGTGCCGCTGCCCGCAGCGTTGCCATGCGCCGTGCGGCTTGCTTGTCGCCGTTGTGGTCGGAGTAATACTCGCCAACCCCACGTACCCATACGGCGTCCTCCAACCATGTCACATCCAGCCCCATCGCAGACTCAAGCCGTGCGCTGTCACCGTCGTCGGTTGAGGGGTTCCACATAGCGCCAGGGCCGTAGGCGCCACCAGTACCCGTCATGCGCCAAGGTGATGTGTTTGGCACGCACAAGCCCCAATCAAGCTCTATACCCAAAGCCCTCGCTGCCAGTTCCAGCAATTCGCGGGTTGTTTTCATGGTGTCAAGCTCCTGATGGCATCTGCACAGTTGAATGGGGTAGAGAGGCAATCCATCCCCTCACATCGTTCAGCAGCCCGCTCCAGCGCCTCGGCTGCGCGGGCGTTGCCGTAGTCGGTGAGCAGCCCTGTAATCGCGCTCTTATCCCAAGCACCGACCCATCCGTGCGGCGTTTCTACCATCCAGCGCGTGACTGTCATGGTTGAGCCACTTTCATTCACCGGCTGCGGCTCCGGCACCTCCGCACAACTCTCTGCACTATTGGTTAGGAGCGCGGCGGCGAAGCGTTCCAACTCGAACGCAGTGAACAGAACGCCGTCATGCCTGCCCATCGCAAGTAAGTCGAATGCTGCGCCGCTCTCACGCGCAATGCGCAGGATGGTTTCTTTGTCGATGGTCATAATTCGGCCATCGCCAGAGCCAGAGCCAGAGCCAGAGCCAGAGCCAGAGCCATCGCCAGAGCCATCGCCATCTTTGAAAGTTTTATTTGAAGCCATCAATAGACTCCCGCGCTTTTGCGCTGCATGGAATGAGTTCGCAGACACCTGTGAGCGCGATCTCAGGATTGAGCGTGTCAACCTTGCCTTCGGACGTCAGGCCGTTCTGAGCAACACCGGACAATGCTACCCCGTCTTTCGCTTTCCAACTCCATAGGCGGCGGGAATCCTTGAGTATGACATTTTCACCGTCTACGCTTACGACCTCACCTGCATGGACGCCAGCGGAATAACAGCGGGCAATCACGTACCTGCCGGTGAACGGGTGCACAGGCGCTGGTTGATGAGTTGTAACGCCTTGAAACATTGCTGCAATTTGTTTCAGTTGGCCATAAGTCATGTTGTCAATGTTCATAAAGCTCTCCAGTTAAAAATTCAAATCCGCCTTCTTCCAGGCGGCGCGAATGGATAGGCCTTTGCGGCGGAGATAGGAAAAGTTCCGCAGTCGATGCCGCAGTTCGCGCAGGCGTTTGAAGAGGCGTTTCATGTCAGTCTCCCCAGTAGGACAAGTCTTCTTCAACTGCGCCGAGCGGATCGTTGGGCCATACGTCTCCATCATCTTCGACGTAGGTCTGATACAGACTCTCCGCATATGCGCGAGTGTCTGGCAGGTCATATGGCTGCAATTGAGTTGTGGCTGCAGTAATCCATTCTTCCTTTGTCATCTTCATTCCTTTTTAGATCGGCTCACGACCGCATGAAACTCACAATCGCATCGCCCCAGAACAACCAGACGATGGCGGCGTACACGATCAAGATTGCGAACAGGTAGCCAACCAAATCGGACGCTGGAGGATCTGCGCATTCGGCCTCCCAATCCAGGTGGTCTTGAAGGCAGCGGCAATCAGTCTTGCTGCAGCCTTGGGTGTGGTACGGGGCGCTCATGGTTTCACCACCTTGAACTCAACCACCCAGACCCGGGGGTTTGCGGACCACGACCCGGGGCCGTTGATCGACTGCCAAAGTTCGTAGTAGCTAGCGGAATAGCTACCAACCTCTTGTTCGTTTCCATTGGCGTCAAATCGGCCAGTTCCAACGCCAGTTTGATCGCAGCCTTCGGCCTTGGCATCCGCCTCGCTGATGTCTTGCAGTCGCTCCACGCGCACGCTGACAATCTCCAACGTGATGCGACTGGCAACACGGGGCATATGGATGCTGGGTTTCCAGTTGTAGCGAGGTGATCCTGTATCAATTTTGTTTCGTTGGACTATCTCGAAATCATTCGGGTCCGCTGCGTACAGAATTGCTACATCTTCATCGTCGCGCCAATGGGTTTCTTTCACCCATAGCCGGTCGCCTGGCTGGCCGTAGGGGCACGCCAATCCACACTCGCCGTCGGCCCACCAAGCGCCGAATATCTCATGCCCAGGCTCATCATCTCCGTGACGATTGATGACGGTGGGGTAGTAGCGCTCAACCGTGACGGCGGCATGTTCATCTGGTTGAACTTTCATGATTCTCCGCGTCTGCGTCTTGCTGCCATCTAGCAGCGCGCGCACCATCGGGGCGCTGAATAGGATTGGGCGTTCTTTCATTGCAGCGCCCCATCAACCGCAGATGCCACACAAGGCAACACGGTGAACAGGGTGAACATCACGGCGGGCCAGAAGTAGCGCGGGCGCCCCAACTTCGCGTCGAGGATGGATAGGCCGTTGATCAGGTAGGTGTGGTTCATGTGGATACCTTGGCGTTGATGGCTGCATTCAGCTTGGCGATGTTGGTAAAAAAGACATTGCCGTCGCTGTGCACAATTCCGCCAGCGGTCCGCACGTCGTCTGCGCTCAACTCCACCGCTTGGCTTGACTGCGCTGCGGCCTCTTGTGGGGTGTCTGCGTAGAGCTTGCTTCCAATCGGCACACGGAACGAATGGTCCGCAGACAGCCATTGGAATATCGGCAGGTTGGATGGGCCACTAGACACAACCTCGCCGACAGGCTCCACCACCCGCGCTAGGCTGGCTTCGCAGAGGGTTATGGTGGCTGTGTAATCGTGGATGCATGCTGCGCTAATTGCGCACGTTGGCAACAATCTGGAATTCCATGCTGCGCGCAGTTCGGCGTCTATCTTTTTCAGCGCCATCAGCACTTGCTTTGTTTCGGCCTTGTTCATGTGGCGCTCCCTGTAGCTTTGGCGATTACCTGCGTCACTTCACGCAGCCATGGATCGTTGGCTTCCATCACATCAACGGGGTCGCACGTACCGTCAAGCGCAATGATTCTGTCGCGCCCGCTTTCAATCAAATTGACATAAGCACGGCGTAAGCCCTTCAGAACAGCCAACAACTCAGGCGCGGCGGCGCTCAACACACCTTCAGCCGTGTTTTTGAATGGTTCATGTGCAAACCAGCAGTTTGTCATTCGCTCAACTGTTGGCCAACAATCGCGGGTTTGAAGGCACACGAATTGATCGCCGTTGGCATAGCCGATCACTTTTCTCCAGTAGTAGGACCGATGCTGGTCGCTCTCAACATCGTAGTTCGCGCCAGAAACCAGAACGATGGAACCGATTGGTGGAAGTTGATCGCCAGAGACGTAGGGCCGCTTTGCCAGACGCCCAATGACTTCGCTCTTCAGGTCTTCAATGTTGTTCGTACTCACATCGTCCTCCCAGTAACACCCTGCAACTCCATCTGCTGGCGCAGTGCACGGTCATAGTTGCAGCGGTCAAACTCGCCACTGTTCAGCTTGTCGAGGTAGTCCAGATCGGCACCTGTCTGGCGCGGCACATGCCTCAGCTCAGCAAGTTCAATCGCAGCCTGACCCTGCATGCGTGCCGGGTGCATCGGGTTCGGAATTGCGGCAACCAGCACCTTGCACGCTGCCAGCAGTCCCTTTGTGATTTCGGCCATGATCAAACAGCCTCCACAAATTCACCGGATGCATTCAGCATGTAGAAAACATTGGCCTTGATGCCGTCTCGCCCAACAATCGCAGCCTTGGCGTGAGCAATGTTGTAGTTGCCATCGCGGAAGACGAGGAATAGGGCATTCCCATCAATGCCCCTTGCACGGCCTTCGTATCCGGATGCCATAGCAGCACCCCGCTCGCCCGTGGCGGAGGCAGCACCCCGCTCGCCCGTGGCGGAGGCAGCACCCCGCTCGCCCGTGGCGGAGGCAGCACCCTGATAGCCCGTGGCGGAGGCAGCACCCTGAGTGCCCGTGGCGGAGGCAGCACCCTGAGTGCCCGTGGCGGAGGCAGCACCCTGAT
>Ga0172380_10000720_pt1 | contig 61277 bp, 89 predicted proteins | sample Leawe162metaG_FD_119747 | JGI IMG/M metagenome (GOLD analysis project Ga0172380, IMG submission 119747) | Leachate microbial communities from a municipal landfill in Southern Ontario, Canada - Leachate well 162 metaG | ecosystem: Engineered > Solid waste > Landfill > Unclassified | place... | reverse complement strand
GACCGGTTGGAAGAACGTATGTCGCTAGCCCGCATCGAGGAGATTGTAGTCAAGACCCACGGTGAGGTAACCGGTATGCGTATGCAGCTAACTGACCATGATCGTCGTATCGTGGCGTTAGAGAAAGCCCATGGTAATGGGTCGAGTGGTTCGCCGTCTCCGTCGTTTGTGCATCGCCCACAGTAAAGGTATACTTGAGTCTGAGGTAATCATGCCAGTAACCAAAAGCGGTATCAGCACTCCGGCCAATGCACCGTCCAAGCCACTGGGAGCGCCTGTCAAGGTGTATCCTGGTAGTTCCAAGATCGGTGCTCGTGGTAACGCAGTCCAAGGCCCCGTTAGCAAGAAATAGTCACGGGTAATTATCCGTGGCCTACAACACATTCACACTCGATGACTTAGCCTCCCAGCTAGGTGTAATGCTAGACGACGAAACCGAGCAGTATTGGGTACGTCAAGAAAAGTATTATGCGATCTGGGAGGCTATGTACGTGTGGGGGGCTTATACCTCGTACTGGCGGAAACGGCTGGAGTTCTACACACGGACCAACGGTGACCCCTACTACGACATGTCGGTTGTGTTCCCGATATACCGGCCACGCAATTGGACCTTGAATCAACTGGTGCAGGACATCCAGTACATGAGCCTGGAAGCGCCCAATGGGATTACCGGGGCTGGTATGAGCGGCCAGATCAGTATTGAGTCGGTGCTGTTGAGTGTGTCGAAGGCGATCAACAAATTCTTCCTGGATGCCCGAATACCCTATGCCGTCAACACTGGTGTACCTTCTCCTGTTCCTGGTGAGTCCCCGGTGGCCATGCCCCAGAACGTGGCGATACTACATCGGTGTATGTGGCAAGATACCGCGAGTGGCCGCTGGTACACTCTGTGGCGGCAGGACGCTTGGTCAGTGGATAGAGGCTACCCGACGTGGACGACCGAACCCGGTATGCCGGTTGGATTTTCCGAATCGGAACAATCACCACTTCAAGTCGAGATCTACCCGGCCCCTACCAATGTCGGCAAACTTGAGGCGATCACAGTTGACACCCAGGTGGTTGATACGACAAATGCAGGCCAGATAATCAACTGCCCCAATGAGTGGATACACGCGATTAAGTATGCCGCCCTGGGTGATCTGTTTAGTAACGAGTCGCAGAATGTTGACCCGCTACGGGCCAAGTATGCCGACACTCGGTATGCACAGTCGATCATGGCGGTGGCCAGTGCGCGGTCCATTATACGGGCCACATCATCCAACACCCCAATGCCGATTGACTCACTGGCTGCGATTGACTCATCCATGCCGTACTGGAGGAATCAGGCCGGTACGCCTGTAGTGGGCGGTGTGATGTACGACATACTGGCTGTGGCTCCGATATCGGACACCGCATATCCCATCACGGTTGACCTGTGCATCTCGGCTCCGATCCCACTGGCTGGTGATGAGTTTGTCCAGCTAGGCAAAGAGGACATGCGGCAGATACTCGACTACGCTGGCCATGTTATGACGTTCAAATGTGGCGGCAAAGAGTTCGAGAACACGTTCGATCAGTACGATGGATTCATGAAGGCAGTCGAGGGCCGCAACCAACTGACCGCCGCCAAGATAATGTATTTGAGTGCAGTTATGGGACAGGCTCAAAAGGAAACAACCGAACGTCCAGATAAGGTCTAACTATGCCCACAGCGATGCCCAAGGTGGTTCGATTCAATTGCACCGGGTTGGATCTCACCAGCCCGGTAGACGCTATGCCCGATGGTGGGTACCCGGTACTGACAGATTGCCGCGTACAGGTGGAGGGCAGGATTGAAGGGCGACCCGGTTACATTGCCGTCAGCCCGGAACTCAACCCGAAACAACTGCACTCGATACGCCGGTTGAATGACCCGGCACTCACATATTCGTCGGCTGGCCACACGTATGCCATTGGACTCGGGGTGGATCTGTACGCCGGTCAGTTGTCATCGCCGGGATTCATCACGGGTGGGTTCAGTGGTGACCCACTGTCACTCATTCCGTTCCGACCGGAGAACTCACCGGCTGCGTGGATGTATGTGTATGACTCCAACAAGCAACTCAAGATGCGGCCCGATGGAGTGGTGAGAGACATCGGGGTGGCCCCTCCCAGAACCCCACCCACCATTACCTACGGTGAGCCTGCAATGGTCACGTTGAGCAACGGTGAATCGGCAGTAGATTGGGTCGTATCTGGTGTGACCACGGCTGTCACCGACACTGACCGGGCAGCATCGTCCAGCCCCACAATCGGGTCGATTCTGTATGATGAGGGCACGTCCGGTTGGTGCTGTATTAGTCCGTCGCTCAACGGTGTGACGTTCTGGACCGGCCAGCGTATGCGGGTGGTATTTGATGCCGGTGGTGCAGCCGAGGAGCGTGTAGCCATCCGGGAGATTCACCCGGCCATCAACGGGACGACGGTGCAGTCGGTGATGTATGACACTGCCAACATCGGTTGGTGTACGGTTGTGCTTACCGACTCGCCGCCCAACATCGCCCGGAACTCATTGCTGGTGATTGGGTCCGAGATCGTCAAGGTGGAATCGGTCACGTACTCAGTCGATCAACTGTCATACTCGATTCGTGTATTCTCGGTGGGCAATCTGGCCGTTGGTGCAGCCGTGCAGGGCCGGATTAGCTGGTACGTGTATTGCAACAACACCCATGCCGGTGGGGAATCCATCGACATATTCTACGTGGCCGCTACCCAGGCAGACAAGGGAACTGGAGCTATCTCCACCCTGTACACCAGATCGGGTACGGTAGACACGTCCGGTGCCAACATCGCTTGGGTCAGTGGTGACAAGTTCGCATTTTGGGAACCGGGTACACTGATTACAATCAACGGGGTAGTGTATACCATTGACGGCGTAACCAGTGACATCGCCATGCTGATCGTGGAGAATGCCGGGGTGCAGGCCGCTGTGGGTTACAGTGTGGCCGAACTCAACGCTGGTCTGGCCAACGGTCGTCCGATCTCAGCCGCCGATGACTACATGCACTGTAGTGTGTTTCTGGGCAATCCCACCAAAGTCACAGAGCTTAACCTGTATGTTGATGTGGACTCCGGTACCACCTCCACCGGCAATGCGTTTACCCGTAACTACTGGAAGTGGACGTTTACCCAAGACGATCTCAACTCGTTTGGACCGGGTAATGCCTCGCAGGGATCGTGGATTGAACTGCTGGTGCCGATCTCCCAAGGTGTCAGATACGGTGGTGATCGCACTCGCACGTTTGACACAATCAAGGCCCTGAAAGTTGAAGTGGTAGCAACAGCCGCGTGTAACTATGGCATGGACTGTTGGTACTTTCTGGGCACATACGGCCCGACTATTCAACCCAACTCACCTGTGGGTATGTATTACCAGAGCCGGTACAGAGACTCCACAACCGGCGCTGCCTCACTCCCTGGTCCTGTGTCGATGTACGGTCTCTACCCGTTGCGCGAGAAGGTGATCGTTACTGCCGAGGCCACCAATGCAGCCGGGGTGGACAGCGTAGACCTGTACCGCATGGGCAACGCCATCGTCACCATGACTTACATCGGCACGGTGGTCAATGACTACTTCAGCCCGATACCGTTTAGTGACATCCAGACCGATCCGGTTATTGCACTCAACCCGCCGCCCGATTTGACGTTGGTGCAGCCGTGGCCGGTTCAAGCGGTCCCTAGATCTGGTGTGGTTAGTGTGGTTGGTACATCGGTCAAATGGATCAGCGGCGACAAGTTTGACCTGAACCTGATTGCCAACACCGTGATACTGATTAACGGGGAAGCCTACCAGATCTACGGGAACCCGGTCGATGATGAGCGGCTGGTGATAAATCTATCGGCGGGTGTGCAGTCGAACGTGGACTACGTGATTACGGCCCCGGTCATTGCGGCATCTAAACTGTCGTATGTGTTTGGCCCACTGGAGGGTCCGTTCAATCCGGTGATATTTGGTATCGGGGATGACGGGCTACTCTACTTCACCAATGCCGCCAATGCCGATGCCGCCTCTGATGCCAACACACTAGAGATCACCACCCCGAGTGAACAGCTTGTGAGTGGTGTCACCTGGAAGGGACTAGTGTGTGTCGGCTCCAAAGACAACGTGTATTTCGCCCGGTACTCGTATCTACAAACACAACAGGATGTCACCAATAACTCGACGTTCCAACAAGCCAATATCAGTTCGCCCAGTGGATTCTGGTCCCGGTGGTGTGTAGTGGCTGGGCCGGATGCGGTCTACTTTCTGGGGCAGGATGGGATCTACCGGGCCACTGAGAACGGTGCAGTCAACATCACCGACGCCAAGCTGTACCCGCTGTTTCCTCACGACGGTGAAGCTGCCAAGGTAGTCAACGGTTACTACCCGGTGGACATGGACAACAAAGACGCACTGAGGCTGTCGGTGTGTGACCAGGACTTGTTCTTTGACTATGTGGACACTCAGGGTAACCAGCGGACCCTGAGATACGAGATCCCCAAACAGCGTTGGTTCATGCACAAGTACGGTGATCCAATCAGGTTTCACTATCTGGTGGAGGGATCAGTAGACTATCCGGCCAACATGGAAGTGCTGATGTTGCCGACCAACTTGGGTAAGGTGCTGCGGGTCAATGGTGACATAGACGGCACCCACACACTGTCGCCCGTACTGGTTACTCCGTCATTCTCGGATGGCGATGACCGGCTGAAGAAACTCTACACTGATATGGTGATCGACACAGACTGCGGGTCAGCCGGGGCTGGTGGGATCGGCATCACATTACTCTACAACAATCAGGCTGTTACTGGACCGGGCACTGGGGCAGTCCCACAACTCAACCGCGAACAGGTGATCCGCAACATCGCCTCTCTTTCCAATTTGGAAAGTTACCGGAACGTGGCATTCAGGGTGACGTGGGATGGTGGGCCGTCAGCGGCACGGTTGTACGAGTTCATCATCTATGCGTATGCCCAGCCCTACATGTCCAAGCGGGTAGTGACCCAGTTCATTGATCTGGCGTTTACTGGCTGGAAGCACCATAGGCGATTGTTCCCTGGTATGATCTCCAATCACCCGATTGAGTTCACCATCAAGTGCATTGATGGCCGAACCTTCGGGCCGATCATCATTCCGTCTACAGGTGGGCAGTTCAATATCGTCACCCAGATGTTGCCGCAAGACATCAAGGATCTGGCGTTTGCCTATGAACTCGACGGCGGTGAAAACCAGTTTGCGTTGTTCCCCGACAGCTTTACCATCGAAACCAAAGAGTGGACAATGCCAGAATTTATTAACTTGGCAGTGTTCAAGGTATAATAGTGGCTGGTGTAAGTCTCCTATCACCCCACGCGGCTCGACCGGGTACGGTTTACTCCCTTTCTCCGTGCCCGGTTCTCGCGTATACTATAGGCATGATGACCCTGAGACTCATACTGATTGCACTGCTGTTGTCGATGACTCCAGCTAAATCTGGATCGTTTATGTCGGGCAGCAACACCTGTCCGACGAGCGGTAACAAGGCAGTTGCGTCGTCCACCACCAAGGCTGTGTGGTATGTGATCCAGACGCCGACCTCCAATGGCGGCAAGATCTACGTGGGCGGGTCGAATGTCACTACCAGTACAGGTACGGCATTGTCGGCTGGTGATAGCCTGTCAGCGCCACCCCAAGGTAACAGTGCCGCGTATGATCTAGCCAAGACCTATATCGCCTGCACGGTCAACACTGATTCGGTCACCTATATCTACGCGCAGTAGGTATGGCTAAACCACGCACATTCACCCGGCTCACTGTACCGTCTGTCGCACCGGACGCGCAGGCCGCGTTTAGTGATGTGTATGACAAGCTGGCCCAGCTATCGACCAACGACAACAGCGCCTTTCTCAAACAACTGGAAGCCATCAAAGACCAAATTTCCAAGTTGGAACAAACTAAGGCAACCGGCCAGATCAGTGGTGGGGGCAGTGGTGGTTCAGTAGGTCCAGTAATCCCGGCCAAGAGCATTCAGGGTGCAACGGGCAGGGCAGCGGACCCACAGCTACCATATCTGGCGGCACTGGCTGATCTACCGGATGACGCGGTATACGCACGCGATGGTGTGTTGATTGAGTACACGCCAGATCCCACTATCCAGGGATTGTTATACCGGTACGATGGTGGCACAGCCGAGTGGATTGGCCCGATGCTGGGTGTGGCGATTATTGGCACCCATGCCGACCGGCTGACCAACTGGCTACCGGCCACGCTCGATGTCGGTGCGATGTACTACGAGACTGACCGGACGGTGCTGTATGTGGTTACCCTCAACGGCCCCAATCTGGTGTGGACGTATGCCACCGGGTTGTACGAGTCTACCGGACCCAACCAGCCGGATGACTTGGGTGTGGATGACGCCGGATTTAGATTCAAAAACGAGACACTGCAATTTACCTATCGGTGGTCTGGTACAGCATGGCAGCTTGAACTGGAGTTGGGCACAGCAGTCACCACGGTACACACCGACCGGACAGCCAACGGCACAGCCACTACGGTAGAAATATCCGGAATCGTCAACACGTCCGGGTTGTCAGTGAGTTGGGTGAGCGGTGAACAGTTTGACAATGTGACCGGTTACTGGCCCGGTAAGACGATCAACATCAATCTGGTGGACTATGTAATTGACAATGTTGCATCGCCTACCTCCATGACCATACTGACCTCAGCCGGGGTGCAGGGTGCCGTGGTCTACTATGCCCAGTTTGGCAAGGCCGACAACGTAACTGGGAATGACTTCGAGGAGCGATGGGTAGGGTATCGTATCAATCTCGACGGGATAATCTACACGATTGCGTTTGTGGATTACACCCTGCAAGTCATGTACCTGGAGGAGATCACACCGAACGCAGTTGGTATCGACTGGTGGCTGATTCAACTGTCGAGCGTACTGTACCGGAATGGTGTCACACTCTACGAGACCGACCGCAAAATAACCTACGTGGCCGGGAATGCAACCGGACTACTGGACACGGCAACAATCACCGGGGTGGTAGACACCAACTTGGTCGGAGTGACGCGCATCGGCGGTGATCCATTCCAGACCAATGGAACCTGGACCGGACTGCCAATCGTGATCGACGGCAGTAACTATGTGATCGACACGGTTATTGATATTGATAATCTGGTACTGACAGCATCGGCTGGCATAGCGGTTGGTGTGGCCTACTCCATGCCGACCGTGTTTGAAGTCACGTTTCTGGCTGATGCTGATCCAGGCTGGGTGGTTGGTACTGAGATCATCATCGACGGGTCTGATTGCGTGATCTCTGGTATGGTGTCACTCACCAGCGGGTTTGTGATTGGGTCAGTGTCCATCGGGGCCGCACTGCCGTATGTGGTGCCGAGTGGTGCATGGATCTACCAGACGGGTATCTACTGCGATGACTGGATCGACATGCCCACTGATCTGGGTGTGTACGACGGTGGATTTTTATTCACATCGCTAGACTACTGCCATACCCACCGATGGACCGGGGCTACGTGGACGTTTGCAGTGGGTGACAGTGGAAGCGGTTACATAGTCGATGCACTGGCACCACCGAATGGTGGAGTGACCGCTTGGCAAGCCTGTGATGGCAGTGCAGTTGACGTGATGCTGGGAGATGGAACCACGGTACTGGTGACCACCCCAAGCTGGAATGGATCGAACGCATTTGAGCAGGCAACAGGTACCAACCTACCGGGTGTGTATACCAATCCCATACGCGCCAAATGGGAGACAGGCGCTCGTACTGATGACAACAATACCGGCCATACCCATGAAGTATCGCACGGGTCAGTAGAGGTCCAGAGCGGTACTGGATCTGATGTCGGCAGTGAGGGTGACAACAATACCGGGCCGGAGTCCAACACCCACTACCACGAACTCACCGACGCCAATGCCCAACTCCAAGAGCCGGGTGAGGTGGGCGGTAGTGTCCCAGCACGTATGGCGTTTGAGAAATATCTACGCCGATAGGTTATTCGTTGCGTGTGGCTTATAATTGTAGTATGAGCAAAGGGACCATTGAATTTATCGAAGAGGCCGGGACACACAGGCCACGAGTACTGACGGCTGAGGAAGTTGAAACACTCAAGCCGGTGTTTGAGGAGTTCGGGGGTACAATGCCCAACCCGGCTACATCCTTCTTTGTGGGCGTGGTGCGCGACGGCAAGGTGACCGGATTCCTGACTATTGCACTGGCCATCCACGCCGAACCCATGTGGATTGAACCGGGCAATGAACAGGACTTTTTACCCATCACCCGTGAGGCTGAACGTATTATAGTTGAACGGTGCGGTGAGGCTGACATCTTCCTGTTTGCCCCAGAAGGCCGTATCACTGCACTGGCGGAATCTCGCGGCATGGTACGCGAAAACTGGAACGTGATGAGCAAGCATGTGGGCACGTCCACCATCAAACCGCTAGAAGTTGAACCGGTAGTCGAAAGTTCCGAATTGGAAGATTCGGCCCAACCTGAAACAGTAGAGGTGTAGTCATGTCATTCGGTGCCAGCAAAACAGAAAAATCCGCGATGGGTGAGATGTCTAATCTGGCCTCGACTGCCAAGGCCAACTCTGGTGAGGCGACTGATGCCGGTAAGAATCTGCTGAGTATCGGCGGCGACAACACCAATACCGGGTTGGACTTCTTCAAAACTCTGCTGGGTGGTAACCAAGCCAACACAGCGGCCCTACTCCAGCCCCAGATCCAGCAGGCTAACGCTGGCGTCAACCAGCAGTTGCAACAGTTGTCCACCCTGATGCCGCGTGGTGGTGGTCGTACTGAGGCGATGTTCAACGCTGCCACGGCTCCCAACTCCAGCCTGATGCAACTGTTTGCGGGGCTGCGTGGCGGTGGTGCCGACAAGCTAATCAGTACAGGCATGGCTCAGACCGGGGCTGGTACCAATCTATTCAATACTGGCAATGCAGCACTCAACACCAGCTTGACCGGCCAGAACAATGTGTTCCGTGGCGCGTTCGATCAACGGCAGGCCAACAACCAAATGTGGTCCGGTATCGGCCAAGGCTTGTTCGGGCTGGCCACTACACCGTTCGGCGGCAGTAACCTCAACCTGTTACAGCGTTTCTAAGGAGTAAGTATCATGGGTGGATTTCTCTCGGCACTGGCTGGGTTCGGACAAGCAGCACAACCATACAACTCCAAGATGCTGGATCTGTGGCAGCAGTCGCGTGGTCAACTGGCGAAGATGATCCAGGAGACACGGGACAGTAGCGTGCATGACCCGGCGCTTCACAGTGAGATGACCCAACTGCTGGGCAAGATCCATTCAGCCAAACCGGGTGCCGATCAGTCAGCGGTGATGAAGCGATTCCAAGAGCTTACCACTGTCCATCCGGCCAACATCAAACTGATGCAGCAGGCCGGGATTCCTGGTGCCGACGAGAACCCCAACCCGCCGCCGCCACGTCCCGGTCCAGTAGCGCCCGGTTCAATGCCCGGTACAATCTCGCCGATCCAGGGTATGCAGCCTGATGGTAGTGTGGCCGCTCAACCGGGATCTAATCCTATTGCTGGTGGTCGGCCCATCTCCATACCGCCCGTGAATGCCGGTGGTGGCCCTCCGATGAGCAGTGTGAGTCCAACTCTCAACTGGGCGATGTCCCAGCCGATGGTGCCGCCAGCCCAGATGCAGTTGATCCGGCCAATCATTGAGGAAGAGTACCGGCAGCGCAATGAACAGCGTGAGTGGGATACCCGAGTCAAGATCGAGGAGATGAAAAAGAACGGCACTCAGTTTAAGGTAGTGGGTAACTCACTACTGGCGCTAAAGGATGGCAAATCTGAGGTAGTGTACCAAGGGCCGAATCCCCACAAGTTCGTGGCTCTGGGAGAGAATCAGAAGTTGATTGATACGGTTACCAACAAAACTGTAGCAACCGGAAATCCCAAGACCGTACCTCCAAGTAAGCCGCAGATCTATACCGAGACCGATGACTCGGGTAACGTGTGGCAGTGGAGCGTTGACCCGATGACCATGCGCCGTACTCCACCGGAGTTGGTAAGCGGTGCCAAGGGCAAGACCAAATCACCACCGTCACCGGGTCAATTCATTCCGTTTTATGTGCCTGGAAATGACACGCCATCATTCTTCAATCCAAAGACTGACCAGACCAAGACTATCCCCGGTGTGGGCGGTGGCACCGTCACATTGAAGCCAGAGACTCCTGACGAGAAGAAGGCTCGTGCGCTGTTCACTGTGACTCTTGCTAATTTCGACAAGATTGCTGATACGTCTAAAGTTAACCAAGACGTGTTCGGTCCTGTCTCTGGTCGTGTCGAAGAGGCCAAGATGAAGTACACCAACCGTAGTAAGCCGGAAGTAACTGAGATGAATCGGATGCTGAATCAGGCCAAGGCCGATATCCGACAGGCTGCTACCGGGTTGGCGTTCAGTGACAAGGAAACTCAAGAGATCATTGATCGGTTACCATCCATCGAATTACCGTACAATACTTTTTTGTCCAGGCTGAAAGGTGTTGGCAATGACATCCGTACCAAGGCCAACATCACCACGAGAGGTATCATACCTCCGGTCGGTGGCGGTGGCAATGCCGGTGGTGGTACCGGTATCGTTGTAATGGACCCAACCGGCAAGCCGCACACGTTCTCCACACAGGCACAAGCAGACGCATTCAAGAAAGCCGCAGGGATCAGATAAATGGCAGGCGCACCCATCGACTACGAGAAGCTGGCAGAAGAAGCCCGCCGGATGAGTGGTGGTGCGTCCGGTGCGGTGGACTACGAGGCATTGGCCAATGGCATACGCGGTGGAGGTCAGGCTGGTCCGACTGTACCGGGTATGGAGAAACTGGGGGCACTGCCTGGGGTAGGTGTGCTGCCACCTCCAGGCTTGATGAACACCGGCCAGCAGTCACAGGTGATGGGTATTGTACCGGCCATGAACTTCGGCCCACCGACCACCTTTGATCGGCGTACAGGGACGGCATTACCAGTGGATGACCCGTCTGGTATGACCCCGGCAGCTGGATTAGATCAGGCTGGTGGCGGCATCACTCGTATGTCCCGACCAGAGCTTGGTGAGAAGATGGGTGGGTTGTCAGACACTATGCGCGGCTTGATGACGGCTGTGCTGCCGTTTGCTGTACCGTCTATTGGTGCTGCCGCTGTGACGGCTCCACTCAAGACTGCCGTGGGATTTGGTGCAGGGCTGGCCGGTCAGCAGGGCGGGGAAGCGGCGGCAACCATGATGGGTTTACCTCCAGGTGCTGCCCAGTTGACGGGTGACATCTCTGGTATTGTGGCTGGTGTCGGTGCCAATAACATGATCGGCAAGACTAAGTGGGGCGCTGGACAAGACCCCCATTTGATGATGGTGCAGGCCACCAAACCTCCAGCCGGTCTCACCAACTACAAGCGTAATCTCGAACTGTCGATGCCAGAACTGAAACAGGTTGAGGCTAAACTGGGCCGTCAAATTTCCAACTTGGATGATCTGTTGGGTGGGCCGGATTCTCCCGGTGCGATCCAACTGGCCAAACAAGCCAACCGGGAACAGTACAAGCAACTCAATGCCGGTGCCGGCGATGTGAAGATTGATGGACGCAAGATCGCCAATGAGATCCGGTCGGTCATCACCAAGAAACTCCGGTTGGAAGACCCGGAGAAGGCCAAGACGATTGAGACACTGGCTGCTAAGTATGATCGACCCATACCGATTGAGGATGCGCAGTCGTTTCTGTTGACCACCAACGCTGAACTGTCCACCTACTACGGCAAGAATCCATCGGCCAAGGGCGTGGCTGTACGCGCCAATCCCGACACGGCCATACTCGACGCGCAGGCTGAGGCATTACGGGATGGAATCTACAAGGCCCTCGATGCCCCTGGTGGTGGCGCGGCGGCACGGGCACTACAGAAACGCTACGGGGCATTGATGGAACTGGAGAACGTACTGTACCGGCGATACAACGTGGTGCAGCGTCAACAGCCGGATAGCCTGTCAGAGCAACTGTCTCGGTGGGCATCGGCGGGTGAATTGATGAAGGGGGCTGCTAAACTGGCCCACTGGGATATACCCGGTGCAGCCGGTGATGTGATGAGTGCTGTCGGTAAGCGATACATCGCCAAGGTTGCCAAGGAACGGCAGACAACTGACGCACTCATCAAACGTGCGTTTGCCAAGTACGATCGCACCCCAGAGCTGATAGTGATGCCGGTTGGTGGCCCGGCGCCGTTTAATCTGCCGCCGACTGCACCGTACAATCCGAGTGGGGCAGGGATACCACAGGGACAAGAGCACTTGAAAAACGTCATGTACGGGAAGACTCCACCAGCTATCACAGCCACGGGCGAAGTTCCGGGTGTAGGTGCTCCCAACATAGGTGGCCAGCCGATAACGCCTATTGATCCTGGATTGTCAAACCGTATGTACGGTCGAGCACCCGTGCCATTTGTAGAACAGCCACGATCCAGCCCCGGAGTGGGTGGTCCCAACATACCCGAGTCCGGTGGTATGTTCAACCCATCAGCACAGTTCATGTACAGTGAGGGCGTACCGGCCAGATCACCCACGGGTGTAGGTGGTCCCAACGTGTCCAGTGGTGGTATACCGGCAGTCACCCCGTCCAAGAAAGCGTATGGGATCGACACCAAAAAGAAATCACCCGGTGTAGGGCCAGTCAATATCTCGATGGAGAACATTGCTGCCATTGTCGAGCAAGCCAACACACCCGGTACAGCGATGTACAACTTGTTCCAACTTGGAAAGTCCAAGCCAAATCAGTACCGGCAACCACCGAGTTACGCCAAGGATCTAAACCCACCAAAGAAAAAGAACTAGGCGGGTGACCTAGTTCTGATTCAATTCAATTGGTAATGGTCTACCGTTTGAATAGCTCGTAATACTCCGGTGAGCCGATCTCAGCCCCATACGTTGCCTTGAACATGGCCCGGTTGTTGTCGGCTCCGCGCTGAATCAGTATGCGTGCTGCATCGTCACAGTTCTTTACAGTCTGGGCACCGTGGTGTAGGAACGGTACATCAATACACACACACTCCACTCCAGCCCGGTGTGCCCGTATATGCCACTCAGCGTCTTCGCCATACGCCGGATAGTACGCCTCATTGAACGGCCCGACGATCTCAAATGCGTCACGTCGAATCATGAAGCACGAGAAGTCGGGATGTGGCCGGGTGGAGAATGACCAAGGGCCGGTTGGGGTTATAAGCTGTGCCCTGTTATCCACTGAGACCGCACTGACAAACGGCAGATTCATGAACTGGAGCGCACTGTGTGTCAGGGGCAACAGTTCAACGTCGTTGTTGACCACCAGCACTTGGGTGTACCCGGCAGCATAGCAAGCCTTGAGTCCCTGATTCCAGCAGGCCGATAAAGACTGCTGCTTGGTGTGGCAAATGGTGTAGAGCGTCTTGCCTGTCGATAGGTACTGGGGTGTGCCGTCGTCTGAGGCGTTGTCGATCACCAGACAGTCTACTGGTGGTTGCTGTGCCTTGATGGACTCCAGGGCCAGCTTGGTCAGATGGAGGTTGTTGTGGGTCACCATGAGCACGATACGTCGATGGTGAGTGGGGGTGGGTGCAGCGGACAGATTACGCATTGGAAAAGTGTACCTCGATTCCGATGATCCAGACATCCCAGGCAATGTCAGCGCCGGGAGTGGGATAGGGCACGTACCGGAATATGGTGGACTTGGTGTCTACGGTACGGATGAACGAACGCAGACTGCCCTCATCAAACCCCCACTTGTGACGGTCGGCCTCGTGGTTCATGTAGGCCCCGTATACGTTGGTCATATAGATTTGGGTGTCAATGCGACCATCGAGCCACATCTTAGCCAGCATGTTCATGTCGGGCACGAATATCAGCAGCTTGCCGGATGGCTTGAGTATGCGCTTACACTCGGCTATGAGGGCAGACGCCTCACCACAACCGTAGTGCTCCAGTACATGGTGCAGTACGACGATATCAGCGGTGCAATCTCCTACACCATGTTGGGCAAGGTTCTCACCGGCAGACACGATATCAGGTGTCCAGGCGGGATTGATGTCCACGTTGATCCATTGGTGATCGCCGGATGTGGTGAACTTGCGTTGGCCGGAGCCGATGTTGTAACAGAGCTTCACTGGATTCTCCGAATCACACCGAGTGTATCGACGTGTGAGTGTAGTCTAAACGATTTGTTATTTACGGCCAGGAAATCGCCCACCGCTTTGAACACCCCCGGTAAGCTCTCCCGACCAAAGTCATGGCACAGAATATAACCACCGGATCTCAGTAGCACAGAAGCCACTTTCAAATCTTCGGCCACCACTTCCTCGTCATGGCAACCGTCGATCAGTATTACATCTACGCCCATGTCAGCACAGAACACGTTCCCGATTTCTTCGCTCAGACAGTGGTACAAGATCTTAGTGCATTTGAATTGTTGTGCCATCGTTACCCATTGAGCGAACGCTTCAGGAGGCTGTATGAACGGATCTACTCCGGTAAACACGCAACCGTAGTCGTCGGCAACTTGCAACGCTATGGATGATGATCGACCGAACTGCAATCCAATCTCTACGAACTCCGGTCTAGCCCCAACCACTTTTCTGGCATGGGCACGCTCGACCAAGCAGTCATAGTACAGCTTCGCCTCAGCGTCACTGAAGGCAGTCTCACTGGAGATGTTCCGAGTGAGTTTCATCACTTCGTCAAAGGTTTTCATGGTTAGTCGTGTCCTCGTTCCAGTCGCTTGTAAGTGGTTAAATATTCCAGGTACTTCTCGATACCGGGAGTGCGGCCATTGAAATGGAGCACTGATGGGAAGGTGCTGGTTTCACGGTTGAAGCAATACGTGGCTACGTGCTGATGACCGCTCATGGTTTGGAATACACGACACCTGTAGTCCACAGTCAGGTACTCCATCATAGTGGACTTGTACAGTTCGTGCCAGCATCGTTGGTCATCTTCTGGCCACTCGTTGTGAAACTTACCGTCCACCATGTGTGCCAGAACGAACTCCACCCGTTCACGTCGTCCCATCCAACCGCCTGCGTTTGGGTACTTCCAACCACCGACTTGGTTACCAAACAACGGTGCCAGTGACGCATCCGGCCAGCACGTTAACTCTCCTGATATCAACACGTTGCCGTCAGTGCAGATGTCCCGGTAGTGGTTGAGAATATACAACTCGTTACGCAGTATCAGGCTGTCCCGGCCATCGACAAACATGACATACGGGGTGGTACACTGCCGTACAAACTCCAAGGCACCCACGATCTTGCCCTGTGCATATCCGGGCCAGGACTTCCCTGCCCCGTAAGTTTGTAGGTTGATGTTGTTGAGTTTGCACGATTGCTCCAAGTTGGAAATATCGGCTGGAGGGGTGGAGTAGTTACAGGTGAATACGGTCAGGTCACTCATAGTAGATACCGGCCTTGGCTTTGTGGAATAGAAAGTCGCGTTTGTGCTCGTGCCCCGGTGTGGGGTCTCCGTTGCTGTTGGTGATGCCACAGTCGTATACCACAAACGGATTGCAGACGGCGATGCGGCCACCACAGTCTAACCGTAGATGTTCTGTAAAGGCGAAGTCCTCGCTTTGGCAGACACCGGGCGCAGTATCCAACGATAACCCACCAACCGTGTCCCATGCACTCCATCGCAGCATCCATGAGGTACCGGCTAGGCAGTCATGCTCGGTGAACGATGCACCGTCTTTGCCATTGAGTGGTTTGTGGAACGGATGTGATTGTCCACCGAACAACGCGAACCCCATAGACTCCACTAACCTAGCCATTTCCAGCATTCGGGTGTTCCAGCCGTCGGTGAAATACACGTCGTTGTCACTCAGGTACAGCCAGTCCCCTGCCCCGAACCTCATACGGCTGTAGGCCACTCCAAGGTTCTTCAGGTGAGACAGCTTGTGGTTGGAGTTAGCCACGTACAGCACCGAAGCATTTGGTTTCAGTGCCACGTCATCGAGTAACCGCAGCAGTCTGAAATCAGTGCTGCCATCGTCTACAATTACCAAGTTGTAGTCGTCTCCGATGGTGTTGGTGAATAACGACTCGATAGATTGCTTGGTGAGTTGGTATCGGTCGCGTACTGTCATGACGATGTTAATCATAGAAAGTTCCGAATTGGAAGATTGGTATTGTGCTGCCGTCCGCAGAGCCGACGATATCCAATCGACTCATGTAACTGTATGCACACCGTGTGATTCCGCCTTATATCGGCCAAGATTTGGACAGACTGTTTCCAGCCCCTCTGTAGGTGGTACGGTTCCCGTACACTAGGTTCCTCATCGAAGTTGTAAGCCCGGTACACGTATTGCAAGAACTACACTGCGAACGGCAGCACATCTCTGTACTGGTCGTACAGAAACTTGTGCGGAAATTGATGATCTTTCTCCAGTGACCCGCCTTGGAGCCACTTGGCATTGGCATACTCTGGTTTGGTCGATGTGCCGCCGCCGTGATGGGTACAGGACACACCCACTTGGATAATCGACTTACCGTAGCGTGCAGCTTCACAAGCCAGCCACAGATCCAGGCAATGATGGCTCAGATGATCGACCGGCCAGCCGCCGACAGCCTTGAGAAAGTCTACCCGTACAGCCATGAAGAACGCATCCAACACAGCCACCCGCGTCACTCCAGTGGACAGTTCCCCGTGGGTCTGCCAGTCGGTCTGGTTGCTCACATAGCCATAGCGTGCCATGTCGTTGAGTTGATACCGGCGCTTGTACAGATCGGGATGGCCTAGACCGATTGCCCCACCGAGACCGACAGCGGCCACCTGGGGATTGGCGAACTGTTCCATGACTCGGGTGTACCAGTCAGCATCGTGAATGGTTACATCGTCGTGAGCGTAAATGATTACATCGTCTGGTGTTACTGAGTTGATAACACAGTCGAATGTCCGCTGGTATAATTCACACGGCGTGTGCTTGTTCGCGTGGTTATGCCAGCAATAACTATACCTATGCGGAGGAACTTCATCGCGCGGTAAGAGCAGAGCAGGCCCACCGGCAAGGATAACACTGATACATGCTTCCATTGTTACAGCCCCTTCCTGAACCACTCGCGCCACAGACCGCCCAAGTTATCCCACTCCAGATGCTCGACCGTAGACGCCAGATACTCCGCACGTCCAACTGGATCGACATCCTTCAACTGACACTCAGCTTCCACACGTCGGGCGAACCCATACGGTGTAATCACAGCACGCCGTACATTGTGCATCGTGTCAATGCGATAGGTCACAGGTGAGATCCGGTTGGACTCTTCTACCAGTTCAGGGCCAGCGGCATAGTCAGTGACCACACAGGCCGTGCCACATGCCAAAGACTCTACAATCGGGTAGCCGAACCCTTCACCGGATGACGGCAGGATTGTACACTGGCAGGAATTGTACCAGTTGCACAGTTCCCGGTCGGTGAGGTCAGTGGTGATGACGGTGCAATCGTTGACATCGTACTCGAATGCCAGTGCCAGTAGATTCCAGTAGCCGATGGGTCGATCAGTATGGCACCAGAACTTGAACTTGTTGCCGTACTTCTTTTTCAGCAGTGCAGCCGTGGCGAATGCAACCGGCCAGTCTTTGCGTGCCTGATTGGACATGTTGCAACCGACAGTAACAGTTGCCGTGTCCAATTCATTCAAGAGTAAACGATCGGTATAAAACGCCGACTGAAAATACCCATGCGGTAACCAGTCTGGATTGCGTGTCCCGCCAGCCTTCAACACATCACATCCCCACTGTGACGCCGCCAGTACCCGGTCAAACCCATCCACAGCCGATTGTGCTCCGACCGGTAGTCTGTCCTCGACAATACCCGTACTGTCCACCGGGAAGTATCCCCACTTGGCGAAGTCCCGCCCATCACCCAGAAACTTAGCCAGGGATGCGTACCGGGCGACAATCGTGTGCGGCTGGGCAAACCAGTGTAACCGGCTGGCATCCCAGTTGGAGAAGATCACACCGGGCTGGCCGTGGCTGAAGTTCTTCCAGACTTGCTCGATGTAGTCCTCACCCCATTGCGCCGACTCAGGAAAGCTGAACTGTGACCACGGGAACTTGGCCGATCCAACGGCTCCCCGCCCCAAAGTTCCAATTCGGAACTCCGGCATGGTGCAGAGTATGGTGGACAGATCGCGGCACACACGGCCAAGACCAGTGGTGGATTCGGGCGCATCGGACAGGATCAGTATCGGGTTGGCGAGTGGCCGGGTTGATATGTTGGACATGAGTACCTTGCGATTGTGATATCGAAGCCGGGTCTGGGAGTCGAACCCAATCCATCTCTACGCGCTAGAAACGATTGTCACAGGTTATGAACCTGCCGCTCTTCCGATGAGCTACCCCGGCGCATTTCAAAACAACTTTCACCTAGAAATTTACCACACTGGAATTGCGGCTGTCAAACTAAATCGTGGAAATTAATCCACCGGTTGGATCAGTGGGCACCCAAGCTGCAACAGCCGGTGCTCCACCCGAAAGTCCTTCGACTTGGCCTCACGGTTGTACGCAATCCTCTGCACAAATTGCACAGACAAACCGTACTCCCTGGCCAGTTGAGACAGCACTCCGTGATTGGATCTAATCCAAGTTTTGACCCGCCGCTCGGCATCGCTCAGTGGTCGGCTCTGCCGTGCGGGTGGGGCCTGTTTACGTTTCCGACTCTTAGTGGTCGTGTTGGTCATACCTACAGTTTAACCTAGAAATGGTCACTGTGTCTAGTCGGGGTCGCCGTCGTTTGCTCCGATCACCTGGAGTTCCAGTTTCCAGTTGCCGTCACTGACCTTGGTGGACTTGGCAAGCTGGAGCGGGGTCACGCCGTTTTCGATCAGCAGTTCCTTCGACAAGGTACGGCGTCCATCGGTGAATGACACGATGGCACACATGTCTCCAATGCGAAACTGGCCGATGTCCTGGCCTAGTTCGGTGATCTGGGATCTGACCTCTTTGAGTTCACGGGCAGAGGCGGATAGCTCTATGGCACGGGCCATGAGTTTCTTGAGCTTGAGGGCCTTGGATTTGTCCACATCGAGGGACTTGAGTTCAGGTAGTTTCTGTAGGGTTTCGTCGCTTCGTCGGGCCATAGTATGTCTCCTGGGTTGGGGGTCAGTTAATCGGTGTTTGACATTTGAACAACAAATGTCTTGTCTAATCCACTGGTGCTGGTGATACCTGTGACTGTGTTGTCGTTAGACTTAAACAACACATTATCGAGGTAGTACTGTACCACTCTCCGCATAGTCTCTTGGTTGAGTGTCAGTGTGTTACTGCCGGATATACCGGAAGTTTTGGTTGGTGTGGCGTCCATAGTCTATTCTCCTATTTCACCCAGGCGGACATGATCTTGCCCTCGCTTTTAATGGGCACTCGACACATGTTAATCCCGGTCTGTTTGTCGGTTAGTACGTTGTCCATGACCTCAGCCATGATGCACTGAATAAGTTCGCCGTGATCCTCTTCGGATTCGATTAGTAGTTCGTCATATATGGTTTGTAGCGGGTAGGATGGGATGTTGTATTCTTTCTCCAGTATCTCCAATCGGTAGTTGACTTCGCCCATGATAAGTTTCATGACCTCAGCCGAATAGCCCTGAATTCCGTGGTTACAGCCTTGGCGTAGCCCAGCCTCTTGGATGTATCTATGGCACGATCTCACCTCTGGTATGCGTCTCACACGACCGCACGGTGTCCAGGCTATACCAAACCGGCGAATCTTCTCCTCTTCGGCATTGAGGTATTTCTGAACTTGGTCGTACAAGCCAAACCACTTGTCGATGAAGGCATTGCACCAGTCTTCGTCCATGTAGGAAGGCATGGGCATGTTCGCCGATGAGAATGTGACCGACATCAGATCCAATAAACCCAAGCCAGTAATGAGGTATACTACGGCAAAGTTGGTCGATTTTGATGGAGCACGTTTGTATAGAGCAAACTCATCCCAATACACCTTCTCCTCGGGTGTGAGTAACCCAGCATCCTTGCGGCCCAGCATAGCCATCAGGTCGTTGTAGTTGAGTCCGAACGTACCAGCGGCGGTGGCGATGTGGATGTCACCGTCCTTCATGTAGATGTCTATCATGGTGGGGTCGCCACTACGGTCAGCCATGAGCCGTAACTCGATTTGAGACAAGTCACGCTGGGCCATCACAAACCCATAAGGTGCCACAAAGCCAGCACGGATACGACCGCCTAACTTACTACGGGCTGGGATGTTGGCCAGATTCGGTGAGTCACTGGCGGTACGGCCAGTCACGGCTCTGGTCGTCTTGATGCGGGTATGGACTCGCCACTGGTCCTGGTAGTGGAATCGACCGCACACCGGGCAGTCATCTCCACCAGGATGGAACCGGGCCTTGCGGGGCATGGTGCGTGCATACGTTCCATCCAATTTGGAACATTCGCGGTACTCCAAAAACATGGGTACTACCGGGTGGTCACGCTTGAGTTGTTCGAGGGTCTTTTTACCGGTCGATAGCCGGTCGCCACCCTTGGTCTTTTTGATCTTGGCGGTAGTGGACAGATGGAGTTGCAATACATCGTACAGCAGTTCAGCAATCTGCTTACTGGAGTCCACGGCAAACTCACGGCGTACACCCTCGACCAACAACTCGGCGTCATTGTCATCGGCCTCATCGGTGGCGTCTAGCACATCACAAAACCTATCCAGTGACTCGGCTGGGATCTGGGATGTGATGTCGCGTCTCAACTCAGCCATGCGGGTATTGAGTGTGAGAGACAGATCCTCGAAATGATCCTTGTCGATCATCATGCCGTAGCGTTGCATCTTGACGATCATCGGTATGGGCAACAGATCCAGCTTACGGATGTTGTCAGGATCAGGCCGGTTGGGTAGTTCGACTCCACCGAATAGGCTCATGGCATTTGTTCACAGTAGATTCGTATCAGGTACAGAAACTCTTTGTGGGTGAACACAGGCACCTCACACTCGGTCACACGGGCGTGCATGTCACCAACGAACTTGGCCTCTTTGGGGTCCAATACAATGCCGGGTTTGGTGAGGTGGTTGATGTAGGCAATGGCCATCTCGGATTTGGCATTAACTGGTGGCTTACTTCTGGGCATACACTCTCCTCGGGTTGCCATGGGCATTGAGGCCCTTGGCAATGTTGCGTTGATTACGAGCAAGTGTGTTGACTCGCCACACAGCACGTCGGCAGTCGGCACAGGTGGTTGACATTGGACTCTCGGCAGGGTGGTTACAGTGACGACACGTACCCTTGTTGGGGTGGTTGACAAATGCCACTATGCTACCCTCCATTCGGCGCGTACTATTCGTTTACGTTCAGCGGCGAACCATTCACCGACTCTGCCAGTCCAATCCGCGTCACTACACCCGTACTGTACGGCCTGTTCAATCGGCACATGCACAATCGAGCACCGGGGCATACGACCCACAGCCGCCTCCAGTTCCTTCATCCAGGGCTTGCCAATCAATCGAGTCTTCTCTACACCCTTGGAATACTTGGGCATCTCCCACGGGTCATACTCGGACTCAGGATCACCCATCTTTTCCATGATGCGGCGAAGTGTAGATTCGCTCTCGTGCGGCTTGGACACACTGACATCCTTGCGGTGGTTCTTACCGCATGTGGGACAGGACTTGCCGACCGGATGAGGCACCACAGATCGCAGTTCAGTCGAGGCGTATCCCAGTGCCTCAGCCAGCCAGCCCTCCAGCTTAGATTTGGAGTACGGGATCACAGTCTCCCGATAGCTGACCATGCGATGGCCAAACAACCTGTAGGTTAGTGCCTTTAAGCCCTGTGGCTTGTTGCCGATGTGGTACGAGTCCTGCATGGTGTCTTCGGCTATCAAGTCGGATATTCCAATTTGGAACAATTCGTCCAAGTCCCACGGGGCATTGTGCATGATGACACGATTGTCGTATGTAAAGGCCAACCATGCCCCAAAATCCTCCACGTTACTTCGGTCACTGGTGAGAAACATAAACCCGACTCCGGGTTGTGTGGAGAACTGTACTGACCACATCCGGCCTTCGTCACTCTCGGTGTCGATTGGCAGTGCCGAATAGTACTCAGGTTCGGCTCCCACAGCCTCCCAGAACCCTCCAGGGGGTATCAATGTGTACCGGATGGGGATCGACGGCGGCACGGGCGGTTTCCACTGACCAGACAGCCATCTGCCGAAGTTGGTCCAGTCCTCCAATAGCTGGATCATGTACCGGGTTTCGTGCATACCGACTGCCGGGGAGTACATGGGGACGATTGTGCCGGTCCAGCCGAACAGTTCACCGGGACGTGGGAAGCCATGCTCCATTTCCAAGTTGATACCGGGTACCAGTGAATTGGCGACGGCACCGGACAGGATAATTATCTTGGGATTGACGGTATGGATCTCTTCGATCAGATGATTGGATGCACAGGACTCGATAATACCGGCTGTGGGGCGTACATCGCTCTCATTACGCTCGACCCGGCACTGCACAGTATTGGTACAGAAGATCTCAGATCGACGTAATCCAGCCAAATCCAAATACGTATAGTTGAACTCCTGCCCCGCCAGTCCACACAACGGCTCACCGCGCTTGTCCTCGGTCTTGCCGGGGCTGTCACCGATCATCATGATACGTGCGTGAGTCGGGCCGTTCGGTAACACTTGCCGGTGATTGTTCGGGCACTTGGCACACCGGGAATAGGACCAGCTAGTACTCATTGCGAATATCCCACAGCACGTCGGCTTGGCACACCGACGATTCACTGCCGAATATGTCACTGAGGCCGGATTTGGATTTGAGTTCGGGTAACAGATCTTCTTGAAACACCCACTCAACCCACCAGTGATGGTAAGCAACGACACACGCAAGGTGATTGATGGCACGCTTACCCTTAGCCTGTTTAATCGTCAGACCCGTAGTACCGTCCGCAAATACCTTCATGCCTTGGTAGGCTTGTTCAATCGTCCGTCCGTTGAGTGTGGCGGGTCGAGCAAAGAACGCACTGAACCGTCTGTCTCCGGCTGAACTACACTCATAATAAGGTTCACATCCACGCTTTACCATAATCTAGGCTCCTCCGATCCAGTCAATAATAGTGGCGATAGTCTTTTTGCCCAGTCTCAGCCCCTTGATGGACGACCAGTAGTGAGCATCGGCTGTGGCAAGGTGCATCGGCGATTCAAAGTATTTGGCGAGTTCTTTGGCACGGCCATCCACACCCGGCAGTTGGCTCATCCACCGTTCAACTGGGGTTGCTTTGGTGGCGAACACCTGAGGCTTGTGGGATGTCTTGCAATTGGACACAGGGGCGTAGATGGCTTTGGCGGTCTGGTGATCGTTCCACGGCTTGTCCCACCACTTGTACAGGTCGGCAATTACGGTGGACGACTCGTACTTGTTCATGGTGCGTCGAATCCTGATGTTAGCCAGTTCCTCCAGGCTACACAGAAACTTGTCCATCTCAGAGTAGGTGACGTTGCCCCGTACAGTCTGCCAGTCGTTGTAGCGGACCTCCAGGGCACCGTCTTGGGAGCGTCGGTACGGACCCTCGACAATCAGATAGCACACATCATAGGTGTCTAACATCCGGCCAAGCTGACCGCCAGCTAACCGGTTAGATCGCATGGAGTCTACTAGGTCTGGTACGGTTTTCCGTTCGACTCCAACTAACACAGAACCACTGGCACCGTTGCCAACGAACTGAAAGTCGGCATCGAGTTGGGGTGCTAATTCGGCGTTAACACCCATGTTGAGGATTGATTGTAATAACTCGCGCGATCCGACGCGGCTGTCGATGAGTACCATAGGTCAGTCCAGGGGAGGGTGGGTTAGGCTTCTTGGGTTTGTTCCAAGTTGGAACTTTTGGGTACCCGCTTGGCTTGTCTCGACCGTTGCCGCTGGCATATCAGCCGGTTGGCCATCTTACGGTCAGAGCAGAAGTACTCCAGCCGTTCCCACAGATCAGCCTTGGTCGGGGCAAAGAAGATGTACAACAGCCCCACAATCAGTGCAATACCAATCGCACCCTCCACCGGCCAAGTCGTTGTAATATACAGCATCAGTCGTCTCCTCGCTTAGTCAATTCGATCACATAATCCTCGACGGCGAATATGACTTCACCGACGCACACACCCATGCCCTCACCGTGCCAGCGACGGTTGCGACATATACTGAGGTAGGTTCTCAACCCACCTAAATTGCGGCGATTGTACAGGCCGCGAATAAATTGAAGCTCATCCAGCGTAGTCCACGATTCGGATACGCACATGAGCTACACTCCAAAATCAAACCCGATTTGAGTGTCTTCATGTGCAAAGTCGTCGTCGGCTGGCAGCATGATGGCACGTTCAACGGTCGTGTCTACAATCAGTTCGGGGTTGGCGATAGCGGCAAGTGATTGAGACTTTGCGTTCTCGATTGCCGCGTCAATGGTTTCTCCGGTGTAGATGCCAGTGGTTTCAACTGTCATCCGTATAATCACGTCAACGTCCATGGTTTCCCTTTCCCGGTCGGTTAAGTGTTATTGGTTACCCTCGCAATAAATCATACATCATTGCGAACGTGATGGCATCGTCGGTCAGAATAGCGTCGGCACCCTCGATGCCCTTGTTGTCCTGCGATTGAACTACATCACAAGCGAACCGCCAGCCGTCCCGCTCCTGGTCGTCGGACTGGCGCATACGGAGGATGGTGGTCGATTGATAGCCGAGATGCGGTGGGCCATCCCAGGTCAGTGAGCCGGTCTTGACATCATTCTTCCATGTGTCTTTGGCTCGGAACGTGACACAGAGAGTCTTGTGGCGCAGGCTGTCAACCAAGTCGGTCCAGTCCTGTTTAGGTGGCCCCCACACCCGAGACCTACCCACGTCTTGCTTCTTACCAAAGTGGGCGTAGGAAATCCAGTCCCACAACTGCGTTCCACTGTCAATAATAATCGGGTTAATGTCCTTCGACTCACCCAGCTTAATAGTGGCCTCGATCAGACGTTTCTGGGCCGCAACATAGATTTCTTTGCACTTCTCCACGTTGTCATTGGAGGCGAGTGTAAGGGCGTCTTTCTGGGGTACGAAATCTTCCCGGTTCATCATGGGGATCTCAATGCCCATCTCCTCACAGACCTTGCGTATGGTCTGCTTGGCCTTGCGGTCGCACACGATCCAGCCAGGGATCTGATCTCGTTCAGCAGCCCACTCACCGGCTGTGACTAGTAGACGGGTCTTGCCGGTACCCTCGGCACCGAACACGCCTATACAGGCTTCGTCGGGTGAGCCTAGGTCTTGGCAGAAGCCTGGAATAGACTTAATCGGCACGATGCACCACTTTCCAATAGCTGATCCACGGCGTTACTTCGCACCAATCTGACAGCTTTGACCAAAAGATTTCTTTATTTCCGTCCGTGTCTGTCGAATACGCTACCAAAAATCCAACTCTAGCCCAAACGGTAAGTTTGCGAAACTCACCGGCGTGAATCTTAGGGCGTGTGGCCATCGGCTGTACCACGTCTCCCGGTTGTGGATCTATTAACGGGTCGCGTGTATTAGTCGGCACGATAGATTACTCCCCTGTCGATTGAATACTGAGATCCAACGCTGCGTTTGGTGGTCCAGTTGCGTAGTTCGATCCAGCGTACTTTTTCTTCGTTGTCTTTGGTGTATGCCACCAGATTCTCTAGTCGGTAAACCACAGTCAACTCGATGATGTACGGAGTCATCACAGAGTCCACAGTGAACCCTACAATGTCTCCGGGCTTTGGGTCGTGGAACGGATCTCTGTTGTCGGGGGATATGTACATGTATCGCTTGAGTGTAGCCATGTTACCTTTCTCTCTCCATTCGCCTTAGTCTAGCGTCTTCTACTTTGGGTGATTCCGGCATCACCATCCAATGGGTCGGGGTGCGGTATATGGCTTCGTTCATGCCATCCCGGTGAGTGTCCTCCGGTCCCTCGATTGCGCGAAACCACACGTCGCCCATGAGGTACGCTCCCACCGGGTACAAGTCGTCCTCGTGTTGAGTGAGTAAGACTTCACACTCACGCAACTCGCCGGATTTGTACAATTCAATGGCCGATTTAATAGGTCTCCAGCGTCGTCGCATATTACCTCATGTCCTTTGCAGTCTCCAGCATTATTTTCCACCACGCTTCAATTTCACGGTTATCAAACTCCACCAGTGTGGTAGTCAGTATCGGGTTGTATGGCCGGGTGTAATCGCCCATCATCCAGCACACGTCATACATCACATGGTTCAATTTCTCTTGGGCGCAGTATGCCAGCCCTTGCTTACAATACAGCCACATCTGTTCAATCGGCTGGATCTTTTTGGTGGTGAACTTACACTCCCATATAGTCATGTCGTGATAGCCGAGATACAGGCCGTCCGGGGTACCGTAGATACCGTCACGCTCTGACTCAGTGGGTTGCCACAAAAGTTCCGAATCGGAATAAGTGGATGCCCGGAACTCTTCCCAGGCCACACCGACAGCAGGCAAGGCGGGATAGGTCTCTCCGTCAAAATCACCAAAGGGTGATGGACCGTCGTTCAACTGACCGGCAGCAAGAGCTAACCGTTTGTTGATCTCCTGGACATGCACTCCGATGGAGCGGGGCGTGGTCGGGTATGGCCGTTGGGTGCGGTTGGCCATCTGGAGTTTGGTCAACTCGACAGTTTTGCTGAATAGTGTACGCATCGGTCCCGGTCACGGCCCTTTGTAAAATAGACGGGGGAATGGTTACCCCCGTCAAGAGTCAAATAGTAGTATCTACTATCTAGGCCGCTTCGGGCAGGACGATTGCGCCGTCGTCCATGTAACCGCCGACCTCACCCAAGATCTCCTCGAAGTCACCGGACTTGATGAGAGACTGACAAGCCGTCAACATCTTCGGCGGTTTCTTGGCCTTGGAATAGGCACTGGTGAAGTGCCCGACCAACTGAGCCACCGACTTGATCTTGTTGGATTCCCCGCCCTTGGTCTTGGCGACTTCGGCCAGGATCTCCATGACCAACTCTTTCGCGTCGTCACTGCCGGATTCAGCAGGGGCAGCAGCAGACGTTTTTTCCGATTTGGAAGATTCGGACTTGGCCGACCCGCCCTTGATATAGGTGGGGTTGAGCCATTTCTTGACGATCTTGTACGTCACGTCGTTTTCCGTGCCGTCGTTGTTCTTCATGGGCCGGGTGTTGAGTCGGGTACCCAACAGGTCGTTGCATTCCTTGGAGGTGGCAGAGGCAACATACGCCTTCAGGCCCACGAAATCCGGCGCATACGACCGGTCCAGGATCGACTTGGGGAAGCCGAGTTTGCACAGCGATTCGAGGAACACGAGTGCCCCGGCAGACTTGTTGAACGTGTCACTGGGGTTGACAGCATAGATCGTGTTGCCCTCGGTGCCTTCGTCACTGCCCAGATCCTTGGGATCGTCGTCGTCAGCGTTCGACGCCTTGCCGGGATGGAACTTGTCGCCGATGTTGTTGCCGTATCCCAAAAACAATTCTACGGGTTCAGCGCCCCGGACTGCCTTGCCGTCGTTGTCCAGGACAGCCAGGGAGAGCGACAGTGCTAAGTGGGTCGCCTTGAACTCGGTCTTGTGGTTTTTGAAACACGCGGCAGTTACCTCATAATTGCCGGGTTCAATACCGCCTCCTCCTTGTACTGCTTTGTCAGGGTTGCTAGATGCTCTTGCCATTTAATTTCGATCCGATCCTTTCAAGTTGTGGTTGTTGGCCAGTTACTCAAGTATAGTTTCAAGGTGAAACCAAGTCAAGTAATTAAAAAGAAAAATGCGTCACCGAACGAACAATTTAGCGGCTAATGACTCCCGCCGAATGCGCAGTGCGTGAATCTCCCGGTCTAAATAATTCTGCACGCTTTTGCTTGACTTATTGGATTTCCCTAAGCTCTGAATCAATGCCAGCTTAATTCGTTCGGCGAACTCGATTTGGTTATTGACAGCTTCGATCATTGCGTATGTGTCGGGTACCATGTGGGTTATGTCTCCTCAACTTGTAATCTTCGCAAGTAAAATCACACTCCGAGTAGTCAGTGTGCGTATTTCTTCGTCCAGACCAACCAGAAAACTGTAGCAAAATCTATTTCTTTCTGGGCTACATTCACGTACTGCGTCTCGAACGCGTTTAAGTAACGCTAGTTCTTTCTCAACGGACGCTAAAGTGTCTATACAGTCGTCTAACAACTCTTTGTTATCCATGTGTCTCCTTTACAATTTGGGCAACGGTGCCGGTAATTCATTAATTGACTTGACTTTGAACCATCGCGGCATGAACGACGAGCCACGCTTGATTAACTGAGTCACGTTGTCGTCAATAATGAACGTCACACCGAGATCATTACTATACCTGTTTATGCGGCCACATGCTTGCACTAAGTCTTGTGCTGCCACATAGCTCATGTAATCACTGTCTCGGGCAATACGCGCCTTGACCAGCTTGGACCCGAGATTGGGGTACGCCAGCTTGGACACGATCTGGTACTCAGCATTGGGACCGCTGAAATCCCATCCGGTGGAGAACGACGGGGACAGCAGCACTGAGCCATTGTCACTAATCATGAACCGGTCGTAGGCTTCCGTGGCTGTTTTGGATGCTGGGTCGGCTGCACCGTTGACCACTGGGTTGACGAACGCCGGTAGATTCTCCCGGATCTGTCGGGCGCGATCATACGACACACTGTGGACTAGGCCCTTTCGGTCATTGCCCCACGCACAGATCTCAGCTATACGATTCAGCCACCGCCGCGTGTCTTCGTCAGTCATCTTACGGCCCACGGCTGCGGTCGGGATGTGGTATACAGGGCCGTTCTCGGCTGGGAACTGTCTAGGCCATTCTTTGAAATCAGTGTCGGCTTTGGGTATGCCCATGTAACTGAGGGTCTTGGGGCGCAGTGTAGCGGACAACAGCACCACCTTCTCCACGCCTTGGAATAGACGCTCCCGGTACATCCCCGGCCAGATGCACTCGAACCTGAACACCCGGCCCTTGTCGGTACCTTCCTCCATGGATATCAGCCAGTTATCGTTCAACAGCTTGAGCCGGTTGACTCTATCCAACAGGCTGTCTACCTCACGGAACTCACGCATGGCCCGGTCTTTGGTTGTGCCGAACATGGACGACATACGAGCCTTGAGCCGGTGGTACTGGGCGGCTACTACATTGTGGATGTGGTCACCCATTGCCGCCCATACCTCGATGGTTTCCTGGTGTGGTAGATCACCAATGTCACCGCCGCAACGTCGATACTCGAACTCATGGATATGGAAATCCAGTGAAGCACTCAGCCAGTCGGGGGCTAAGTGGGCCTCGTCCAATATGAGGATGTCGGGCTTGACCATACCGGCACCGTTTTGATTGACTGACATCCAGTACGGGTAATTAGTCAGTGGCCGGTCGTGTTCATTAGCTGCTTTGAGAGCGCAGATGTACGGGCATCCATCCCGGTCACCGCAGCCCTGGTGCTGGCCCTCTAAGCAGTTGCCGCCCTCCCAGCATGGGTAATTGGCACGGCCACGGATGGACGCCAGCATACCGGGGAAGGTAGATAGATATTGGTTCTCCAGACCAAGAGATGCCGTGAGTATGGTTGACTTGGTACCGGATAACTTGGATGTCAACACAGAGATCCCGGATTTGCCTATGCCGGTAGGTGCTCCGATTGCGACGAATCGGGCATCACTAGTGAGTATGTAATCTACTACGTCGATCTGTGCTGGGCGGAATGATTCGTAGGTTGGTGGGAATCCATAGTCGGACGGGTCGAGGATCATGGGTAGCGTGTATTAATCCATATCGGTCTGGGTCACAACGGTGCCATCGTTGATCGTAGTTACATTGACCGGGCCATTGTAGTGAGCGGCCCACAGGTCACCAATGTATGTTATCTCATTGATGATGTAATTGTCCCACCAGTCGGGCGAGTGTATGTGGTCAATGGCAAAGTTGCGTGCATCCCGCTCGTTGTTGTTGGGGATAGCTACCACGATTGATAGCTTGGTACGCATAGACGGCGTGATACTCAGCCAACGGACATCAAGACGAAACAGGTACAGTTGTTTCATGTTAGTTAATAGTCTCCGTTCAATCTTCCAATTCGGAACTTTCACAGCCTAATTCACTGTACAACATCGTGATCGTATGCAGTGGGCACACATACCGTGATAGCTGTGCGGCATACTCTCTGACTGACATTGCCCACGCAGACCGGTGGGACTTACGGGCTTGACGGGACAATCGTTGTCTCGTGCGGTTAGTACAGGTGGTGCAGTGACCGCATACACAGGTGATGGTCGGCATACGGACTGGACATGGATTAGGCTGTGTTTACCTTTTGGCCTAGACGAATGGCAAGGTCAAGCAGTCGATTGCTGCATAGACACGGCATCACGTGCAACATTCTGGCAGCTTCACGTACCACTTCTGATTTAATCTGTGCGGCGTGCTCGGCTGGGCTGGCGGCGAGGGCGGGTTTCGTGATGCGGTCGAAGTGATCTATGCAAGACACGATGCCCGCCGCCATGCCTTTGCCGTACTGCCCCTCTGACCAGCACAGAGCGCCCTTGCTGCCAACAGGCCCAAGCATGGACTGGAAGAACTTTCTCGTATCCTCCAGCGCCACGCGCAACCCAGCCACGGTCGCGGCGAGGTCGTCGCGCTGTTTGGTCAGATCGGCAATGGTAGCAGCCATGGAGTGCGCGGCCATGGCATCATCCTCAGCCGTATTGATGCCAGTGATCGTACCCAGGCTAAAATTACCAATCATCATCTGAACACGCATCGCCAGATTAGGCCGATTGGCTATACCATCAGGCCCATCGTCGCAGTCAGCGTAGTTGTCACACTCATCGTATATGGCCCGTAGAGCGGTCCTAAGTACCGCAGAGTCATCCGGTTTATCCTTCGGTGTCGGCATCGACGTCGCCTTTCACACTCGTGTCGTCCGTCCACGCCTGCCGGTCGAAGTCACTGTTGGGGTCTACTTCAAACAGAAAGCCGGTAAATACCTTGGCAACAAACGCCTCCCGGTCCTCGCCCATGTTTGGATTAATTCGGTCCAGCTTGCTCTCCAATCGCGCACACACAGCACCCAGGGACGGTAAATCAATACGGTACCCGCGCTGGTAGAACTTCAACATACGAAGGATGGACCCGCCAACCTCTTCGATGCGCTTGGGGGAGGTGTAGTGGAGACGGCGTGCGGCCAGATCAGGGTAGAACCGGTCAGATACCAGTGATGTCATCTCCCGGCCATTGTGGTAGATCAGGGCTTGGGCGATGGTGAAGTCGAAGCTCCAGATACAATCTTCCGGTAGCGTGAACTTCCACTTGGTGATGATCTGGAGCGTATAGGGCTTGACTTTGATCGAAAAGGCGTTGTCGGTTGTGAACGTCGTCGGCACCTGTTTGGCCAGCGCACTGAGCAATCTCAGCTTGACTTTCACAAACACGTCTTCATCGGCCACAAAGATGTCGATGTCATTCACAGGTTCGTTGGCGATACATGACCGGATAAATCCTCCGGCGATGAATACTTTGCCGTGAAACTCGGCAAGTAAAGCTCTCACATAATCTGGTAATCGGCGTACACACCAGTTAATGTCGGTCGTGAGTAATTGCATTGGTCTCCCTTGCTGCGATCAGTGTGATTGTGTAAGTTAAACAGCGTCTTGGTAAAATGCGGCGCTGCAATGCGAACAACGAACGATGGAAGAGTGTAACTGACCGCACTCATACGAACCAGTCAGCCCAACTTGCGGATCAATGACTACTTGGCACACATACGCGCCGTCTGTACGCTTGGCTATCTTTGGTGCCACCGTGCCACATACCGGACATTGTCCGTTAGCTGGTTTGACTGGGGGTGGAGCGCCACCGCCCATAGTAGGTAGTTTGATCTGAGCCACTGCCACTGCCACAGCCGCAGCCGCAGCACCAGACAACCCAAAAAACCATGATCGACGATACATTGTAAGTGTCTCCAGATGAATTATACCCCAGTGGTCGTCAATACGCTGAGGTGCCGTATGTAAGTCGTCGCAGTAGCAGTACCGTCTCATTGACCGCACCGCGATGATGACTAATCGGGGTTAGCCGATATGTGGTTGTTACTGCTTGAACAAGATCGCCCGTACAGCACAGTCTTTAGCCTCAAGCAACTTACGAAGGGCCACCGTCTTTTCGGGGTTGTCGGGTAAGGTACCCGAGATGAGTTGAGCGAGTTCACCGAACGGCTTACTGACTGCCTGTAAGTGTTCCGGTAAGTGGGAATAAGCAAAGAACTGAAGTAAATACATATGGTTTCTCCTGGATTGAACTAGTGGGGGAAGGCTGGCATGTGACCTTCCCCCTGTCCACCGCGCCGTCGCTATGACAGTACGTTTGTTGCGTAGGTGGACTATACCGACATACGCCGGTAATCTCGGTGGGTTACTTCTTTCCCTTGGCCGCTTTGGGAGCCTTGGCAGCTTCAGCTTCAGCCTTGAGACGTTCCTTCTCGGCAACTTCTTCGGCCTTCTGCTGTTCCTTGTATTCCTTGGCCTTGGCCTTTTTGGTGGCAGAGTCAGTACCAACCATCTCATCGAACAGGTTCAACAGCTTGCGGTCGGTGCCAGTGCCGGGGATGTACTCGCCGGTCAGGTAATCGACAAACGCCACCACCTCAGGACCGTAGCAGGCTTCGGTGATCTGACCGAACCATTCACTGATGGCCTTGGCGTTGCGCTTGCCGACACTGACACCAGATTCACTGGCGGCAGCTTGGACGTGGCGGCTGGTCATGCTGGCAGCACCGTCAGTTTGTTCCGAATTGGAAGATTGGGCGGCGGCATCCTGCTTGGCCAGTTCGGAAGCGCGTTCGGTCACCTCGGCACGCTTGTCGTCGGGCACGGCCATCAGTTTCAGTGCGGCATCCAGGCTCTTGATCTCACCGGACGCGATCCGGGATTTGATCTCGGGCGGTGCAGCGGCCACCTTGCCGTACTCGCTCACACGGGAGGGGAGGATACCCAGATACTCGGCAACCTTGGAGTCGGCACCACGGCCCTTCCAGCCGTTGCGCTCACGGGACTCACGGATGATGCCAATCATGTCGTTGAGAGAGTTCTGGGTGCGCTCGATGTTGGACACAACCGCGATCCGGTAGAAGTCGGCGGCATCGTCGCGTAACAGGATCTCGACTTTCATCGGTTCGTCGGGGGCCTTACCACCACTACAGTAGCCCTCGTTAATCAGCTTGATCGCATCGACACGGCCACCGCCGTCGATGTACTCGTAGATGCCATCGCTGTCGCTGTGGATGGCAATCACGGGATGGGTCTGGCCGGTTGAACAGATGGACTTGGCCATGCGTTGGACACGCTCGGTACGCTGTTCGGCGGTCTCGGCGGGTCGGGCCTTTTCATTGGCCTCGTTGGGAATGAGTTGTTCGGGGTAGATCCGAAGGGTTTGATTGTTGCTCATGGTGTCTCCTGGTGGTGATCGGTTAATTGTTAATCGGTGGACAGTTCCAACTGTACGACATTCTAGGTGAAAGTGTCAAGAGTAAACATCAGTATTTGTTTGGGCCAGTGACGGCGGGGTGAAATGGCGTCGATCAATCATGTAGTTGAGCACGTCCACCACACTGTGAGCGCCGATCTTAACCATGGCGTTGTAGCGGTGGACATCAACAGTCTTGGTGGCGACACCAAGCATGGTGGCTATCTGCTTGTTGCGATGGCCCTGGCAGATGAGCAGTAGAACTTGTAGCTCACGGGGCGACGGACGAATCTTGCGGACGGTAGCGGACACAGAATATCTCCTGGTTAAATGTGGGCAAAGTTCCGAATTGGAACAAGTGGGAAACGGGGCCGTCTCGCGCCCACGCACGCGATAGAACCCCTGTATGTATATAGATACTAAAGTATCTATATACATCCTGTCCCCTTATATGTCAAGTGGTGGATTTCATCATCGCGTGGTGGCAGTTGGCGTGGTGCTTGTCGAGCAGCAAAAACAGCGATTTGTTGTCCATATCGAGCGTCGTTTGGGGGATCAATTGGCGGCAGTAATCACAGTACAGCAGTACGTTATGCTCCCTACCGTCACGAGCCGCGATGCGCCGGTCGCGTGCGTCGATGATGGATTTAATCCACTCGCGCTGACTGCGCTCGTACTCGGCCATCTCGTTAAATACAGTATCTACGTATTCCCTGAAGGCATGTAGAAATTCAGTCGTTTCCACGTTATTCTCCTGGGTTAATCACTGGCGTCAAGTGGTGGATTGTTGGTCGATGCCAGTGGGTCTGTAACCTCAACAATTTGCCACATTTCGTACTCATTTCCATTCCGTTGTTTGAGTAAATCATACGCGGCTTCTACATCCCCGGCTGCGGCTTTCTCGTAGTATCGGCGCTCTACTTTTCGGAGATATCCGCCTGTATTTTCGCCGTCTTTCGGGTCGCTGTATACACCCCATTCAGTGTCCAGATGCTTGAATAGACGATAGAATCCGGCGCGGTATTTCTCCTTGGTGGACACGTCGATTAGCATGGTGTCGGCCTTGCGGTTTTGGTACAAAAGTACGGTCACATTAGTCTCCTGGGTCGATGGTATACATCGTTTTGGTGCTGGTTAATTCGCGTGATAGGCTGTCCTCCAGCCACCACACTTTACCGCACGATGAGTCTATACATTCGACTAGTCTCACCGGTTTGTTGTCTCGTATACCGGTCCAGTCTGTCGGCTGGTATCGGTTCTGGCAGTTCGGGCAGATCGCGGTCGGGTCAAGCACGGTAGGCACACTCCTGGGTTGTATCGGTCGTTTGAAGCCAGTAGCACATGCAGCACTGGGGAGAGGAACATCGAAATAATACATGGACCTCCCATAGTGCGTCAATGAAGTCGATGATGGTGGGCTGTAGTGGGTGGTTACAGCTAGGGCATGGGTGGGGCATGGGGTTACTCGGGTGTTAGCTTGGCAAGTTCCGCCTTCAGCCGGTCTACCTCAGCGAGTGCATACACAGTCGTGCGTAGTATGGCCTCTACAGGCACGCGGAATACCAGCTTGCCGGTCTGTTCGTCGCGTATGAACATACGGTCCATGGGCTTCGTGGTGTTGACCAGTAGATAATAGCCCTCGGCATTGGCCTCGGTGCGTTTGATGAGTAGATCGGCGTCTACCACCTGGAAGTCGTGTCGTTTGATATACATTTCGTCGGTCCTTTCATTTGTTCCAATTCGGAAGATTGGCTTACACATCCAGGTCAATAAAATCCCCGGCTGCTTTACCTCTCTCCATTTCGAGCGGCATATTAACATATATCTCTGTCGTGCGTATGGACGCATGACCGAGTGTACGTTGAATCTGTTCGAGGGGCGCTCCTCCTTTACGTGCGCGACGGCCATAGAATCTTCGGGCGTCGTGTGGAGCAATCCCGGAGACTCCGGCTGCGGCTGCGGTGTCTCGGATGATTTTGTATATCATGTCGGATTTGATGCCGAACACAGGCTGGCTACTCATGACCATCCCACCCTTTGGTGGCCCGTTCGCGTTCAATCAACGCGGTATACAGCGGGTCGGGACTGAATAATACCTCGGCTATTTTGGGCACGGCGGCGATGATGTGACGGGTGTATTGGCTGTACGACTTTCTCCATTTACGGCTCATGTTGCGGGTCGATTTGATGTCTGGACCTTTGCGGGGTGGGAGCTTGCTGGTGGGCATGTGTTGGTCTCCTGGTTATGTGTTAATTGTCCCAGCTAAACGCTTAGTACTGGGTATACTTTGGCAATTTATAGGTTATCCCTATATAGGTTTGGCCGGGTGGCAGACCAGATCAGCCAGCAACTTGGTCAGTCCCCAGTACACAGCAGGGCCGGTATTCGGGTATTTAATGGATGTCATTTCCAGTATCTTTCTCAGTAGCTCTACGTCACGCCGCTTCAGATTCCACACGGCTTTTCCCTGTGAGTCACCCAACTCCAGAGTGTTATTCATGCCGTACAGTATGCCGCCCGGTTGATTCAGTGATTTACATGTATGGTCGTAATGATGGTCTGAACCTTCACGCATTACCTGTATTTCGTAGGCGGAGAACTCCACCTCAAATACCGGCTCATAGTCTATGCTAATCAGTTTCATGGGTTGTAATCTCCTCGGTTATCTCTATATAGGTTCCGCCCGGTCAGCGCCCGACTCGACACGCCAGCGTTCGATGTATCGGGCACACCAATCACTGCATGGGACCGTGCGACGTTTGCCACCCTTGCCGATAATGTCTACCCAGGCGTAACGACCGTCCTGGAGTTGCCAGTGGGACCATGCGAGGGATTCAAGCTCAGATCGACGTAGACCACATCCGTATGCAGTTGCGATCAATGCCGCGTCTCGTGTGCCGGTCGGACGGTCCAGCGCGACTGTGATAATGGCCTTGAGTTGTTCGTCGGTGATCCATTTACCGCACCGCTGTCCTGGTTGTCGAGCCATGGGGATGTCCTGGATTGAATAGGCAATATCATCGGCGATTAGATGTTGCGCTTGGGCCTCGCGTACCAACGTCTTGATGGCGGCTAAGGCGATGTTGTGACTGGAGGCGCTATTACGCTTCAGGATGGCACGTAGATGGCCCAGAACGGCCTCCCGTGTGATCGGGAGACCGCTAGACAGGTAACTGGTTATCTCGCGTATGTAGTTGCGTCTGGTGGCGTCTGAGCGTACAGAGACTACAGATCGGCCTGCGAGTTGCGAGATTAGATCGGCGCGGGATTGTACAGGTATGAGTGAACGTGTGGCCATGGTACTCCAATGTTCCAAGTTGGAAAATGTCAGGTTATGGGTATAGGGGAGACGTGAGTAGACTCCCCAATAGGCTATTCGATCAAGCTGTGTACCGTCTGGGCTACTGCAATCCCCAGACGTACCACCGCCCACATTACACACCGCACACTGGCCACGATTAAGGCCATGGTGATTATGTCGATTGGCTCCACTAGTCGTACCCGTGGCAGTAGGTGATATAGGCCAGTAGAATCACCGCCAGTAGTAGTATCAAGCGTTCAATCGGTCGCACGGTCGGCGGTCTCTCCATCTTTCAAAATCTGCAACGCCTGTCCCCAGGTACAGCCACGATCGCGCATGATCCAACGCGCAGTTTCCGCCTCCAGTTCCCTCTCGGCATCCATTAGCTGACGAAACTGATCGTCTGTTTTCCGCATCTGCGGAGTAACGCGAGTCCCAATCGGGTAGGCGCGTAGGCTTGCTTGTAATCTGCTCATTGGGCGGTCTCCTGTTCAATCGGTACTCGGACTTTTCTGATACGCACGCGGTACTGTGGCTGGTTCTCCCTGTATGCCTTTCGCAGTTCCAATGCTTCGCGGAACGTGTCGGCACAAGAGACCTCTTCCCAGGTGCGTTCGACGTACTGATGGATCTGGTATTCGTCGCGGGTTTTGCGGATGTAGGGCATCTAGGTTAGCTCCTTAGGCCAGTTGCCAGCGAACGGGATGTCTATACATGTCTTTCCTGCTCCCGCCCAGTTACTACCCGATTGACTGATGAATAGCTCCATGTTGCTTGGGTAGGCGTAATTGGATAATAGCCACTCCCATACGCCTACCAGGGACACGACGTATAAATCAGTGGCGTGGTAGCTGAAGTGGTCGTCTGTGAGTGCAGGGAACGCGGTTTGCAGTTCTATCTGTAGTTTGGGTTTCATGCGTTATTCCTTCACTGCGTCTAATATCCAACCAGACGGCGCAGCACCGTACATAGATGGGTAGCCGTCTGCTACCACTTCGCAGACTGCCGTACCAGGGTTGACACTGGCATACTTTTGAACGTCCGATAGGTCCATTCCCTGCCAGCATGAGCCACGGTACCAGATGGAATTCCATTGAGTGAGTGTTAAGCGTTTCACAGTCCGCACTCCTCTATCACTGCCACGCACGCGCAACAGAAGCACTCTACACACGAATGCCGGTTATCGGTCGATACACTCGCATGGCGTTTGATGTCTGACACTGGCAGTACAGCGGCTTGACGTTTCCATTCTGCCCACTGGTCACAACTCCGAGTGTATTGGCGGTATTTCGGCTTACCGTAACTGGTCAATGTGCGTATGGTCATAGTAGTAGTCTCCTGGTTAAGTGATTGATATTACAGGGTTTAGCCCTTTAGTGTGTTGGCGGTCAGGCCACAATCAGACAGGCGTTGCCGCGTCAATTTAAGCAATTCTGCCAGTACCGATTTATATTCATCGGTAACGCCGATCCATCCTTTACCGTCTACGAATGTTCCGCCGTCTCCAGCGGCATTGAGTCGATCCTTAAGGCGGAATAGTTCATTGATGCGTGCGTCTAAATTTTCCATGGTCAGTAATCTCCTAGATGTGAGTGTCAGTACTTGCGTGTGAGTAGGCGAACCATACCCACAATAAACAGTGTGCCGATTGATAGCGGTATGAGGTGCTACAGGCCCATCAGTTTGTCTGTTTAGCGTATTGCACACAGAACGCTTTGCACAGCTCTATCGGACTGCCGGAGTAGTGTGATTTCAGCTTGTATGCTTCGCTACCATTGAACAGTGTTTCGCCGTTGCGTGTTACCAGCATATGGCCTGTACACTGGTCGATCCATACGTGTTTAATCTCCAGTCCCATCTCTGCAACTTTTGGCCAGGTGCACATGATGTCCCATTCGACATCAGTCATTAGGGATTGGCGGAAATCATCGTACATCATTTCTTTGATACCGCCGCGATTGCGACCGCTGATACGCAAGTGAAAATCATTGGACAGTGCCGGTTTGACAGTCACGGTATGTTCTGTCCATCCGTCATACCCGCCCCATTCATCCATATGGTGATACGAGGTATTGAATACCAGCTTATCGCCGTGAGACTCGTCCAGGTCGAGCGTAGTACCAGCGTCATAACCTGACCCTGATGGTAGGTGATCTTTCACTAGACTCTCTATCATGTCTGTGTGACGGTCGAACCATGCGTGGTCTGGTTTCTTGGCGCAGTTTTCCCGTGCTGTGAGTAGCGTACTTAATTCGCTGTATAGGTAGCGTGCCATGGTGGTGATTCTCCTGATTGGGTTGTGTTGGTTTAGCTTGCAATTGACCGGATGTATACCGCAGATGGCATGTCTAACGGCAATGGTCCGGGCACATGGGTGAGCGTATGTACTTGACCGCTGTACATACACATACGGTAGCTGAATGGACCGTCTGCAATACGGCGGAGTGATTCGCGCTGTTGATAGGTGATAGGGGGCACGGTCGTGTGAATCTCCCTACACGTGAATGAATCGAATGGACTCGCGCCGTACATTGGGCAGTTCCACGGCTAACAGGTCAAGTGCTTGGGTAGCCGTGGCACGATTCCATTCATCGGCACGGATGAGCAATCCACCGCAAGTGAGCAATCGGTAAACGTGGCGTGTGCCGTTCCAACAAAATTGTACTCTGATACGCATGGGTGTGAATCTCCTGAATTGAATTTGGTCTACTACGCTCGAATGAAAAACACGTCAACACATTCGTTACCGCCGTGAGTCCATGGCACTGTACGGTCTAGCTTCCATCGACCCCGTACATCCTGATCCTTACGCGCGACCGTGAGCATCTGGGCCTCTGTGGGCATACCTAGGTCCCACTTGAGATCGACGCGCATGTACAGTTCATTACCTTGCGGTTGGAAGCATACAACGCGGTCGTGCTGGCCGAACACAGTCACTACTGAATCGTGGTCATTGACTAGTACGTTCAAATGTCCGTTACTGACGGCTGTGAGAAATTGTGACATGGGTGTTAATCTCCTAGAATGCGAATGTTCCAATTTGGAAGTTTGGTCTAGCTGGCTAGCCCGGCATCCTTACGCCAGCGCAAATAGGCGCTCAGTGTGCTCCAGCATTGACTGATAGCACCGCGTACCAGTTCAATACGAGTAGTGGGCATTCCCGCGCCCATAAACTCCCGTACTACAGCATCTTGTATGCCCACTTCAAACACTCGGGTAACCAAGGCTGGATCAATCCAACGCTCGCACATATGGGTCAGATCGGTAGACAGTACCGCGCCTAGAATCCAGCCTTGAATGCGTGGAGTATCGCCCAGTGCAGGAGCGTACTGTATACGCGCTACCATGCGTCCTAGGCGCTCTTGTGCGCCCTCGGTATAGGTAAACAGGTTACCTACTTGGCATTTGCGCTTACTCCAACCGATAGTACTGGAATTAGGGCATGTCACTTGTTTCTTGTCGAATGTTGCATCGTGTCTCATGGGTTGTAATCTCCTAATCAATGGTGGAAGTTTGGTCTAGATGTTGGCCAGTACCTTACGTGGCACTCGGTTAGCCTTGATCCATGCCGCAAGTTCGGCACGGTCAAGGTTACGGATGGCAGTATCGAACCTGAATCCATAGGACTCACTGTAGTAGTCTCCAGACGGTACCAGTGACTCGTAGAAGGTCAATAGCGCGTCTGTACTGATGTCTGTGAGTCTGTCATCAGTCTCGATTGATAGCCGGAATGCACGTGTGATCTCGCGTACAAATTCCTTCCATCCAAACGATTCCCAAGCCTGCATATAGTTCTCATGCTCACGAGTGGACAAGTCGTCTTCGTCCAGTACAGGGCGATTCTCTAAGCTGGATTCAATCTCTTCAACATCGGCTAACCTGTCAGGATGCACAATCACAATCTCGAACCAACCATTCGCCCAATGGCCGAACCGATGCACCTCACAAGTGTCTGACTCGCCGCCTAGAGTCTTAAGTTGTGAGGCCCAATTGGACTCTGTGAGGCAACCTGAGTCTCGGTTACGCGAGACTGGCGCAACGAGCCAATCTTGTTGATCGGGCAATGCTAGCCCCTTGCAATCGAATCCAGTGGGTTGAAAATCTTTGTAGAGTCGCATGTGATTAACCTTCCATCGCCATCAGTGTGAGATTGATAAACACCGCCAGTAACCACAAGAGCGCTACCAGTGTGATGTAGTCGGATGCGGTGAAACGTGGGCGCATATTAGTCCGGTAACGGGTAACGCTTGACTCCACTCACAATCCACGCGGGGAAATGCGACCGCAATATGTCCGCCGAATCCGCGAATGTAGTGTCAATGCGTGCCATGATATACCGGGCTGCCGCGCGTTGTCGTAGTTCGTAAAGTCTGACTGTCTGCGAGTAGTTCATGTTGTTTGCTCCTGTAATCACGCTAATTTATCACCTAGAACAACGCAAGCATAATCCACAATATTAATAGATTTTAATGAACGTAAACAACAGGCCCACTAATCTTCCAACTTGGAACAATCACTAACTACCAATGTTATCAACAACATACCCAGGCACTGTATAATATTTATACACTGTCTAAAATTTGTACACTGGCCTGGAAACCCGTGAGTGTATAAAAATTAGACACTCGATGGCGTATCACGGCAATGATTGGCGCTGTAGTCCCTGCCAGAAATGGAACAGGCAGGATAAGGTGAGTTGTGTAGAGTGCGGAAAAGCGCCAGCCCGGTATATTACCCGGTCGGACCAAGCACGTCATCAGCGCGCGCGTGTTGCAACTAAACGAGTTAGCTACATAACTTCCAAATTGGAACAAGCCCAAAACGAACAAGACATGTAGCAGTGGCCGCGCCAGCGGACACAATACATGGCTTTAATACAGTAACGCTAATAACAGTTAGCATGATTAGCAGAGCCATGGACGCTGGCAGGGTCAACGATGGCCAGTGCTCAATCAATCAATGAACGCACGCGCGCGAGGGCAGGCGTGGGCAGGCAGGCGTGTGCGCGTGAGGGCGTTCGGCTGGATAGGCCCAGGCCCATTGTTTCGGGGGTGGGGTACGGGCGCCATCATAATAACCATCGGACGCCCACAATTTTTGTAAAAATTTTCAGCGGCCAAATTCTCAACTAGAAACTGCGCCAATCCATCCAATCGAATCTTCCAACTTGGAACAATCGAGCGGCAGATAAATAGTGATGACGACAGATGTATGTATAGATCGAGCGCAGCGAGATCATACATACATCCCCCACTACCAATCTTCCAACTTGGAATATTCTCCACCTATACAGAGGTGAGCCGACCTCTGTTGATTCCGCCTTCAGTGACTCTCCCGTGCGTACAGATGCAGTATGAATTAACCAATAAATTGAGCGTTAATTCGAGCACGATTTAATCGGCCCCTCACTGCGTTCGGGGCCACGATGTGGGCATTTTGGTGGAATAAGTGGAATCTGCTAAGTCGTTTAAAATCAATAATTTAACTCCTCAACCGATAGGATGTCTATAGTGAGCGAAGCGAACTATAGACATCCCTCTTTTATGTGTATAAATATAATTATATTTATACACATTTTTAAGTTAGTTTAATGTCTATGCAATCCATTGCATAGACATTTTTCCTTATTGCCATTTGACAAAATAACTTGACAAAGTTATTCTTGTTAAAGGGTGGGGGGATGATAGGGGGGGAGAGAGAGTGCAGAGAGAGAGGGGGGAAAGCAGGGGGGAGGGTCTTTTGCTGGCCTTTTGCCCGTTTCTTCCAACTTGGAACTTTCCGCCTTCAGTGACCGCCATGACTAACGATCTTCACGTTTACCCTATTGACGATCTAAGACCACACAACACCAACTCCCGTGATTGCGCCTGTCGTCCCAAAGTAGAGATAGATCAGTCCGATGGATTCGATGTAGTTATGGTGGTGCATAACGCATTCGATTTCCGTGAGAATTTTGAATCTTCCAATTCGGAACTTTCCCAGTAGTATCTATACACGCACGCGGGGATTTTACATGTCATACTTGTCTCAGGTACAACATGACCCACCTGATTAAACTCCTTCTGTTGTTCGCGCTGTCTCTCCCGGCGTTCTCCCTTGGCCGCACTGTTGGTTGGTGTGAGAAAGGTGGGCAGGCTGTAGTCACCGGGGCCGTCAACTCCACCACCAAGGTCCAGAGATCCTACCCCGGTTGCACGGTTACTGTGTATCTGACCGGTAGCGGCGGCACTCTGGCCACACTGTATGCCGATGCAACGGGCGCGACACCCCTTGCCAACCCATACACGGCTGATTCATTGGGTTTCTACGGGTTCTACACCCAAAACGGCACGTATGATATCCAGTTGACTGGTGGAGGTCTGCCGACTCCGATCACACTGGGGGCGATTACAGTCAACCAGTCTATATTCCGCGAGGTCACTGTATGCGGTGCCAAGGGCGACGGTACCACTGATGATGGTCCAGCCATCCAAGCCTGCCTCGATTCTGGCCAGCCGGTGTCGTTTGCTCCGGGTACCTACCTGACCAATAGCTCACTGACCATTACTACGGTCGGCCAGGAGATCATCTGTATCGGCGGGGCGACGATCAAGGCTGGCAGTGGTCTGGGTAATATATTTACTGCCAGTGCCGCCCGTGTGAAGATCCATGGTTGTACGTGGGATGGTGCCTCCCAGGGGTCTAACGGTAATTTCTTACTGTTCAGTACCGGCAATGACTTCAGTTTTTACGACAACGTAATCAAGGCCAACATGCCGGGTCAGTACGGTATGGTTAATCGCGGCTCCCGCATTGATGTTAGCCACAATCACTTTATTGAGATGATGGGGCCTGCCCTGAATGCCCAAGGTACTGCCGCCTCAGTGGTCTACAGTCACAACTTTGTCACGGCCATCACCTCGCAAAATGGGCCATTAGGCGGCACGGCCATCTCAGTATCGGTCGGTGGCAACGGCGGTACGATTGTCGGGGTGGTCTTCTCCGGTAATGCGGTCCAGACCTCCACCGGGTTCTGCTACGAGGCCGGTAATTTCGCCAATTTGACCCTCGATGCGGTCAAAGATGTGACAGTTACAGGCAATACGTGCAAGATTGTCGGTGCCGGTGCCCAGTCGTCCAACTGTAGTACCCAGACCAACGCCAAGCCGTGCGGTGGTGTGTCGTTCAGTACCATGACCAACGGTGTAGTGACTGGATTATCCTATGACGCAGCCGGTCAATCTGCCGATATTGCCGGTATTGAGATGGTTCAGTGCGTCGGATGTGCCGCAGTCGGTAATACTCTACTGGGTGATACGGCTGATACAGTCAATGGCAGCGCCGGGATCTCCCTGAATTGTCGTAATTGTGTGGTGGTGGGCAATCGAGTGGTCAATTTCGGCTATGTAATCGCCAATTCAGCGGTTGTACTGTATACCCGTAGCGATTTCTTGGACGTATCCGGCAACAACATCTCCAATAACGTGATTACCTTCACCGGATCGACCACTGGACCGTCCGGTATGCGTATGAGTTGCAACCATGCTGCCGGTGTGATGGACAATTTCACGTTTAATGGCAATACGGTCAAGGGTCCAGGCAATACATCCGGCTGGAACGGCATGGTGCTGGCAGTTCAAGACCCCGGATGCAGCATAGACAACATCACGCTCACCAATAACTCCTACGCCGACGTATATTTCGGCATTGTGATCGCTGATGTGACCGGAATCCAGTATTCCGGCAACAATTTCAACAATGTGACCACCCCGATGTTCGATAATTCGTCATCGCCGCTGTCGATATTCAGGCCACAGATCATGCCGTACTGGTTGTCAGTGGGAACCCTCAATGCACCTGGATTTACCCTCGATGTCAACGGAAATTTGCGTGTATCGACCGCCGCTGAGGTCGGATCGCTGTATACGCCGTCCATTGTGGTGGGCGGCAGTCTCCGTAATGCCTACTATGGTAATGACAGCCACCAACCGCTGTGGCAGACCGGCGAAGTCATATTCCAGGGCACCTATATTGACCGGTTAGCCGGGGCAATTGACTCCTCCACCACCACTGTCAATGTATACAACGGTGCTGGGTTGCTCACTGGGTACTATTTTTACGTTGACAGTGAGGTGATGCTGATTACTGGCGGTGGTGGCACCAATACACTCACTGTACAGCGCGGGTATCTGGGATCTACTCCAGCCGCCCACATATCGGATCAACCTCTGGCTGTACTGAACGCTGTTGGTGACTCACCCATGTTTACCATCGCGGCTGGCGACACGGGCAGTCCCGGTAATCAGTGGAGATTGCGTATTCAGATGTTAGAGGACGGTGGCGGGTTCATCATGCAAAACGAAGCGTTGTCCACGCAGTTCAAGTTTGGATCTATTCTTGGGCTGGAGGTCACCCCGGACGGTGTGTACCCGCGTGCTCTGCCATACGCTGAACTCGGTGCGATTGATCCGGGTCGGGTGGTCTACTGTACTGATTGCCAGCCGACCGGTACTACACCGTTCGCGTGTGCCAGCGGTGGCAGCGGTTCGTGGGCGTTTGACACTACCGGCGTACGGTCCTGCCCGTTCTAATCTTCCAAATTGGAAGAATCCCCCAAAGTTCCGAATTGGAAGAAACCGATGTACAATAAACTCGTGAAACAATTACTGCTGTTGCTACTCCTGTTTCTTCCAAATTGGAACATTCAGGCCCAAGTGTCCTCCAGTCCAGTAGTATCAGGCGCACAAACGGTTGGTGAGGCGTGTGCCGCTGGATCTAAGTTTTTTGCTAATCTGGCCACCGGTGAGTTGGTCAGTTGTCAGAGTGACGTATGGGCCTATGTAGGTGGTGGCGGTGGAGGGTCAGTCACTACATCGTGTGGGTTGACTGGCACTACGGCTTTGAGACGCCGGGAGGTGGTATCGGTTGAAGCTGGTCCTACCTACACGACTGATGTGGGTGATTGCGGCGCTACTGTATCACTGACCAATGCCGGTACCAAGGCGGTTACGCTGGACAACACGGCGTTCTCCAGTGGCATGTTCGTTACTATTAGGAACTCTGGTAATGGGTTGGCCACGCTTACCCCGTCATCCGGTACCGTGGCTGGTGGTGCAACTCTGCCCATTGCTTTGGGTCAGTGGGCTACGCTGGCCTACGACGGTACTAATTGGGTGATGGTTCAGAACAATCGGGTAACTACCGGCTCTGGGTTGTCCCAAGCCAATGACGAAAACGGGATTGTAATTGATATCGCACCGGAAGTACTGACTACTATTGGGGTCCAAACGGTCACTGATAAGACCCTCATCGCGTCTACCAACTCGGTTGGCCCCTTGGCGATCAAGAACGGATGCACAGACTCAGTAGGAACCGATTCTTACGCCTGTGCTCTGTCACCCGTCCTGACGGCGTACAGCAACGGCGGCATGTACTGGTTCATCGCTGGGACCGCCAACACTGGTGCGGCCACCATCGACCTTGGGCCTGGGGTAAAGACCATCAAGAAGGTCGCAGGCGGCGTCACCACGGACCTTGCCACCAACGACATTCGCATCGGCCAAGTCGTGCTGATTCAGTACGACGGGACCAACATGCAGATGCAGAGTACGCTGGGGAATGCGGCGAGTGGTGGTGGCGGTAAGTTTATTGTGGTAACGCAGCATATCGTTCCGGCTGGAGCGGTGCAAGTAACTGCCGCAAGTAGCTTCTCTACCTCCCTCTATCAACCTATTCGGCTTAACGCCACTTCCGCAGAGGATGACATGGCGGTACCGATGCCAACCGCAACAACAGCCACTAAGCTATGCGTGCGGACTTTCTACGGAACGCAACCAGCAGACGGTGCTCTGACAGTGACGCTCCGCAAGGATACCGCTGGGAACGGAACATTTGCGTCTACTTCTCTAGTCGCTACTGTTCCAGCTAACGGCGTTGCTGGATTGTATTGCGACACGATGAACTCGGCTTCTATCAGCGCAGATGACAAGATTGTTTTACTGATAGAGAATACGGCAAGCACGGTCAGCGGTTATTTGGCCAGCATCTCAATGGAGCTTGCCAACCTGTAAGGAAATGCATGCCAATACTATTACTCCTTGCACTGTTAATATTGCCTTCGTCGGCGTCTGCCCAAGTGTCATATACCCTATCAGGAGGGCAGATATCCGCCCTGACTTATAACGGTCAATCATGGCGCACGCTGCCAGACCCTCTCGGGTACCCGTATGGTGACGCCACGATAAACGGGGTAAACACTGGATTCGAGCAACCCGCCGTCTCAAACACAGCCAATACGCTTACCCACACATTCCAAGGCGGAACCGCCAATGAGTTTGTAATTGTCTCTACTTTTACGGCCAGCACTGACACACTGAGGGTCGATATCGTAGTAACGAATAACGCCAGTTCCGGGGCGATGACAACCTTGAGTTACGGGATGTTCACCGTTACAGCCCCGTCTGCGACCACATCTCCAGCATCTCCGACGACTTTTGCTGCCCTGCAAGCTGACATGGATGAACCATACGGATATTTCTATGGTGCAAGTTGGGCACTCTCTGCTTGGCTTGGAGACTACTCTAACAATCCAAGGATCACATCGGCCTCTAATGGCCCTGGACAAGTTAACTACAACTGGAGTATTTCAGTTCCGGCGCTGAACACGCCAGGGAACAAGCCATTCAGTGTAGCTGGTGGTGGGGGTACATGGGCGACGACACTGTGGTTTAAGTTTGCCGCCACGCAAGCATCAGAACAGTCGATGACTACGGATGCGGTTCTGGCATATAGATCATCTTATCCATATGTCCAAAATTACCCGGATCGCCGGGCATGGGCAGAATGGTATACGGCGGATCACGTCAACGCCACGTCGTCGAACCCTCGTGGATACTGGCAGGACAGTGCGCTTGATGCTGGAGATCCGGTCGCATTCGAGGCAGCAATGCAGGCTAAATTAAATGGGCTTTTGTCTACCATGGCGGCTCTTACGCCAAAGCCGCAAGGAGTAATTATCTGGGACATAGAGGGTCAGGAGTTCGATCACGCAATGACGTACATTGGCGATCCTTCGCTAATGCCGACGATATCCCCAGAGATGGATGCGGTAGCAGACAGCATAGTTAATCAAATTAAGGATGCTGGTTATAAAGTCGGATTCACTCTTCGCCCAATGAAGATCCTCACTGGCACATCGCTTCCTGGTACCTGTGTTGCTTCTCCAAAGGATGTGTTTGTCGATACTGACGCGACTTTTCCAGACCGTGGCTACCGATGCGACACTACGAATACGTGGACCCAGACGGCACTAACAGATCAGACGGCTCTAACCAGCGTGAGCGCAGTGTTAGACAACATGAGGCCGAAGATTTCCTATGCTGTCAATCGCTGGGGAGCGTCAGTATTCTACGTGGATTCGACTGTCAACGTCGGCGGTAGCCCTATGACCACAGAGGTGTGGCGGACCCTCCAATCAGAATATCCAGGCGTGGCATTCTTCCCGGAGAATGACCGATTCACCACCTTGGCATCAGCCGCTCCGTTCAACCAAGCCAGATTCAGCCTATACGGACCTTCGAGCGCACAACGCCTGCTGTACCCAAGTGGGTATGGATTCGTTAACGTCCAAGACTGGAACGCGGTCGATGGCTACTCAACGATGCTTTCTGGAGTGGCGCAAGGCGACGTGCTCTCCTATAACGGCTGGTACGCCAACCAGTCGCAAACTGATGCAATTGCGCTGTATACGAGCGCCGCCACCCTCAACGCCACAGTCGCCATGACTGACCGTGGCCAAGCACGCACCTTCAAGTCAGCGCCAGGAACCTCGTTCACTTACCCAATCACGGCTCGGGTGTACTTCGCAGTGGATGCCGCAGGGCTTGCGGCCAGCACGACCTACTGCACGCGCAAGGCGACTGACTCTTGCTATTTGGCCGGCGCGCTTCAATCCACAGCCGCCCTCGACCTATCCAGCCTGACGTACTATTCGGTGCGTTACTACGACTTCGCTGGCAACCTTGTTCAAGATGCAAAGACTTACGGAACTATCCAATGAAACTACTGGTATGTTTGTTTGTATCAGTTGTCTGTCTCGCGCAGACGACCGTGAAAGTTAGCCAAATACAAAGCCCGACATCCAATGCCCTACGGTTACTGTCGTTTGCAGCGGACGGCAAGCCAGCCTACCTAACTCTCGGTCCAGGGCTGGGCGTATCCAACGGTCAGATCGTGCTCATGGCGACCGCTATACCGTCAGTGGTAGTGGTACCGGTGCGGTTGGTGCAAGCCTCAGACGGCACATACATCGTCACGCCGGGCGCAGCCCTGTACTCGCGCAACGGTCTGATCCAGGAGATCGGTAAGGACTTCACTATTGAGGTCGGTAAGCTAATTCCGTTGCTGACTTGGGCATCGGATGACGTGGTGGTTCAACACGGTATCCGAGTCAATGGCACGCCCCAATTCATCCCGTAGTTGTCAGTATCACCCAAGCCGTATCTTTGACATTTATAGGTGAATGTGGGATTATAGACGTGTGGCGGCGGTGTGGATGGACACACTTCGCCTGGGGATGTCCGACCCTCCCAAGGGGTGAGCGACCAGGAGGCTGGATCGAAAAGAGCTTGGGCGTTGCATCCAGCCTCATAAATCGGATTCAGACGGTATCAAGTCCGTCCCGCCACAACAACATCAGACCACGGCACGTAGTGGTACTTTGACATTTATAGGTGAATGTGTGACCATTAGTCCATGGCCACTCAGAGGCGGCGACCTAACCGCAAGAAACCAACCCACGTAAAAGAAGCCATACGCGGGTTGGTGCCGTCTGTGCATCATGGTGAACTGGATGTCGAGTACAACGCCTACCTGAAGGAGATTGACCCCAGTGGTGAGTCGAAAAGCAGTAATGATATTCGTCGGGCTTTGGCTATTAGTACTGATGTTCGGTTTAAGGAGTTTCTGGGTCGGCTGAGTGACCCCAAATACAAGGGCAAATCACTAGCCACCATCGCCAAATCGTGCGATATCCAGCTACCTGAATTTGCCCAGTGGTGGCAAAGTGCCCAGAAGATGCGTCTACTGGCACGCGCACAAGAGGGGCTGGCCGAGATCACAGAGCACATTATCAAGGATGCCCGGTCCAAGATGGTGGTGTGTGAGGTGTGTGATGGATACGGGTGGAGATACGCTGATGCAGCTATCCCGGCCCAATACACTCCCGGTGGGCTACAAACCATGGGTGATCGTCAGATACGCACCTGTTTAAGCTGTGCCGGTACCGGGCTGGTCGAGGTCAGCGGCCAAACTGAGGCACGCCGTATGCTGATGGATATGAACGGGCTGAACCGTAAGGGTGGTGGCCCGAGCGTGACAATTAACACCAATTTCGGCGGTGTGGGTTTGGAAAGCGCCGTCGAGAAAATGAACCAAGTGAATTTCACTGTGGAAGCCGATTACGAGGAGATGGATAAATGAAAGTCATACTGTGGTTGAGTCTCGGATTAGCGGCACTTGCCCAAACTTCCGAATTGGAACAAACTAAGCCGCCTGTCATCTCCGCTGATGTCCGTGCTGCTTTCTGGCGTGCAGCATTGGAGAAGACTCAGGCTGAGTCCAAGTTCAACGAGATCACGACAACCATGCGTATGCTGTGTGGCCCAACACACACCCTCAGCCAAGACGGTAGTGGTGAGCCGAAATGCGTGGTCAAGCCGGTTATCCCCACCAGCACCCCCAACACCAAGGTCAAGTAGCATGATAGAGACCCTGAGACTCATATTCGCCCCATTGGGTGTGATCGCACGCGAACTGATGATCATCCGTGAGTTGTACGAGGCCGATCTAGCCCAGCGGGAGAATCCGATCTACAGGGTCACCGAACAACCCAAAGAGACTGACACCACCGTTACCTATGCCGGGGATGTAGACGACCGGCCAGCACACAAGCGGTGGAGTCCCTTTGGAGACAGTGAGTAGCGATGTATTCGGCCAAGATCTGTGACCGTCGCGTGCAGGATTCAGCCAAGAAACTGGAGATCCGGGTCAAGCGCCTACCCCGGCTGGAATCTATCGGCATTTCTTCCGAATTGGAAAAACTCCGCAAGGATAAACACGGCAAGGATCTACCGGACGGTCAGTTGGCCCGTGAGTTGAAACGTGATGAGCGCGAGTTTATTCAGTCAGAGCAATTATTGTGCAAGTGTGATTTCAGATATTTCTTTGAGAGATATGGTGCTGTGGAACTTGACAGCGGCGTGTCTAATCGCAGCGGTATCGGTGCGCCAGAACTCCTGCCGTCCCAAAAGAGGTTCATTATGCTCTGGGGCAAGCGGGAGGAAGATTGCTACCGGGAGGTTAAGGAAAATGGCTTCACGGAAGGTATCATGTGCTACATCCACAAGGTACGCCAAGTCGCGGCTACGGCTACGGTTTGTGCAGCGGCGGTTCATCGAATGGTGTTATGGCCGGGTACGCGGTCTCTGTCGGCCTCGTTAGATGATATACGGCGCAACGAGCTATTCACTCGGCACAGCCTGATGCTGGACAATCTGCCGTTCTGGTTGAGACCGACCATGAGTAAGGACAAGAGCGGCGAGGCACTGGCACTGGCAGCGCCCAACAACTCACGGGCCAGTTACCAGAGCGAGAACCAAGAGACAGGTATTGGTGTTGGTACCCAGAACGATGTCAGCCACTTGACTGAGGTGGCGCTGTGGAAACACCCCGAGTCGATCCGGTTCAGTTTTGTGCCGTCGATGCCTAAATCCATCACCACGCTGCACGTACAGGAGTCCACCGCTGACGGCAAGGGTAACTACTGGCACGAGGTCACGGAAGCTGCCAGGAAACGGCGCAGGGGCTACGAGGCGTGGGTCTATGCGTTTATACCGTGGTACCTGAATACGACCAAGTGGAGGGCCGTGCCGCCGCCCACATGGATACCCGAGGAACATACTACCAAACATGCCGAACTGATCTACCGGACATCGCCGGAGTTTAACAATGGGGTAGCTGTCAGGCCGACTAAGGACCAACTGTACTGGTGGGAGACTGCACGCACTCAGCACGCTATGAACGGTGAATTGGCCACGTTTCTCACTAATTACCCGGCCACACCGGAACAGTCGTTTCAGAACCCATCGCAGGGGGCATTACCAGCCGAGTTGATTGAGATCCTGGAACTGAGTGTGAGAGGTGGCATACCCTACAATGTGGGGGTGGCATATTCACTATGAGCACTCTACCTGATGCGTTCTACATCGACGGGTCCAACCTCGTACAGTCCGAGGAGAGTGATGAAGCCCTGGACGATGATCCCCGTGGTGTGTTGTGGATGTGGGCAGAACCATCATCCAGGGCCAAGTACATACTCGGCTGTGATCCCACACAAGGTATTACTGGCTGGACACGCGGTACTAGGGCAGTAGGCGATAACAAAACCGACAACGCCGTGATTGAGATATTTGAAGTAGACGGTGACATGGTGCCTATGATCGGCAAAGATGGCAAGCTGGTTAAGGACGAAAACGGTAAGGTCAAGCTGCATTATGTCGATGTGCAAGTGGCCGAGTTTGCCGCACCCATTGATGCCGTCGAAATAGCGCGTGTAATCAACGTGGTGGGGAGATTGTTCCGTGGTGATGCTGAGGACCAGTGCGAGGCTATTATCGAGACTTACCCCGGTCCTGGCATGTTGACATTGCAAGAATTACTGCGGCTTAATTACGAGAATCTATGGCAGTGGGAGCGTATTGCTGATGGTCGAGCAGAACAGACCACTGCGATCGGTTGGCATAGCAATATGCAATCTCAGAAGGTGTTGTGGATGCGGTCCCGTCGCCATCTGATGAGCCACAAGGCGCGGATACAGTCTAAGTGGCTAATGGATGAATACAGTAACGCCGTGGTAGATCCAAACACCATGAGGGCCAGAAGCAGCTATGGGATGCATGATGATCGTATCCAGGCCGCATCTATGTGTTTCTGGGCCGGTCATAAGTGGACGTATGATGTGGAACCGAGTGTACCGATGGTCACACCTACCAAAGAAGTAGACTTTCAACGGTTCGCGCCGACACTCGATGATGAACTAAGTTACTCGGATTTCAAGTCGAATTTCTTTGGATAGCTCCAGCTATTGACACGTATCACTTTATAGGTGATAATCTCTTTGTGAGCATACCTAAGCAAGCCGCCAACTTAGAGCGGAAACCATTGTCTCCTCCGAAGCCTGGGGTGGCTGTGAATGGAACCACAGTCGCCCCGATTCTTCCAAATCGGAACGATGCACCGGCCCACATTAAATGTACGGTCGATGTGTTGGACGATGGCAGTGCTGATGCGATTGTTCAGATTGATGCCGAGATATTGAAGCGGTTGCAGAACCGGGCCGGGACGATGGATCTGGGGCAATACCTGTGGAACAATGTGTTTCGACGGGCACTAGAGACCCATGTATTTTAGGATCTATCATGTCAACTGAAAAGACCCCCTGCCCGAAGTGCGGCGTACCATTTGGTATCGGTGATTGGTTCGACTGCAAAGGTGGTCATGGCAAACCTTACGGCGGTACCCTACTCAAAGCCCTCCACCCATCGGAACGTCCTGTTGTTTACGAGAATCCACGAACCGGCGAACTCCGCTTTCCTGCTACTGCTGACTCTCCTTTACCGGGTGTGTATGCTCGTCAGGGCTATGTGCGTACTGAGCTAGACTCACCGGCTGCAATCAAGTCGTTTGAGAAGCGTACAGGGAGAGTCCATGAACGGTCCCACTATGACTCTGCCAATGACTCAACCGGTGCTGCGGAACGCTCGATGACAGCCCCGGCCACGTCTACTCCTACTATCTCTGGATTAGACGGCTAATGTACAATTAAGCCATGAGTATTAACCGTGCGTTGCCCCCGTTACCCGAAGGCGTGGAAATCGGTAGCCGTGATTGGGAAACGATTACTTGGTGCAACGCCAAACTCAAAGAGGGTGAGCGGTTTGTGGAAGCGTCACCCGGATACGACAAGATCCAACCGGCACTGGATTTCTTGTTTCATCTGGAGTCTACCACGGGTGCCTCGTATGTACCGTCGAACAGTGGTGGACTGTCCCAAACCCGCGTTAATTATGTCGGCAAAATAGCCGAGGACATCACGGCGATGCTGACCGATACGAGAGTGTTTTGGAACTACACTTGTCGGAATCCCAAGTACCAGGAGCAGGCGAGACAGGCCAATCAGCGTGCCGAAGACTGGTACTCGGATAGATTGATCGACCAGCGCATGGCCGATGCGGTCAGGATCTACACCTATGCCGGGTCATCGTTTCTCCACATGTACTACAGCCGCCGTGTGGACGATATCATGATCGAGGCCGAAGACCCGCGATGTGTGTTCCCGGTCGAGCCGAACTCCTACCACGATATCCAGGAATCGCTGGGTGTGATTATCCGCAAGCCCCGCACACCGTCATGGGTTGAGATGGAGTACGACAAGATTGTAGCGCCTGACATTGGTGACCCCGGCTTGTTTGGGTGGTTCAAGCGTGCGTTGTCGTCGGTAAGCTCCAGCAAAAAGACCGGCCCACTGGCACGCAAAGAGCACGCGAGTGACGATGCCATACCATCCATGCCCACTGTGTTTGTGAACACGATGTACTTGGATGATCGCCGTACCAACTCCAAGAGCAAAACCGTTTACATGGGTGACTGGCAATTTTCCGAATTGGAAGAACCGAAACCAAAGAATCAGTGGTCATACAAGGTACCGCCCGGTGCCCCGCTATACCCGTTCAAGCGGATGATTGTGTGGACAACCTCGTGTATGCTGTACGATGGCCCGTCACCGTTCTGGCACAGCATGTTCCCGCTGATTAAGCTGACCCTGAATCCATGGCCTAAAACATGGCTGGGCAAGGCACCTCTGTGGGATCTGATGCCGCTCAACAACTCCATGAACGGGCTGTTGCGGGTAGTCGATGACCATGCCGCCCAAGTCGCCCAGCCCGGTGTGGTGGCTGACCGCAATGTGGCTCGTTCAGAACTCGGCAAGTTTAATAGTCGCGCACCCGGTTACCAGATACGCACCAACATGGCCAGCGGTAAGGGTATCTCGGTAGTCAACCCGCCTCCGCTGGATCAATCTCTGTGGCAGCACATCACTTGGATCGAAGCCACGATGAAGTACATGGCCGGGACTGCTGATGTGTCTCAGATCTCCACCCTCAGCCAGATACCCAGCGATGACACGATTGACACGATCATGAAGGCGATGACGCCCGGTATCAGGCTGCGTAGTCGGGTATTAGAGGGTGTGATGAAACAGATCGCCAAGATGTTTCTGTTTAACATTGCTCAGTTTGATTCGATCACCAAGCGCATCGCCCGGTTTGGACCTACAGCTACCACTGCTGAGGACTTTGATTATGATCCGGGATCGTTTGTACCGGATGACGTACCGGACGGCACTCCTGGTGATATTGGATCTACCTTGGACGCCATGGGAGCCAACGAGCCACGCCCCCGGTATGTACGCGCCAAGGTGATGTTCCAGTCGTTTGTGTTCAGCTTTAAACCGGGGTCATTACTCAACAGTGCTGCACAGCAAGACCTCATGGAAGACCTGTTGCTGGCCAAGATGGGGTACTTGAGCGTGTTCACCCTCATGGAGCGTATGGGCCGGATGAACTTCGCACCGCCCTCCATCAAGGTTCCAAATTCCGAATTGGAAAGATTGGCACTGCAACAAGAATTAGGCATTGGCATGATTGCCAACGCACAGGGCCGCAAGGCCACTAACCAAGCACCCCCGTCAGTAGGCAGTAGTGGCGGTGGTCCGATCATTCAAACTAGCTAGGAGATATCATGCTGGACCAGGATTACATTTCGGTCAATGAACCGAATCAGAATTGCAGCTACGAGGCGGCGGTTGCAATGGAGAAATTCAAGGCATCGGTTGGGTTGCCGTCACTGGGGATCTACATTGACGTAGACAGCCGTGGCCCGGTGTCAGACCGGTTCCTCAAGGCCAGTGAAGTGGCTATTGATCCGAATGTACCCGCCACGTTTGTGTCGATGGTCAGCCAGCCCAAAGAGGAAGGCCAAGACGGTCAGTTCGAGAATCTGGGTGCTGATCTCCATCAGGCATCCACCAGCTCGACATCGTTTGAGTTCATCTCCCGGCTGTACGCCAACCGTTATCCGGGCATCACTGACTCCGAAGTGTGGAGCAAAATCACCAGCAGCATCCCCAGTGTCAACGCCGCTGTCAATGGCCGGTTGAATGCTCTGGTGATCTCCGCTGGGTTGGGTTTCAAGTTCGCTAAGTAGTTACCAGTTGCAATAGTTGGTGTTGTGGGTCACAATCACAGTAGGTGAGTGACCATGCGATGTGACGAAGGCCCGGTAAATCGTGTAAGCAAGTCGGCCCCCAAAGCTGATTTGGCCAAGCGGTCTATCGGGTCTTTTTCACGTAGAGCCAAGAACAGCGCCGGTAAATTAGGCAAGCAGTCCGGCCTATCCCAAGGTCTAAACAAGCTACGAGGCAAAGGAGCCGTGAAATAATGTCGTCCCACAAGAGCATTGGCAAGAGCATGTCCAAGCCGTCCAATACCAACAAGCTGTCCAAGACCAAGGGGTTTAGCTCCACGGTCGGCAAAAAGATGGGCAGTTCCATGAAGCAAATGACCGGAAAGATCAAGTAACATGAACCCCAACGCTGCCATTCAACCCATGCCGCCATTGCCGGAAATGCAGACCGGGCCTAGTGGTGGAGGTATGGGAGGTGATCCCAACTCGGCCATGGCAGCGATACTGTCCGGTATTGCGCCGGTCAAAGCTGCCGTGGATGCCATCCGGTCAGCCTGCCAACAAATAGTCCAATCTGGTGCCGTACCAGGAAGTGAGCAAATCTGTGGACAAATCGTGTCATTGTCATCGCAGTTGGTTCCCATGGCGGCTCAACAAGCGTTACAACCTATGGGTGGCGGCGGTGGCATGGGTGGTGGCTTACCGATGCCTCCTCCTCCTGGTGGACCGGCTCCAATGATGGGATAGGTGGATTAGTACATCTGTGTTATATTTCGGGATAGGAGATTTACAAAACTAACATGGACGCTGAACAGCTTTTCAACCACCTGATTGCCGACGCCGGACTGGACGATGTGACCAGAAACCAGCTACTTGCGCTTGCCAAGAATGACAAAATCGCCGCCAAAGCAGCCACGTTTGCCAATCGTTCCGAATTGGAACAAATCGAAACCCAGAAAAAGACACTCGAAGCGTCCTACGCCAAGGCCAGCAATTACGAGAAATGGTACGGGGAAAACTACCCGTTGATTGAAAAGTTGCAGCGTGAGCGTGCTCTGTACGAGGAACGGTACGGTGCTCTGGATGCGGCTGGTGGTACTGGCGGTAATGGTGGTAATGGAGCGGCGGCGGGTATGACACAGGCTGACATCGACAAGTTACTGACCGAGCGGCTGGAGAAGCTGACCGGCCACATGAGCAACACGCTGATTGCCGTCCAAAAGGTTACCGAGCGGCATGTGCGGCGTGGTCGCAAGGATGAACTCGACTGGGCGAAGTTGCAGGAGCTTGCCACGTCCAAGACGGGCGGCAACATCGAAGCGGCCTACGAAGAATGGGACACCCCCAACAAAGAGGCTGAGGCCAAACTCGCCACTGACAAAGAGATTGAACGGAGAGTAAATGAGGAGTTGGCGAAACGCGCCACTCAGTTCAGCTTTCCTGCCGGTGCTGACGGAGGCGGTTCATCGTCCCCCTCACCCCTAACCAGATCACGCGGTACAGACAAACCGACGTACAACCGTGATGCCGTGATAGCTGCGGCAATCAGCGGCAAGGCCAATTAAGGAGCATACATGCCTGATACTCTGAATCAGATTGAGGTCACGACACGTCGGTACATCGACGAGCAGCCGAAGTTGCGTGACTTGGTATTCAACAAAGACCCGCTGATGGACTTCCTCGACGCGAACTGCCTGGAGGAAGTGGCCGGTGGCTCAAGCTGGAACGCGGACATCGAATACGACGTGCAGGATGGCGGTTCGTACTCGAAGGGACAAGACCTCCCGGCAGACCAGCGCCAGATTGAACAGCAGTTGCGGTTTGATCCCAAGTTCCAGACTGTGATGATCCCCTTTTACAAGGAAGACATCAAGGTGCTGAACAACGGGCCGCTGGCTGTGGTCAAGCTGGTGGAGAGTCGCGTGGACAGCGCCTACATGCAGTTGGGCGCTCAGACGGCGTTGCAGTTGTACCTTCAGGGTCAATCAGGCAATTACGTCAAGATGATGAACGGCCTGACGGAAGCGTTGAGTGATGGCACCACCGCCGGCTGGGATGGAAATGCCTACCCGGTGTATGGCACTCTGACCCGCGCCACTTACGGTGGTCGGTTGCTGGCCCCGGCACCGCTGGCCGTCACCTCCATCACGCTGCCCACGATGGAGCAGATGTACCAGAGCGTCAACTTCGGCAGCGGTGAGTACGAACCCAACTTGGGTCTGACCACGGCTGTCGGTCTGGGGTATATCCGCAACAACTACCAGACGCAGCAACGGTTCCAGAATGTCACGGTCGGCAAGGGCGGGTTCCGTGGGCTGGAATACAACGGCGCTGTGATTGTGGCGTCCCGGTATGCCCCCGGATCGTACCTGACGGCCAACTCCGGTACCAATGACCGCGTGGCAACTCGCTACCTGTCGTATACCACTGGTGGTATGGTCACGGCCTACCCCACCGGCAGTCTCGGCACGGGCGAATCCCTGTGGTTCCTCAACGCGCGCAAGCCCCAGATCAAGTACCAGATCAGTTCCAATGCCCCGTTCAACGGTAGCCTGGATGATGATGGATTCATCCCCGCTGCCGGTAATACCAAGATCGTCGGCAAGGTGCTGTTGGCACACAACCTCGTGGTGCTCCCCGGCTACCACTGCTACTGCTACGGTTTCACCAGCTAGTAGACAATCCAGGCAACTCAGGAGAGAAATCACATGCAGGTTTATACTCGAATCCAAAACCCGTACATGCCGCAAGGCACGGCAAACTCGACCAACTTCCCGGTGGCTTCCATGCCCGCCGGGGAGATTGGTTGTGCGTTCAACGACCAATCCACCGGACGGACCCATCTACGGGTCAAGCTGGACTCGGGCGCGACATCGGCCAATGCGGTCGGTGCTCCGGCTGTGGGTCAGCTTGCCTTTTGGAAGGATCGGTCTGCTGCGATTGTCACCAACGATGCACGCCAGAGCCAAAACGCGACTGCCGGTGCCATCAACTCGGTGGCCGGTGTGTTCACGGTGGCTGCTACCCCCGGTGGTGGAGTCAACGGCGCTGACGGCAACCCGCTCCAGTACGTGACCGATATCTGTATCCGGGGCCTGAGTGTCCCGACGTACAGCGACGGCACGGCACTCATCGGGGCACAGGCGACCGCTGATGCGACGGCCAGCACTGCCCGTGTCAAGTACACGAGCGGCGTCAACACGGCCCCGGTCAGCCAAGTCATCGGTGTGATGCGGTCCTCCACCGTTACCAACAACCTCGTGCCGGTCGATATTGAACTCGGCTACGCGGTTGGAGCGTAAGGAGATACCATGCCAGCGGTAACCCAGAACTCGGCTTATCCCGCAACCCGTCATGTGTTCGGGGACTGTGTGACTCGGTTCTTCACAGTCTCCGGCGCATCCGGTTCCACGCTTGTCACCGGGCAGAAGAATGTTCTGTTCGTCGCCAATCAACCCTTCACCAAAGCCGGTACTGCCAGCCTCATCACGGGGATTGCAGAGTCCGGTGGTACCCTCACCTTCACCAGCAGCAATGACATGGTGAATGAAGTAATCGAAGTTATCAGCCGGGTTGGGTAACCCCAATCTTCCAAGTTGGAACTTTGATCCATGGATGACTTCAACACACTCTCGAATCGACTGCTGACTAGGGTTCCCAAGGCCGGGATAATGTTGGCCCAGCAATGGGTGAACGACTCCTGGCAAACTCTACAGTCGATGCGAGAGTGGAGTTGGAGACGGCGGTTTGGCACCATTGCCCCGCCGAACCTCTATGCGACCGGTACCGTATCAACCAATGTGGGCGTGGGACTGCCAACCACGCTTACTGGTATTGGCACTAGCTGGACCCAGGACATGATAGGCCGTCAGATACGCATCGGCGGTCTGATGTATCCGTATTACACGATCATCGGGTGGAACAGTGCCACCTCGATTGAGATCAGCGCACCGTGGGCTGGGCCGGATGTGACCCACCAGACCTACACGATGCTCAAAATCTACTATGATATGCCCAGTGATTTTGGGTATTTCTACTATGTGGTGAGCATCAAAGACGCATACCGGTTGTGGATCAATGTAACCGAGAACGATCTGGCGATGATGGACCCCCAACGGACCAACACCGGCCAGACGTATGCGATTGCATTCCGTGGGTACAATGACGCCTACGGTGGGTCAATTGGCCCAGTGATGCGTGTGAGTGGGTCAGGTGACTCACCGGTATCTACCACGTCGTATGGCTATACGTTTGTGACCAATGCCACCTATGTGGTTCAGGTGGTGACTGGTGGAGTAACTGGGGTGGCCACATTCCAGTGGATGCGTGCCGGTCAGACATCGTTTACTGGCCCAGTACTGTCCACCGAAGAGGCACAGGACTTGATGGATGGCGTGATGTTGTACTGGCCCACCGGCAACACCTACGTGGCCAATGATGTATTTATCGTCAATTGCCTGTCACAAGTCACCGAGAGCGCCCCGCAGTACGAGATGTGGCCAGCGCCGACGTTCAATGGGTACCTGTATCCGTACTGCTACATCGCCAAAGAATATGCCCTGACCACTCAACAGCCCAAGCTGCCGCCGTTCATTGCGAACCGTGGCGAGGTGCTGTTGGAGATGGCCCTGGTCAAAGCAGCCGAATGGCCCGGTTCAGACGAGAAAGAACCCAACCCGTATTTCAGTCTAGCTCTTGCCAAGCGCCACCAGGACAAGTCCCAGCAGTTGATCTGGGATCTGGAGCGCAATGATGAAGAGGTAGGGGTGACCAATATCACCTACCAGACGTATCCACTATACCCTGCTCCGTGGCTGACTGGAAGTTGGCAGCAGTCACACGCGCCTTTTTTGAACGGCTAACCTATACAAAGGACTTGGTGTTACCAATGAGTGTCTGTACAATAGAGGTATCCCCCACGGATAAAGGATTGCTAATGGATGGAAATTGGCAGGAAATCGTCAGCGCCGTCGTTGCGGTTGTGCTCGGTGCTGTGGCTAAACACTACCACGGTGTCTCTGCCACACGTAAACGTCGAATTTCCAAATTGGAAGTTTCGGCTGATGCGGCAACTGACGCCAACTCGGACCGGTTGGAAGAACGTATGTCGCTAGCCCGCATCGAGGAGATTGTAGTCAAGACCCACGGTGAGGTAACCGGTATGCGTATGCAGCTAACTGACCATGATCGTCGTATCGTGGCGTTAGAG
>Ga0172380_10000719_pt1 | contig 61296 bp, 39 predicted proteins | sample Leawe162metaG_FD_119747 | JGI IMG/M metagenome (GOLD analysis project Ga0172380, IMG submission 119747) | Leachate microbial communities from a municipal landfill in Southern Ontario, Canada - Leachate well 162 metaG | ecosystem: Engineered > Solid waste > Landfill > Unclassified | place... | reverse complement strand
GTGTTAGTTTAACTAACGCTGCGGATTGGCTTAAAGCCGGTGCTTGTGCTGTTGGTGTTGGCTCCGCATTACTCGATAAAAAAGCGATTGATGAAAATAACTTTGAATTACTTAAAACCAATGCTGAAATATTAATGACTGGCATTAGAAATTATTATTCGAAATAAATAGAAGTCATAAAATGATTGACTTAAATACAAAGTTGAAATTGCAAAAGGTGGAAAACTTTTCTAGTAGACGATAATAACAAAAAACTTGTGTGGAAGAAATATTTTAATTAAATTTCGACCATAAAACGATAATGGTCGAAAAAATGGAACATCAAAAAGACGAAGAAGTAAAAAATAGTATTGTAGATGCTGCTAGGAGAGTTTTCCAAAAATGGGGATTCAATAAAACCATTATGGAAGATATTGCTCATGAAGCTGGAAAAGCTAAAAGTACCCTCTATTATTATTTTAAAAATAAAGAAGAGATTTTCGAAGCAGTATCTATTTTCGAAATTGATAGTATTATTCAAAAGGCAAAAAATTCTATAAAGCAAGATGCATCCGCAAGAGAGAAATTTAAAAGTTATACTTCCACTATGTTATTGGAAATTAAAAAGACAGTTAGTATTTATCCCATAGGTAAGGGAGAAGTAAAATTAAATAGGGAATTTATTGATAAAGTTAATTCACAACTAAATAAAAAAGAGGAAGCAATTATTAAAGATATTATTTTATATGGGATTAAATCAGGCGAAATAAATTTTATAAGTCGAAAGGAATTAGATAAAGCAGCTAAAGTAGTATCCGGTATTATTCGAGGATTAGCTCTTTATCTTTTTTTAGATAATGATGAACCCGAAATTATGGATTTGGCAATAAGGATAATTTCAGAAGGGTTATAATTTTTTTGCCCAAAAATCGACCAAAAAACAAAATATGTCCAAACATACAAAAAGGAAAATGAGATGTCAGTCAAGAAAAGATTTTTTTATTTATTAATTATTCCAATTGGTATTGGGTTTGTAGGATGTTCAAATAATTCTAATGCTAAAGAAGAATTAAACAAAATAATTGCAGTAAAAGTAACCAATGTAATTAAGGCAGATGAAACACAATCGTTTGGATATAGTGGAACAATTGAAGAATCAGAATCGGTTTCATTGAGCTTTTCGGTTGTTGGAAATGTAACAAATGTTTTTGTTTCGGAAGGTGAATTTGTGAAAAGGGGAACTTTATTGGCAGAAATTAACCATGAAAGTTATAAAAATAGTTTTGATATGGCACAAGCAACATTAACGCAAGCTGAAGATGCGTATAATAGATTGTTACCCATGTACAAAAATGGCAGCCTACCTGAAATTAAATTAGTTGAAGTAGAAACCGGTTTACAACAAGCGAAAGCCGCAGCTTTAATTGCAAAAAAGAATATTGAAGATTGCAAATTAAATTCACCGATCGATGGAATTATTGGGAAAAAGTCTATTGATGTAGGAATGACTGCAATGCCCAATTTTGCCTCTATAAACATAGTTAAAATTGCAAAAGTCTTTGCCCGAGTATCAGTTTCTGAAAATGAAATATCTTTGATTAAAAAGGGGGATAGAGCAGATATAAATATTGCAGCAATAAATAATAATTATGAAGGAAAAATCGAAGAAATCGGAGTTATGGCAGACCCCCTTTCCCATACTTATAAAATCAAAATCGGAATTACAAACCGAAATAATGAGATTAAACCTGGTATGATATGCAATGCAAATATACTAAAACACAATGTAACCGAAGGAGTGGTAATCCCTGTTCAAGCAATCATGGTGGATGAATTGCACAGAGAATATGTTTACCTCGCAGATAATAATAAAGTAATAAAAAAGTATATCGAGACAGGCGAGCTTCTAAAAAATGGTGTTCTAGTAATTGGCGGCTTGAGTCAAGGAGAGAGAATAGTCATTTCGGGTCAACAGAAATTAGTTGATAATTCAACAATTAGAATTGTCAACTAAACCGGGAATCCAATTATGAAATCAAATAACAAATTAATTGAAATTATTCTTCATCATAAAATGTTGATAATTATATCTACTTCTATATTAGTTTTAATTGGAGCAGTAGCATTAGTCGTAATGCCCCGCGACGAATTTCCTGAATTTCAAATTCGCCAGGGATTGATAGTCGGAGTTTTCCCTGGTGCTTCATCTGAACAAGTTGAAGAACAGCTTTCAAAAAAAGTAGAAAACTATTTATTCCAATACGAGGAAATTGATAAAAAGAAAACATATTCAATTTCTAAAGAAAACGTAATGATTATCTTTGTGGAAGTAAGGAAAACTGAAAAAAACCCAAAACCATTTTGGTTAAAGCTTCGACATGGATTAAATGAATTTAAGAGTACACTTCCATCAGGTGTAATGTCACTGACTGCTGATGATGATTTTGGAAATACTTCAGCAATTCTTCTTGCTGTTGAATCAGAAAATAAAACTTATAAAGAACTCGAACGATATATCGAAACATTTGAGAATAATATCAGAAAGATTTCAGCTACTTCTCGAGTAAAACATTATGGTCTTCAGAATGAAGAAATTAATGTCTATATCGATGATGCGAAATTGACTAATTATGGAATCAAACCATTAATGGTATTAGCTGCACTAAATCCACCAGGTACAACTAATTATGCAGGTGATATTGATGATGGAAAATTAATAAGACCTATTCATATTTCTTCCGGATATAAAAAAGAAAACGATATTGCAGATCAAATTATTTTTTCAGATCCGATGGGGAATGTTATTCGTGTTAAGGATGTAGCTAAAGTTGTAAGAGAATATAAAGAACCTGATTCATTCATTAGGTTGAATGGTAAAAAATGTCTTATAGTTTCACTTGAAATGTTAAAGGGAAATAATATTGTCAATTATGGAGATGAAGTAAAAAAAGAAATAGATAATTTTATGAGAGATGTCCCTTCGGATGTTCATGTAGGTATTGTGTCCGATATGCCCGATTTTGTATCTCAATCTATTATTAATTTTCTGAAGGAATTTGGACTTGCAATAATATCAGTAATCCTAGTTACAATCTTATTGCTTCCCAAAAGAGTTGCATTCGTAGCGGCATCAGCCATTCCCATCTCTATTTTGAGTACTATTGCAATTCTATGGGCAACAGGAATAGAACTGCAAACAGTTTCACTTGCCGGGTTAATAATCGTTCTCGGTATGGTAGTAGATAATGCAATTGTAATTATTGATAATTATGTGGAAAAACTTGATAAAGGAGTATCACCTTATGATGCTGCATCACAAAGTGTTACAGATCTTTTTGGTTCAGTATTTTCAGCCACATTAATTATTGTTTTTTCATTTGTACCAATGGTATTTTTTATGACAGGACTTGCCGGTGATTTTATCAGCTCACTTCCTCTTACTATTATTTATGCACTTACAATTTCTTTATTAGTATCGGTTCTTTTGGTTCCCATGCTTAGCTATTATTTTATTAAGAGTGGAATTGGTTCTAATGAAGAAGGAAATAAAAAAGGTAAGTTACTTAGAAAGATCCAGCAGTTTTATGATACTTTATTAGAGACATCATTTAAAAACAAAAAATCCATTGTTGCCTTAGGAATAATTTCATTTATTCTTGGTTTAATTCTTTTGATGAATACACCTCAGCAATCATTTCCTCCATTTGAGCGAAATCAATTTGCTGTCGAATTTTATCTTCCAACGGGAAGCTCTTTAGAACAAACTGATATAGCAATTAAAAAGATCGAGAAGATTTTAGTTAGTGATAAACGAATTAAAGAGGTTGCATCATTTATTGGGACAAGCTCCCCAAGGTTTAATACTTTATATGCCCCTAATATACCTGCAAAAAATTATGGACAACTATTAGTAATTACAAAATCAAGTAAAGCTACAAAAGAAATATTAAATGAGTATAGCGAAAAATATAGTGATTACAATCCGAATGTTTATATCAAATGGAAACAATTGGATATGATGATGGCAAAAGCCCCAATTGAAATAAGGATTTCGGGCGATAGCATTAATACTATAAAAAAAGTTGCCGAAGATGTAAAAAATATTATGAGAGAATATAAAGAAGCTAAATGGATTAGAACTGATTACAAAGAACCTCTTCAAGCTATTCAATTAGACTTAAGAAAAGATCAACTTAGCCGGCTTGGTTATTCTAAAATGATTTTAGATTATTCTATAATGGTGGGTACTAAAGGATTTCCTATTACAACTATGTGGGAAGGAGATTATCCAATTAATGTAAATCTAAAAGTAGATAAAAATACTAAAACAAATATTGACGAGGTTAAAGACCTGTATGTTACTTCTCCCTATTTAGCTTCATCGGTTCAAGTTAGGCAGTTGGCTGACTTAAAACCTGAATGGACTGAAGGAGAAATAATAAGACGAAATGGTGTAAGAACTATAACAGTTTTAACTGATTTTGAAAGGGGCATTTATGCCTCAGATATTTTCAACAAAGTTAAACCAACCATAGATAACATTAAACTTCCCGTAGGTGTTGAAATAAATTATGGGGGTGAATATGAATCAGGTAATGAAGAATTAACTCCTCTTTATTATTCGTTGATGGTTACTATTTTTATAATATTTTTCATCCTAATGTTTCAGTTTAGAAAGATAAAAACAACACTTCTAATAATGGTTACAATGCCATTAAGTATCTTCGGCGCTGCACTTGGAGTAAAAATAACAGGGTATCCCTTTGGTATTACTGCCTTTATCGGTTTGATAAGTCTAATGGGTATTGTAGTAAGGAACGGAATAATTTATATCTCTTATGCAGAAGAACTAAGGAGAGAACATAGCTTCGCACTTGAAGAGGCAGCAATAGCTGCTGCAAAGAGAAGAATGCGCCCAATATTTTTGACTGCCGCAGCGGCAGCAGTTGGTGTAGTGCCAATGATTTTAGGTGGTTCACCTCTTTGGGGTCCGCTCGGAGCAGTGCTTTGCTTTGGTTTACTTTTTGGATTGGTTTTGTGTTTACTCGTGCTGCCTGTTCTTTATTATTTATTGAATCGATCCGATGAATCAAAAGTTGAGGAGACTGTATTATTATGAAAAAATTATTTGTTTTATTAATTCTTTTAGCTTCCGGTAGTACACTTTATTCACAGCAAATATTATCTCTCGAAGATAGCAAAGAACTTTCATTAAAGAATAATTCTTTGAGTAAAAATAGCAGATTGGAATTAGAAGCTTCGAAGCAAATAAGTAAATCTTCTTTTACCAATTATTTTCCCAATATTAGCGCCGGAGGAATGATCTTTGAATCCGAAGACAATCTAATGGAAATGGAAACTCATGGAGGAGATCTGCCGGTCTATGATGGAAATCCGGATAACTTGAGCTCCGCAGCTCAATTTGCTTATTTTCCAAGCTCTACAATGGGATTACTAAAAAAAGGTACTATTGGTTTTGTAAATATTATTCAACCTATTTTTGCCGGGGGCAGAATTCTAAATGGTAATAAGCTTGCTTCATTAGGAGAAGAAATATTTGAGTATAAATTAAAATTATCCCAAGATGATATTCTTCTTAAAACCGAAGAGCAATATTGGCAGCTTATTTCGCTTGATGAAAAATATAAGACTATTACAGATTATGAAAAGATGCTTAATCAAATTTTAATTCAAGTTGAGGACGCATTCAAGTCCGGTATCGTTATGCGTAATGACCTATTAAAGGTGAAATTACAACTTAATGAACTCCTATTAAATAAATCCGAATTAGAAAATGGAAGAAGACTCGCCAAAATGGCATTTTGTCAATTTGTCGGTATTGATTATGACTCAACTTTAGTATTAAATGAAAAATTAAATGTTTCGGATATACCACAAAGTATTTTCATCGATAAGGATGAAGCTTTGTTAAAACGAACGGAATACTCACTTCTTGAAAAATCGGTCGAAGCAGAGAAACTGCAAACAAGAATGAAACTTGGAGAATATCTTCCTCAAGCTGGTATTGGTCTTAGCGGTATGTATATGAAGTTAGATGAAGCTAAAGAGAGAACTGTGGGTTTGGTCTTTGGTACTGTTTCTGTCCCAATTTCCGCTTGGTGGGGGGGATACCATGAGTTACAAGAAAGAGCGATTAAAGAAAAAATAACCGAGAATAATTTTAAAAATAATTCTGAATTACTGCTTCTTCAAATTGAAAAATCATGGCAGGACTTAAATAATTCTTATCGCAAATACCTATTATCAGAGGAATCCAAAGTCCAAGCTGAAGAAAATTCTAAGGTAAATACTAATAGTTTTAATAACGGATTAACTACTGTTTCCGATTTATTGGAAGCACAAGCTCTATTACAGCAAACGTATAGTCAATTGATTGATTCTAAAGTTAATTATATTACAAAAAGGAGCAGATATTTACGGCAAACAGGTAGAGAGTGATTTATATTTGCTAAATTAATTCATATTGTGCTAATTAATTATTCTCTGTGTATCTTTGTGCAGTTTATATCATCTAATAATTATTAATTAAGAAAAGGAAAGCAAATGAATAAAGAAGAAGTGATTTTATTTAGCGGTGGAATTCAAGGTGCGGAAGCTGAATTTGGTAAAACTGCCGAAAGCTTAGGAATTGAAGAAGTTAATTTTACTTTTGAAGGACATAATATCGAACGTGGCCGCGGCATTAGAGTGCTTAATCATGATGAACTTAAGAATGGAGATGTGAGTTTAGAGTACATTTCCAAATTACTTAATCGCAATTATACAGCGACACCTAAACTTAGAAAAGTATTACAAAGTATATGGTATCAGATTAATAACGGTCAAGAAATTTATGTTATCGGTCATATTCTTCCTGATAATACCGTTAAAGGGGGTACCGGTTGGGGTGCAGAGTTCGCTAAAATTTGTAATAAACCAATCTTCGTTTTCGATCAAGAAAAAGATGCTTGGTTTACTTGGGAACATTTAGGCTGGGTTAAATGCGATGACCCGGTTATTCAACATCCACATTTTGTAGGTACAGGAACACGCTTCTTACAAGATAATGGAAGAACAGCTATTATTGAACTTTTTGCAAGAAGTTTTAAATAATCAAATATTTCTTTTCTAAAAAAAATAATTTGACCTCGGAGATTAGTGAACTTCACTTTTTTCGAGGTTTTTTTATATTCTTAATTAAAAATTCCGGTCTGAAAGAAATATTTGAATCTTTTGGGAATCTTTTTTATCATATAAGTGTTATAACATTATAAATAAATTGAAATATTAACATATAAAGAGATGAAAATGGAAAAGAAATTATTTAGTACGTATCGTTTGGGGAATCTTGAATTAAAGAACAGAGTTGTTATGTCGCCTATGACACGCAGTCGTGCAATCGGAAATATTCCAAATGATCTAATGGCAGAATATTATTCATTGAGAGCTGATGCTGGGCTATTAATTACAGAAGGGACATCTCCATCACCTAATGGACTTGGTTATTCGCGCATCCCCGGCATATATAGCAAAGATCAGGTTACTGGTTGGAAGAAAGTTACAAATGCAGTGCAAGAAAAAGGTGGAAAAATATTTGTTCAGATGATGCACACCGGAAGAGTAGCGCATCCTCTAAATATGCCTGAAAATGCGAGAGTAATTGCTCCTTCGCAATTACAACTCGAAGGAAGCATATGGACTGACCAAAAAGAGTTACAGCCATATCCGGCTCCAAAAGAGATGAATATCCAGGAGATTAAAGAAGCAATTAACGAATTTACCGTAGGAGCCAAGAATGCAATCGAAGCTGGTTTTGATGGCATTGAACTTCACGGAGCTAATGGTTACTTAATCGAGCAGTTCATAAGTCCAATTACAAATCAGCGCACAGATGAGTATGGCGGCTCAATTGAAAATAGAATTAAGTTCGTTTTAGAAGTTGCACAAAAGACCGTAGACACTATCGGCGGCAACAAAGTCGGTATTCGCGTTTCTCCTTATGGGGCTGCAAATGGGATGAAATTTTATGATGACATTGAAGAGACTTATGCTCTATTAGCAAAGAAGCTTAACGAAATCGGAATCGTTTATATTCATATTGCAGATCATAGCTCAATGGGTGCTCCCGAAGTGAAGCTGTCTGTTAAAAAATCTATCAGAGATAATTTCAAAGGTACCGTAATCCTTGCTGGCGGATATAATTCAGATAAAGCAGAAAAAGACCTGGATGAAGATAAAGGCGATTTAGTAGCATTCGGAAGACCTTTTATTTCCAATCCTGATTTAGTTACTAAACTTAAAAATGGAACTGAACTTACTAAACCTGATAGTTCTACTTTCTATTCTCCGGGAGCAGAAGGTTATACAGATTATTAATAAATGAATTTTATGATTAGCAGACTCCATTTCCAATTTCTTACCAGCCGGGGGAATGGTTTTTGCTAATCAATTAACCATCTACATTCATTTCAAATTAGCCGGGGAATTTTTATTTTACTCTACCAGCCAGATTCCGATTAGGTGAGAATACTGTCTTTGAAACTCCTCAAATTATCTTCGTAGATTATTTAGTTGAGAAATTAAAAAAACTATCATTATTTTTAAGGATAACTTAACTTTACCCAAATAAAAATAATGTGTGCATAATGATAGAAGCTGGAAACAAAAAAGTGTGGCTCGTATCTGCCGATATGGGCTTCGGGCATCAGAGGGCAGTTTATCCTCTCAAATCTATTGCCGATGGAAATATTATAAATGTAGGTGCAGATTCTTCTACATCAAAAAGCGAGAAGAAACTTTGGAAGAGAGTCCTTACGGCATACGAAATAATGTCTCGTGCCAAAGGGCTGCCCATTATTGGTAATCTTATTTTTGGATTATTAGATTCACTTCTTCATATTCCTTCATTTTATCCATTAAGAGATTTGTCCAACAAAACTTTGCAAGTCGATCTTTTAGAACATAATATCAAACGAGGGCTTTGTTCGGGTATGCTCGATACAATCCGAACTAAAGATCAGCCAATGATTACTTCATTCTATGCACCCGCCATTGCCGCTAATATGAGGGGAATCAGTGATGTTTATTGTATTATCTGCGATGCTGACTTGAATCGTGTATGGGTGGCTAAAGACCCTTATGAAAGTAAGATTACTTATTTTGCTCCTTGCAGTAAAGCGGAACAAAGACTTCATGCCTATGGAGTGCCAAACGAAAAAGTGATTCTAACCGGATTTCCTTTGCCTCTTGAACTCCTTGGCAATCGGGAGCTTGATGTACTTAAAAGAGATCTCGCTCAAAGACTTAAAAGATTGGACCCAAAAGGTGAGTTTTGCTCTAGGCACGGTATTAATGTTCATCACTTCTTAGGGGAAGAAAATTGCTCGATCGAAGTTGATGAAAAAATTACTTTAACTTATTCTATTGGTGGTGCCGGAGCTCAAAAAGAGATTGGCGCTGTTTTAGCAAATAGTCTTAAAACTCTTATTAGGGAAAATAAAATAAAACTTAATCTCGTTGCCGGAACAAGAGAAAATATCAAAAATTATTTTGTAAAAATCGCTTCCGAAATTAGCAACGACCCTAAACAAATAGAGGTTTTTTACGAAAATAATATAGAAGATTATTTTAATACGTTTAATCGTTTAATGCACAGCACCGATATTCTTTGGACTAAGCCCAGTGAATTATCATTTTATTCTGCGTTGGGACTCCCAATTATTATGTCCCCTGCTATTGGTTCGCAGGAAAAATTTAATCGAAAATGGCTTCTAGAAATCAGAGCCGGAATTAGACAGATAAAACCTGATTATGCTCATCAATGGCTTTTTGAATTATTAGATAAAGGTTTATTGGCTGATGCGGCATGGTCGGGTTTCTTGCGTGCAAGAAAATTAGGAACGTATAACATTATTGATCTTATTAATAAAGGAGAATTTAATCAGAACCAACTTCCAATTATGAGATAACGCTAAATTCCCTTGATCGAAAATTTATATTTTTTTAGGAAATGATGTAATAGGGGAGGTTTTGATTGGCTAAATTTCCAAAATTGTTAAAGTACTACGAAAATTATGATTTCGCCACTCGACTAAGAGTAAAATTTATATATTACTTAAGCATATTGGCAATTGTGTTTATACTCTTTGTTATTATTTTTACCTCTTACATTCAATCTGAAACCAAGAATAATACTAATGATATTTTAGTAACTGTACTATTCGAATCTTCTCTAATACTTGCTTATCTATTAGCTCTTTACCTACTTATAAAAGGTCATCTCAAACTTTCATCTCATCTCATATTAGTTTATTCGTTTGTATGTGCTTGGACGATAATGTACGTTACCAAAGAAATGGGAATAATGAAGGTTGATACAATAGTCTATGTATTTGTAGTAATTTCTGCTCTTCCATTACTTATATATTCTAATAAGAATATTATTATCTTCTATGTATTTACCAATTTGGGGATGTTATTTCTTTATGTAAATTTTTTATTTGAACATAAAATAGCCACCAGAATAGAAATCATTGACTACCTTTTTGACTCTTCTCTTGCTATGATGTTTATGGGAGTTATTATTTATAATATTTTTAGAATTAACAAAGAGTCATTAGATCAAACTAATTCTGATATTGAAAAAAGAGAAATTGCTGAAATATCCCTAAGAATAAGTGAAAGAAAATATCGAACTCTTTTTGAAAATTTATCAGTAGGATTTGCTCTTTATGAAATGGTTTACGATGAGAACAATAAACCGAAGGGAATAAAATATGTTGAAGTAAATACTGCTTATGAAGAAATGATGAGTAAAAAATATTATTTCGAAGAAGATGGAGATGAAAAGAAACTTAGACATATTGGGAATTTAGAGTATTTACAATTTGTAGATCGTGTTCTTAAAACCGGAATTCCTGAATCCATAGATTTTTTATACAAAGCGAAATACCTTAATATTTGGTTATATCGCCCAGATGCAGGACTTGTCGCTGCATTATTAACGGATGTTTCCGAGAGAGTAAATATTCGCAAACAGATAGAAAACGCCCATGCTCTTGTAAAATATATTATCGATTCACTTCCAATTTCGATTATTACAATCGATGAAAATCAAATCGTAACTCAATTTAATAAGTCTGCCGAAATTTTTATCTCTTCAATTGATATAGAAATTAAAGGCTCTTCTATTTTCAATCTATTTCCTTTACTTCAATTTATTGAGTATGATTTAAATAGATCGCTAAAAGATAATTTAATTTTTACTGATGAAAAATCGATCTTAAATAAAGATGGTGGATTAGATAATTTCAAAATATCGATAATGCCAATTACTGATTTTATTAATAAAGGAAGTTTAATAATAATCGAAAACATTACAGAAAAAAAACATATTGAAGAATTAATGATTCAAAACGAAAAAATGACAAGCGTAGCAAGTTTGGCTGCAGGTATTGCTCATGAAATTAATAACCCATTAGGTACAATTGTCCAAGGATGCCAAAATTTAATTAGGCGGACTGAAAAAGATATGCCTCGAAACCAGGCTGTAGCTAAAGAATTAGGTGTTGGAATGGAAAAGATTGAAGAATACTTTATTCAACGTGATATCAATAATATCATTGAATCAATTAGCAACGCTGCGGGAAAGGCAAACTCTATAATAAAAAACATGCTTCAATTTAGCAGAAAAAATGAAGTGAAGAAGGTTAATTGTGATATTAAAAAGCTTTTGGATGATACAATCGAATTAGTAAATAACGATTATAATCTGAAGAAAAAATATAATTTTACTAATTTAAATATTGTATGTGAATATGAAGAGATTTTACAAGATGGTTGGGTAAATGTAACTGAAATACAACAAGTTATTTTTAATATCCTTCAGAATGCAATCCAAGCCATTTATACCTTTAAAAACTCTGAAATAAAACCATTGGTAATCGTAAGGGCAAAAAATGATAAAAATAATATACTTATTGAAATAGAAGATAACGGTCCAGGTATGGATGAAAAAACTAAGCGTAGGATATTCGAACCATTCTTCACAACTAAGGATGTTGGCGAAGGAACAGGGCTGGGCCTTTCTGTTTCATATGTGATAATTAAAAATAATCACCATGGGGAGATGTTTGTTCAATCCAAACCAGGTAAAGGGACTACTTTCCAAATATTACTACCATCATTTCAAAAATAAATCTTTACTGGATTGTTGATTTTATAAGTATTACAATTGAAATCAAAACTCATTTTGGTAACATATTACTATAACTTAAAAAGTTATCTTTTGTCCTTTAAAAAAGCAAATAATAGTCGATAATAATTTATAACAATCGAAAGTGGGTGTAAAATGGAGACAATGCCTAAGTTATCTCCATATTATTCATTAGTTGATGTAAAGATATTAGTAATTGATGATGATGTGGATTTATGCAATAGTCTAAAGTATTTTTTTGAGGATTTAGAAGCAATCGTATTTACTTGTAATGATGGGAATTCAGCATTAAGGCTTTTTGCAGAGAAGGAACCAGATATAGTCTTAGTAGATTTAAATATGCCGGGCATTGGAGGTGAAAAGATAATTGCATTTATAAGAGAAATGTCATTTGATGTGCCCATCGTAGTTGTTTCCGGTACGGGTATAATTAAAGAAGCAATAAATTCTATAAAACTCGGGGCTTGGGATTTTGTTACCAAGCCAATTTTGAATTTTGATGATCTTGAAATGAGTGTTCATAGAGCTTTAGAAAGATCCTCTCTTATGAAGGAAAATGCTCTATATAAAAAAAATCTTGAATTGCTTGTTGATAAAAGGACAAAGCAATTAAATGATAATATTAAAGAGCTCCGCGAAGCAAAAGAAAAAGCCGAAGCTGCCGATAAAATAAAATCAGAATTTCTTGCTCAAATGTCACATGAAATTAGAACTCCATTAAATGCAGTTTTGGGTTACACTGAATTAGCCCGATTATCTTTAGAAGAGAAAAATATTGAGGATGTATTTGATGGATTTGACCAGATTAAAAAGTCAAGCAGAAGAATTATAAGAACAATTGAACTGATTTTAGAAATGTCACAGGTTACATCAGATAATTATATACCAGAATTTGAAACTTTTGACCTTGCCATTCTTGTCGATGAGGTTATGAGTGAGTTTTATTCGCTGATTGAGGAAAAGAAATTACTATTCAATTCTATTAAGCAGTGCAAATTCCCAAATGTATTTATAGATATCTTTTCTGTAAAATCAATATTACATCAACTAATTGATAATGCTATTAAATTCACTCCTTATGGTAAAGTTGAGATTTCAATACTTAATGAAAATGAAAAAATAGTACTTCTAATCGAAGACTCCGGTGTGGGTATTTCTGAAAATTATTTAAAAAAAATATTTAGTCCTTTTACACAGGAGGAACAAGGATATAATAGAAGTTTTGATGGCAATGGTTTAGGGCTTGCACTTACAAAAAAGTATTGTGAATTAAATTCAATAGATATTATGGTTTTTAGCATCAAAGAAAATGGCACAAAAATAAAATTAACATTCAATAAATAAGCGATATTTTTTCTTAAATTCGTATATGAATTTAAGGAAATTAAATGCTAATTGAAAAAATAGAAATAGAAGATATATTAGAAAAGATTAGAAATGTTAGACTACTTTTATATGGAGATTTTTGTTTAGATGCTTATTGGATTTTGGATCCCCGAGGTTCCGAAATATCAGTAGAAACCGGACTTAAAGCTCTTTCAGCAGGATATCAGAAATACTCACTTGGCGGTGCATCTAATGTAGCCGCCAATCTTTCAGCACTTAATCCAAAACAAATAAAAATTACCGGCGTTACCGGAGATGATATTTTCGGACGTGAAATGGTATCGCAACTTAATAGCATAAATATCGATACTTCCGGTTTAGTTCTTCAGAAAGATAGTTTTGAAACTTATGTTTTCTGCAAATTGATTTTAGAAGGAATCGAGCAGCCCCGAATCGATTTCGGTACTTATAATAAAAGAAGCAAAGAAACCGATGAAAAAATTTTAGAGAATTTACGCAATGCCATTCCTGAATCTGACGTAATTATTATTAATCAACAAGTCCCTTTTAGTATTACAAATAAAGAATTTATTGATGAATTAAATAACATAATAAATCAATTTCCCAAAAAAATATTTATAGTTGATTCAAGACATCATTCAGCAGAATTTAAAAACATCTCCCTTAAAACAAATGAAGTAGAAGCCGCTCAACTAAATGGAATAGAAGCAAATTACAATGATCAATTCAGAAGAGAAGAAGTAAAAAGTTTTGCTAAGGGGTTATTTGAAAAACATAATAAACCCTGTTTTATAAGCCGCGGTAAAAATGGTTTGATGGCTTGCGATAAGGATGGAATTAAAGAGACTCCCGGACTTCATTTTACTAATAAGTTAGATACTGTAGGGGCTGGGGATACAGCTTTAAGTGCAATCGCTTCGGCTATGGCAGCCGGGTTTGATTCACAATCGGCAATTAAATTTGCAAACTTTGCATCGGGTGTAACGGTTCAAAAACTTTTTCAAACAGGGACAGCAAACCCAGATGAAATTCTTTCGCTTTGTTCCGAACATGAATATCTAATTGAAGAAGAATAGTATAATAAAACCGGAGATACTATTACGTAACAAAATTTTACTAATTGTAACTGGAATTTCGTAGGTTTTCAAAGCCATTGATTGGAGAAGATAATTGAGCCTGAAAAAAAATAATAGCTAAGTTTATATTATATTAATAGCCATAATATTTCGGAAAACCACTTTGGGTAAATATAAGTCCGCCTTCCTATTGATGAGTACTCTGTTTTTTATTTGGGGTACAATCGTTTCGTTAAATGATATCTTAATCCCGCATCTAAAAATTCTCTTTAATATGAATTATACCGAAACAATGTTGATTCAATTCTGTTATTTCGGTGCATATTTTATTATGGCAATTCCGGCAAGTATGGTTATTGGTAAGATAGGCTATAAGAACGGAATCGTTCTTGGTCTTTTTATTGTGGGCGTTGGAGCATTAATATTTTTACCTGCCGCTTATATTATTTCTTATGGATTATTTTTATTCGGTTTATTTATTATGGCAACCGGAAATGTTTTTCTTCAAGTTGTCGGCAATCCTTATATCACCATACTTGGACCTCCTGAAACTGCATCAAGCAGGTTAAACTTAGCTCAAGGAATTAATTCGCTTGCCACTACATTAGCTCCATTGGCAGGGGCATATTTAATTCTTGGTCATTTTAATAATAGTGCTGATCATGCTGCTTCTGTTCAAATGCCTTATCTCGGATTAGCTTTATTTGTTTTTGTGATTGCAGGTGTTTTTGCATTTATAAAACTCCCTTCAATCCATAGCGAAACAAAAGAAAAAATTGAAGGTAATGTATTAAAGTTTCGGCAACTACGTTTTGGCGTTATTGCCCTTGCCCTTTATGTAGGGGCGGAAGTTTCTATCGGTAGTTTTATTGTTAATTATCTCGGGCAGGATTATGTAATGGGTTTTTCGGAACAGACCGCCGCTAAATATATTCCCCTTTATTGGGGCGGGTTAATGGTTGGGCGATTTATCGGCTCTGCAATTTTACAAAAATTCTCAGCTCAAAAAGTTCTTGTCTGGGCTTCGGTCGCTGCATTTACTTTTGTAGCTATTACAATTCTTACTTCCGGCTTTATATCAATGTGGGCAATGCTTCTTGTTGGACTTTTCAATTCAATTATGTGGTCTAATATCTTTGCTTTATCAATACATGGTCTTGGTGAATATACTATTAAAGCATCAGGCGTTTTAGTTATGGCTCCCGTTGGAGGGGCTTTGCTCCCTCTTTTACAAGGTATCCTCGCTGATATTCCGGCTATTGGTTTGCATTATTCTTTTGTGCTTCCGCTTCTTTGTTACTTGTTTATTTTGTTTTATGGACTCAATGGCTATAAGCCATCAACTAATTAATTAAATATCGGTGAATTATGAGTAAAATTAAATTTGTGTTTTTTTTGTTCGTCATTACTATTCAAATCAATGCTCAATCTGAAAGTAAATTCAAATTCGTAAATAACGATCCTGAAAAGAAGATTGATATTCTAATCGATGGAAAACTCTTCACTTCCTATTTGTATAGTAATGAAATCCCTGTTTTAAAAAAACCCGTTTTGTATCCAATTATTTCTTCAATGGGAGATACAATTACAAGGGGATATCCATTAGCTCCACGTAAAGGGGAGCGGGTCGATCATCCACATCAAATCGGGCTTTGGTTCAATTACGGCGATGTTAATGGGTTAGATTTTTGGAATAACTCGAATGCAATACCGGCAGAACAGGCTGATAAAATGGGAACGATTAACCATAAAGACATTATTTTTGAGAAGGTTAGTGAAAATAAAGCCGAACTAATTGTTTCTTCTGACTGGATGAACCATGAAGGAGAACTACTTTTAGAAGAAGTAACTCATTTTATTTTTAGTGCTGATAAAAATTCAAGAACGATTGATAGAATTACTAAACTGACCGCCATTGATAATGATGTTGAGTTTAAAGATAATAAAGAAGGAATGATAGGTTTACGTGTAGCACGTCAACTCGAATTACCAACTACTCAACCGATTGCATTGACCGATTCGCATGGTAATAAAACTGCAGTTGCCGTTTTGGATAATAGCGGAGTAACTGGAAATTACCTTAATAGCGATGGAATTGAAGGTAACGATGCATGGGGTAAAAGAGCTGAGTGGGTTGCACTTTCAGGTAATATTAATGATCATAATGTTTCAGTCGTGATTTTTGATAATCCGGAAAATGTAGGATTTCCTACATATTGGCATGCACGCGATTACGGTCTCTTTGCAGCTAATCCCTTAGGAGCAAATATATTTAGCGAAGGTAAACAAGAACTTAATTACAAGCTTGATGCAGGCGATTCAGTTACGTTTAAGTACCGTATTCTAATCCTAAACGAAAAAGCTGACTTAAAAGAATGCAATAAAAGGTATGAAGAATTTATAGGCAATTAGTTTTATAAATACATTAATTGAATACCTTATGTTGCAAAAAAAATATGTAATTAGTTTTAATAAATATTTTATTGAATAATATTACCGAATTTATTTTATGAAAGCATTTTCGAAGTTTTTTATCTTCTTATTTCTATTCAGTTCTCTTTATGCACAGAATGTTAAACTGCCTGCAATCATAGGCGATAATATGGTATTACAGCAAAACTCTTCAGTTCCTATTTGGGGGAAAGCAAAGCCCGGCTCAGTAATTTCCATTTCAGCTAGTTGGGGTAAAGATGTTTCTGCAACTACCAAAGATGATTCTACTTGGAAAATAAATATCGAAACTCCCCCAGCAGGCGGACCATTTCAAATGAAAATTAATTCAGGCAAAGATTCGCTATTGATTAATAATGTTTTAATTGGGGAAGTATGGTTCTGTTCAGGGCAGTCAAATATGGAAATGCCGATGATAGGATTTCTCCCTAAAGACCCATTGCAAAACTCAAAAGAAGAAATAGCTAATGCTGTTTATCCTCTTATCAGACTTTTTCATGTCAAAAAAAATGCTTCTTATGTTCCGTTGGATTATTGTGGTGGAGAGTGGTTACCATGCGACACTTCTTCAGTAAAAGAATTTTCTGCAACTGCTTATTTCTTTGGACAAAAATTATTTAATGAATTAAATATTCCAATCGGATTAATTCATGCAAGCTGGGGTGGAACTCCTGCCGAAGCTTGGACCAATAAAAAATATTTATCTCAATTTACTGAATTTACAGATTCTCTAATACTAAAAGAGATTCAAGAAAATATTGATACTAAAAAAGTTAAGTTTTATAGAACACCCGAAAAATTATATAATGCAATGGTTGCTCCCCTTATCCCATTTACAATTAAGGGTGTTATCTGGTATCAAGGAGAGTCTAATACACCTAATCCATTCTTGTACGAAAAACTATTCCCTGCAATGATTAAAAATTGGAGAGAAGATTGGGGCTATGATTTTCCGTTTTATTATGTTCAAATCGCACCTTATCGTCATGGTAGTCCTATCGGCTCTCAATACCTACGCGATGCACAAAGAAAAACATTATCCTTACCAAATACAGGAATGGCTGTTACATTAGATATCGGAGATTCACTTACTGTTCATCCCGCTAATAAAAAATCCGTAGGTGAGAGATTAGCGTTCTTGGCTCTTGCAAAACTTTATTATAAAAATATACCTTTCTCCGGTCCACTTTATAAATCGCATGCTATTAAAGGAAAGGAAATAGAACTTCAATTTGATTATATAGGCAAAGGATTAAAATTGCTCAATAATGAAAAAACAAATTTTGAAATAGCAGGAAGTGATAGAGTTTTTGTACCTGCTGAAGTAAAAATAGTTGGAGATAAATTATTTGTTTGGTCAGATGAAATAAAAGAACCACAAGCAGTTCGTTATGCTTGGAGTAGTTTGGTTGTGCCAACTCTCTTCAATAAAGAAGGTTTACCTGCTTCATCATTTAGAACTGACGAATGGTAAAATTATAAAACACATACAAAAATTAAAACAAATAACAATTCACACCATTATAGCGCTCTTCACAACATAATAGGTTAAATCCCTCCGGACATTATCGATAATTATTTATAGATAATGTAAATAAGTAAGGTTAATACATATAAACATCACGACTACGTAGAATTATTCGGAAATTCTATCAAAATCCCATTTAAAGCATAATTATTTATAAGAATCTTGAGCTAAATATAGATAATAAATCTATTTGCAGGGTTCTAATTTTAATTAATCACAGATTGATGAGATAACATTAGAATAAATTTCAGTTTGAAGATTGGAATAATTATAGTTCTCAAAGAAACTCAGCCTTAAACCTTATCATGAATATGAATGATGAGGAAGCTAAAATTATTGTTTATGAGACATCATTGCCTGCATTAACTTCTGCGAGAAAACAACTTCGCTCATTGATAGACTTAAATGCAAAAATGGCTGAGGAACTTGATATTGCAAATGATGAAGAATCTTCATTTGCTGAAGTATTAATTATCGGTTTTATTATAGGTTCTGTATTATTTGCCATTTCAATTGGAATATTCCTTTCTAATTTCTTTTCAAAAAAATTAAAAGTACTAAATGATGCCGCCTTAAAGATTGCAGGGGGAGAGCTTAATATTTCTGTGGATGTGGATTCGAAAGATGAGATTGGACAATTATCTTCCTCATTTAATATAATGTCTCAAAAAACAACTCAACAAGTGGAAATATTTAATGAATTGCCTTCTATTATTATGAGCATCGATAAAGAATTTAATATTACTTCTATTAATTATATGGGCGCAAAAGCTCTTGGAAGAGAACCAAATCAATTAATTGGTCAAAAATGTTATGACCATTTCAAAACAAATCACTGCAAGACAGAAAACTGTGCTTGTATGAAAGCAATGAATAGTAAATCACTGGTTAATGCAGAAACCATTGCAAGACCTAATGGAAAGGAACTTCCAATTCAATATTCAGGTAAACCCACATTTGATAAGCAAGGAAATCTTAATGGTGCAATTGAAGTTGTAGCTGATATTACTAATATAAAAGAAAAAGAAAAATATCTTGAAGATAACGTCAAAAAGTTATTGGTAGAAATGGATCAATTTGCTGCGGGTGATTTGACAGTTCAACTTGAGGTACAAAAATCTGATGATCTTATTGGTAAAATATTCAATGGGTTTAACTATATCGTAAATAATCTTAATAATATTATTGAAAGTGTTGCAGATGCAGTGCAAGCAACCGCAAGCGCAAGTAACCAGATATCTTCAAGTACAGAGGAGCTAGCCGCAGGCGCACAGGAACAAAGTTCTCAAACCACAGAAGTTGCCGGTGCAATCGAACAGATGACAAAAACTATTTTAGAAACTACATCAAACGTAGGACTAGCTTCAAAGACTGCAAAGGCATCAGGCGACATTGCTCGTGAGGGGGGGAAAGTTGTCGCTGATACTATCAATGGTATGAATAGAATTGCTGAAGTTGTTACTCAAGCCGCTTCTATGGTTAAAGAACTTGGCAATAATAGCGATAAGATTGGCGAGATCGTTCAGGTAATTGATGATATAGCAGATCAAACTAATTTGCTTGCTCTTAATGCCGCAATCGAAGCAGCACGTGCTGGTGAACAGGGAAGAGGTTTCGCTGTTGTAGCTGATGAAGTAAGGAAATTAGCAGAGAGAACTACCAAGGCAACTAAAGAGATTGCTACAATGATTAAACAGATTCAAAAAGATACCGGTAATGCAGTTATCTCTATGGAAAAGGGAACTGAAGAAGTTACAAGCGGGAAAAAACTTGCTCAGAAATCGGAAGAAGCTCTTAGTCAGATTATCGATAGTTCAAAAGAAGTTGTTGAAAATATTTCACAAGTAGCCGCCGCAAGCGAGGAACAATCCGCTGCATCTGAGCAGATTTCAAAAAATATTGAATCTATCTCTTCGGTAGTTAATGAATCTGCTGCCGGTACTCAACAAATTGCAAGGGCAGCAGAAGACCTTAATCGACTTACAGAGAATCTTCAAAATCTAGTATCAAGATTTAAGATTGATCGTAAAACCAAAAGTGCATCACGCAGACAAAATGATGATACATATTCATCAGAACTATCTGTTCGACAAAATGGAAAATTAATTCATTCATAGATTAAAAAACTTAATAAAAGAGTTTTTCTGGGCGGTAGAAATTTTACCGCCTTTTTTATTTTCCATCATTTAGAAAATAATAATTTTGAAATTACATAAATTGTAGATGGAAAAATATTATTATTCTCTGGAGCATTCATGTATTCAATAGGTTTCGATATTGGCAGTTCTTCTATTAAAGCATCCATCCTTGATGTAGAATCAGGTAAAGTATTAGCTTCGGATTTTTATCCGAAAGAAGAGATGAAAATTAATTCTCCTCATCCCGGCTTCGCTGAGCAAGACCCAGAATTGTGGTGGGACTATTCTAAACTTTTATTAAAGAAAATTCTTTCCGAATCCTTTATTAATGGTAATGAGATAAAATCAATAGGTATATCTTATCAAATGCATGGACTTGTTCTTGTAGATAAAAATCAAAAAGTTCTCCGTCCATCTATTATATGGTGCGATAGCCGAGCAGTCGAAATAGGGAATAAAGCATTTGATAATATAGGGGAAGAATACTGTCTTAATCATTTTCTTAATTCGCCCGGGAATTTTACTGCTTCTAAACTTAGATGGGTAAAAGAACACGAGCCTGAACTCTTCGAGAAAATAGATAAAATAATGCTCCCCGGAGATTTTTTAGCAATGAAACTAACAGGAGAAATATCTACAACAGTTTCCGGCTTTTCCGAAGGTATCTTTTGGGATTTTACTACAAATACAGTATCTGATAAATTATTAGAATATTACGAAATACCCGAAAGCAAAATTCCTCAAGTTAATTCTACATTTTCTAATCAAGGAAGAATATTAAGTTCAATTGCCGATGAATTGGGAATAAGTAACGAAGCAATAGTTTCATACCGTGCAGGAGATCAACCTAATAATGCTTTCTCATTAAATGTAATAAATGCAGGTGAAGTAGCTGCAACCGCAGGCACTTCCGGTGTAGTCTATGGAGTTATCGATAAAAACAATTTTGATAAATATTCGCGAGTAAATCAGTTCGCTCACGTAAATTATAAGAACGATTCAATTAAGCTTGGTGTTTTGCTTTGTATCAACGGTACAGGAATTCTTAATTCTTGGATAAGAAGAAATTTTGCGAATGGTTTGTCTTATTCCGAAATGAATGAAAGCGCCAAGTCCATTCCCATTGGCTCTAATGGCGTAGTCGTACTTCCATTCGGGAACGGTGCGGAAAGAGTTTTGAAAAATAAAAACATCGGCAGTCATATTCTAAATCTCGATTTTAATCATCACTCTAAAGCAGATATATATCGCGCTGCACAGGAGGGAATCGTATTCTCTTTCAAATATGGCGTGGATATTATGAAAGAGATGGGGTTAGATATAAACGTCATTCGTGCTGGAAAAGGTAATATGTTCTTAAGTCCAATATTTAGGGAAACTTTAGCAAATGTAACCTGTGCATTGATAGAATTATATGAAACTGATGGATCGATTGGTGCGGCACGCGGTGCGGCAATAGGAGCAGGTTTTTATTGCTCATTTCAAGAAGCATTTACTTCGCTTAAGAAATTAGAAGTAATTGAGCCCGATCCGCTTGCTTTCGTTCAAACAAGCGAAGCTTATAGTAAATGGCTTAATGCACTAAATAATTTTTTATAATACATAGAAAGAAAAAATGAGTTACTCCAATGTAAGTAACTCATTAAATTATTTTCAGAATATTTTCTGTTATCATTTTATTGGTAGTAAGATTCATAAAAACGCATTTTTGAGAGGCAGTATATACTATTGCATCATTAACACGAATCACGCTTTTGAAAATCATTATACCATGCGAATTACTTTCTAATTTCATCTTACCAACTGGATAATCTAAAATTTTTATCTGCTTTTTATATCGCATTTCGCATGAAACCACAACTGGGTAATAATTCAATTCTAATAACGATTCTAATAAATTTAACTTTATAAAAATTTCATTACGCATATCTTCAAGCCACCGTACATAAACAATGTTATTTACATGATGTGCAATATCGATATCATAAGTGTGAACTTTCAGAGGTAACTCTATGGTACAGTGTTCCGCTTCACAATATTGGACTGCTATCCCGGATGTAATTGAATTTTCCAAAAATGAATGCTTATTTGGATAAATATTCGTTCAAGGCGTCTTTCACTTTTATATTGCCTTTATATCCTGAAGCGATTTTTATGTTAACCCTTTTTAGAACGTCTTCTGCTTTATCCCCTACATGACCTGTTACAACAACATTAGCTCCATGGTGATGAATAAGCTCTGCCGCTTTTGGTCCAGCTCCACTTTGCATCTGCTCGCCTAAGTTTGAGATCGCTTCGAATTTCCCTGTCTCAGGATCAACAATAATAAAATATTGGCATCTTCCGAATTGCTCGCTCAATAATGATTCCATTGAACCACCTGTGGATGTAAAAGCAATTTTCTCTTTTGTATTTTTCATTTCTTCAGTTTGTTCTTGATTCATCTCTTCTCCATTTCATTAATTTTTAATATATAATTTCGTTTTTTCCCAAATATTTAATAAATCTATTTTTACAGATTCATCTAAATCTATAATATTTTTACCTTTGATAAGAGCTTTTACAAATGTCTGGTTAAAAGGTATTTCGCCTAATAATGGGATTTCTTTTTCGTCAGCATGATCTTTAATCTGTTCGGCAACTGATTCATTTAAGTCACTTTTATTAATTATTATTCCCATATTTATTTTGAATGTATTTAGCAATTCAACCAATCGTTTAAGATCATGAACCCCTGAAAGAGTTGGTTCAGTAACTAATACAGCAAAATCTGCTTTAGAAATACTCGCATTAACCGGGCAGCCAATTCCCGGAGGTCCATCGACTATAACAAATCTCTCCGTAGAATATTCATTGCTATCTTTAAAAGAATTTAATGCACTCTTTTTTATTTCACTTACTAATTTGCCTGAATTGCCTTCGCCAGGAAATAGTTTTGCAAAAAAGAATTTTGAATCATCTTCTAATTCACATTCAAAATAGTTCCCACCAATTAAAGGTGAAAATGAAATTGCATTCTCCGGGCAGACTCTAAAACAAAATCCACACCCTTCGCATTTCAATTGATCAATTGCAAAATCACTGATCGCATCAAATCGGCATACAGTTTCGCAAAGCCCGCATTGTGTACATTTTTCATTATTGATGGCAGCCTTCTTGCCGCCGGAAAACTCATAACTCTTTTCTGATTTCGGATTCAGAATTAAGTGCATATTTGCCGCATCCACATCGCAATCTACAACCACTTTATTATTTTCAAAACTTGCAAACGCAGCCGATATAGTTGTCTTCCCAGTACCGCCCTTTCCGCTCAATATCACAATCTGTTTGTAACCGTTATCAGACATTTTTCCTTTTCCCGGTTTTCACTCCAATCTTTAATTTTATCATATCGAATAGACCCCAAAAATCATTTCGCAATTCAGGATATAAGATTAATGGTAAGATTCCTTTTGAATATGAAACTGCATATTTTTTATTGAATGGAATTTTAAGAAGAAGATCAGTTTTTGTTTCTTCTATATAATTTTCCATCTCTTGATATGATGCATCATATTTATTAATAACTACACCAAACGGAACTCCGATTGTCTTAAGAACTTCCATTGCGAGTTTAAGATCATTCAATCCAAATGGAGTTGATTCCGTTACTAATACACAATAATCGGAATCGTTCACCGCTTCTACCATTGAACACGAAGTCCCAGGAGGTGAATCGATAATGTAAGTCTTAAAATTTTCTGTAGATTCAAAACCAGGGGCATTCCTTTCATTTATTTTCTTTTTCACTGCTTTTATAAGAGGAGCCGCAGCAACTTCTCCAATATTTAGTAAGCCATCGATAAATAAAATTCCATTTTCGGTTTTTCCTCTTCTAATTACACCGATTGGCTTTTCAATCTCTGTTATTGCTTTTTCGGGGCAAAAATAAGTGCACGCCCCGCATCCATGACACATCTCATCGATTAAAGTAATCTCAAATTTCAGATTAATTAATGCATTAAATTCGCATACCTCTACGCATTTACCACAGACTGTGCACTTGAAGGGGTCAATCTTTGGGAGTAATTTGGATACAAATTCTTCGGTATCAATTTTTGGCTTTAAGAGGAGATGACCATTTGGTTCTTCTACATCACAATCTATATACACGCTATTGGGGATAATAGAAGCAAGACTTGCTGCAATGGTTGTCTTGCCCGTTCCACCTTTCCCTGATGCTATGGATATCTTTAAGTCATTCATTTAATTATTATGGTGTCCGTTTCCTTGACCCATTCCTTCGCCAAATCCGCCGCCATGCCCCTCACCGTGTCCCTCGCCATGTCCATGACCTTCTCCATGATGTTCATGCTTGCAAGTATCATAACCAATAAGTTTACCATCAATAAAGCGTTCTACGGCATCATTATAAATTAGTCCCGGAGCTGTAATTACTTCAATTCCGTAATCTGTAAAATTATTTATGGCTTTTTGTCCCATTCCGCCTGCGATGATTGCGCTTACATTGAACTGCTGTACATAACCCGGTAATTGACATGCACCATGATGCCCACCTGCTAATGGGTTAAAAAATGTTTCTGTCTTTACTATATTTTTTTGATCGTCAAATTCGCATACAACAAATTTTGAACAATGACCAAAATGATCAGCCACTATCTCTTTGCCCTCGGTTTCTTCAATTGCTACTGCTATTCTTTTGTTCATAACTTTCCTTAAAAAATGTTTTCCTTAATAATTGCATTAATCGTTCCACAATTAATAGATGCGATTTTGGCTCAAAATCAAAACTCTACAAAAATGAATAGGTTGCAAAATTGCAAAACTAATTGCAGTGGCGTTTTCTTTATGCAATAAATTTGCTAAATTGCAATACTATATATAGGGATAGAAATGAAAGAAGTTCAAAGTATTATTAATAAGAACAGAGAAGCAATTGGAATTCCCGATGGAATTGCGGTCATTGGTAAAGAGCTAAAAATCATAGTCTTTAATGAGGCTGCCTCCCGAATTACCGGCTTCGAGGAAGATGATATAGTTGGTTTCGATTATCAACTTATCTTTCCCCAAAGTGAAGAAGTAAATAATTATATAAAAGATGCACTGAATAAAAACCTTGTATTCACAAATATTTCTGCTAAAATAGTTTCTAAGAAAGGAAATATAAAAAATGTTCTCGCTTCAATTACTCCAATTACTAATGGAGAATCAGTCCTAAGTGTTGTATTTGTTTTCCGCGATACATACGAAATGCTTTCCCTTTCTAAAGAACTTGAAACAAAAACCAATGAACTCATCAATCAAAAAAATAAACTAGATGCCATTTTTAATAGTAATATTGAAGGTACTTTTACAATTGATAACGAATGGAATGTAACCTCCTTCAATAATTCTGCTGAAAAGATTACCGGCTATAAAAAATCGGATGCCATCGGCAAAAAATGTTGGGATATTTTTGGTTCTTCTTTATGCCAAAATGGTTGCCACATGGAACAAACCCTTAATAGCGGTAACCCAATGATTGGAAATGAATTAGAAATTATTCATAAAAGTGGTAAAAGAATTCCTATCCGAGTCAATTCTTCAATTTTATTAAATAATAAAAATGAAAATATCGGAGCAGTAGAAACTTTTATTGATATCTCCGAAATTAAAAATCTTTCATCTCATTTAAACGAATTTTATAAGTACGAAAATATTATTGGTGGAAATAAAGAAATCCGAAGTATATATAGTTTGTTAGAAAGTGTTTCCCAAACCGATAGTTCGGTTCTGATAACAGGCGAAAGTGGCACGGGTAAAGAATTAGCGGCTCGTGCTATCCATCTTAATAGCCCACGCAAGAAAGCTCCTTTTATAGCGGTAAATTGCAGTGCATTTGTTGAATCCCTTATAGAAAGCGAATTATTTGGCCATGAAAAGGGTTCTTTTACTGGTGCAGTTAAAAGCAAAATCGGCAGATTTGAACTCGCCCAAGGAGGTACAATTTTCTTGGATGAAATTGGTGATCTTTCAATTTCAGTACAAACTAAACTGCTTCGCGTTTTGGAAACTCGCGAGTTTGAACGGGTAGGCGGTAATAAATCGATAAAAATGGATGTTAGAATTATTGCAGCGACTAATAAAATCTTATCTGAGGAAATTGCCGATGGACGATTCCGTGCCGATCTTTTTTATCGCATTAATGTTGTTAATATTCATCTTCCACCTTTAAGAGAAAGAATGGATGATTTCCCACTTTTAATAAATCACTTTATTAAAAAATTCAATGAAAAATTTGGGAAAAATATTAAACAGTTTTCTTCCTCTGCTTATGATATTTTATTGGAGCAAGAATGGGAAGGAAATATACGTGAATTAGAAAATGTGATAGAACATTGCTTCGTTATTTGTAATAATGAAATAATCCAATCTGAATGCCTTCCTAAAAGATTAAGAGAGAACAATCAAAATAAACTTTCTCACAATACAAATTCACCTCTCGGTTTTAAAGATGCTGAAAAGCAATTGATCATTTCAATTTTGCAAAAGAATAATAATAATCGGAGCGCAACGGCAAAGGAGCTTAATATTGATCCATCCACTCTTTGGCGCAAAATGAAAAAGTACAGTATTAATTAAAAATTCCGGCTTCATATCAATAAATCTGATGTTGAAAATACGCATTGTACTCATCTTTTCTCCATTTATACTATCAGACCAAAAAATCTTACCTACGAACATGAATCACTTTACTTAATTTTATAACTTATATTAGGTATTCCCGAATTTCTTATTCAAATACACCTAAATGAAAAAGGTTATTTATTTATTTTTAATATAGAGGATTTTATGAGAAAAAATTTTACCCAAAAAACAATTCACATGTCAATCACCATAAATTTTATTCTAATTGCAATATTGTTGGTGAGTAGCCCAATTCAAGCTCAAACAGACCCGATTTTAAAATTTAACGATGTAGGCAAATTCAAAATAGTTCAGTTCACGGATATACATCTTAAAATAGATAATCCACCGAGACGTGATAGTGTTCTTGCCAATATGAAAGATATTATTGCCAGCGAAAAACCGGACCTTGTTATTTTAACGGGGGATGTGGTTACATCAAGACCGGTTCCCGAAGCGTGGGCAAATGTTACAAAACCAATGATTGATGCAAAAATTCCTTGGGCGGTAGTTTTCGGTAATCATGATCACGAGCATGGTCTTTCAAATAAAGAGATTATGGATTATTTGGTTACTCTTCCATTTAATGTATCGAAACATGGACCCGAAAATATCTCTGGTTGTGGAAATTATGTAATCGAAATTAATGGGTCATTTTCTTCTTATCCAAAAGCATTACTTTATTGTTTCGATTCAAATGCTTATACAAGCGAAAAAGATAATGATGAATTAGGCAAATATGACTGGATTAAAAACGATCAAATCCAATGGTATCGGAACTTGAGTAAATCATATACAGAAAAAAATAAAATGCAACCTTACCCTGCATTAGCCTTTTTCCATATCCCATTGCCCGAATATGATATTGTGAAAAATTTTGAAACAACAGTTGGAGTCTGTCAAGAAAATATATCATCTCCTAATGTAAATTCAGGTATGTATAATGCCTTCCTTGAATCCGGGGATGTTATGGGTACATTCTGCGGGCATGATCACGTTAATGATTTTATTGGAACTTTTAATAATATTGCTCTCGCTTTCGGATGTAAAACGGGATTAGATTCTTATGGGAAGTTAGGTAAAGGGGGAAGAATAATAGTTTTATATGAAGGCGTAAGGAAATTTGAAACTTGGATTCATAATACTAAAGAATCGAAAAAATATTTTGTTACGTATCCGGATTCTTTTCCTAAGCCAATAAAAAAGAAAGATAAATAAAAATTATCCTGACGATATGATCTATTTATAACTAAGAAATAAAGGAAATCGAATGATGAGAATTAAAACGCTATTGATGAGTTTGTTAATGTTTTCCGTTGTAACGCTTGCTCAAAAAAAAGAATATGTTATCACGAATTATGGTGCAATTGCTGATGGAGTAACGAATAATGCAGCCGCCATTCAAAAGGCAATAGATAAAGCTTCTAAAGATGGGGGCGGAAAAGTTATTATTCCTGAGGGGAATTTTGCTTCAGGTATAATCGCAATTAAATCAAATGTAGAACTTCATCTAAAATTAGGTGCTCGTCTTCTTGGTAGTGTTAATAGAAACGATTATAATAAATCCGAGATACTTGCATTAGTTACAGCAAAGGGACAAAAAAATATTTCTATCTCCGGGCAGGGCATTATTGATGGTCAGGCACAAGAACTGATAAAAGATATTTTCTTAAAACTCCAAGATGGTAGTTTATTCGATCCAATGTGGAAATATAAACGTCCCGCCGAGGGAGTCCGCCCTAAGTTAATAGAATTTGTTGATTGTTCGGGAATTAGTATTACCGGAATCTCGACAAAGAACTCTACAAGTTGGGTGCAAAATTATATTAGATGTAATGACCTTACTATTGATAACGTTAAAGTAGAAAGCACTTCATATTGGAATAACGATGGTATTGATATTTCTGACTGCAAGAATGTAAAAATAACTAATTGTTTCGTAAATGCTGCTGATGACGGAATCTGCCTTAAATCAGAAAGCCCTAATGAAATGAACGAAAATATTTATATAGCAGATTGCACAATTCGCTCAAGTGCAAGTGCATTCAAAATGGGCACTTCATCTCATGGTGGTTTTAAAAATGTAAAAGTCCGCAACCTGAATATTTACGATACTTATCGTTCAGCTATTGCTCTTGAATGTGTCGATGGTGGAATTTTAGAAAATATTGATATTGAAAAAGTTACAGCAAAAAATACAGGTAATGCTATATTCATTAAGCTTGGCAATCGGAAAGATGTTTCACCAGGAATTATTAAAGGGGTTAGAATTGCAGATGTAAAAGCAGAAGTCCCATTAAGAAAGCCTGACCTTGGATATCCGTTTGAAGGTCCACCGGATCATCTTCGCTACCGTTATAATAAAGGGACAAAGGAGCGTCCTGATCTTGGCTATCCTTATACCGGAGAACCTAATTATCCATATAATCTAATTCCTTCTTCCATAACCGGATTACCGGGGCACAACGTCCAAGATATAACTTTAGAAAACATTGAAATTATATTCGGTGGTTCCTCGGATAAAAATCTTGCACAAATCAGATTAGATCAATTAAATAATATACCGGAGAAGGGGGGAGATTATCCTGAATTTTCAATGTTTGGTGAACTCCCTGCTTGGGGAATATACGTCCGACATGCAGATGGAATTATAATGAAAAATGTAAAATTGAGTTTTAAAGAAGATGATTTCAGACCTGCTCTAATATTTGATGATGTAGTTAATGTTGAATTAGAAAATATCGAAATCCCCACTGTAAAAGAATTGCCAATATTTGTATTTAATAATAGCAATTATAAATCAATTAAAAACGTAAAAGTCCCGGCGGCTCTTGAAGAATCAATTAAAGAACAGAATAAACGAGAATCCAAATAAATGAAACGACAATTTTTTCCAATCATTATTAGTCTTACTATTTGTTTTGTGTCTTTACATGCACAAGATCCCAAATCAGAGGTTACCGATCTAACAAAATACGTAAACCCATTAATAGGTACAGCGGCATCTACAACTATTGCAGCTCTTAAACATGGAAAAGGGACTGAGCTAAATGCACAGACCCAGCCTTCGGTTACTGTCCCTTTTGGAATGACAAATTGGACTCCGCAGACAAATAATTCCGAAAGGAAATGTTTATCCTCCTATTATTATAAAGATTCTTTAATCACAGGTTTTAGAGGCTCACATTGGTTAAGCGGCTCATGCACCCAAGAATATGGCTCTATGGCTATTATGCCTATTTCGGGGGAGTTAATTTGTAATCCGGCAAAAAGAGGATCAAAGTTTAGTCATAAAAATGAAATCTCTACTCCTAATTATTATAAAGTAAATCTTGACGATTACAATGTTGTAGCAGAGATTTCTGCAACTACAAGATGCGGAATTTTGAAATTTACTTTTGAGAATGAAGGTGAAGCTCATATAGTAATAAATCCTAATAGTGATGAAGGAGAAGGTTACGTAAATGTTAATGCTGAAAAAGGGGAGATTTCCGGTTCAAATCCTATTCATAGAATATATCAAGGATGGGGGAAATCTGCCGGTTTTGCAGGTCATTTCGTTTGTCGAGTAGAAAAAGAAATCGATGGTTTTGGTGTTTATTCGGGAAATGAAAACCTTCCTAACGAATCTTCACTTAAAAACAATCCTAATCTCGGTGCTTATTTCTCCTTTAAAGTAAAAAAAGGTGAATCTGTAATCGTTAAAATTGGCACCTCATTTGTCAGTATCGATCAAGCTCGGAAAAATTTAGATAGTGAACTTCGTAATAACAAGTTTGATACTGTTAAGCAGAATCTTAAAAGTATATGGAATAAGCATTTATCGAAAATTAAAGTCGATGGTGATAACGAAGAAGATAAAATAAAGTTTTACACTGCAATGTTCCATTGTTTCCAACAACCAAGAATTTATAATGATGTAGATGGCACTTATCCAAGATTTGATGGAAATGCGAAAACCGATACAATTAAAAATGGCAATTATTATTGTGATTTTTCTGTTTGGGATACTTACCGTGCACTTCATCCTCTATTTAATATCATTATTCCAAAAGAACAGTCCGATATGATTAACTCCCTTTTCCTTATGGCAAATGCGGGAGGATGGCTTCCAATTTTTCCTAAGTGGAATAGTTATACAGCCGCTATGATCGGGGATCATGTTATATCTCTCGCCGCAGAATCTTTTATTAAAGGAAACATTCATATCAGTGAAGAGCAGTATTTTATATTAAAACATAATGCCATTGATTCACCGGTTACTTTTGAGGAATATGCAAATGGCAAAGGACGTAGAGCACTTAGCTCTTATCTTAAATATGGTTATATCCCTTTAGAAGATTCTGTGAAAGAGGCATTCCATGATAATGAACAAGTTTCCAGAACTTTAGAATATGCTTATGATGATTTCGCTTTAGCTCAAGTAGCTAAAAAATTGAATAAAATGGACGACTATTACTATTTTATGAAACGAGCTGAAAACTACAAAAATGTTTTTGACCCTAAGTTTAATAATATGAATGGAAGGTATATTGATGGCTCTTTTTATATAGATTTATTGAAGGATAATTTTTCTTCATTTATTACAGAAGGTACTCCTTGGCAGTATAATTGGTATGTCCCGCAGGATGTTAATGGTTTAATGAAGTTGATGGGAGGTAAAATAGCATTTACAGAAAATCTTGATGAATTTTTTAAGGTTGGTCAGTACTGGCATGGAAACGAACCGAGTCATCAAATACCTTTCTTATATAATTATACAGACGAACCTTGGAAGACTCAAAAAATTGTCGCTAATACTATGAGTGAAGAATATGGTACAGGTCCAGGCGGATTAAGCGGTAATGAAGATGCGGGACAAATGTCAGCTTGGTACGTTCTCTCGGCTATCGGATTTTATCCGGTCTGTCCGGCTTTACCTGAATATCAAATATGTGGACCAAAATTCAATAAAATTACTATTCAACTTGGAAACGGAAAGACTTTAGTTATTAATACGCCAAATTATTCCGAGAAGAATATTTTCATTAAGGAAATGAAAATTAATGGAAAAGAGAATAAAAGTTTATCATTTGATCATTCCACTTTAATGGAAGGTGGTGTCTGGAATTTTATTATGTCAAATTCTCACGGTAAATGAGCAGAAATATAATGAGTATTTTAAAAAAAACCGATTTACTAGATAAAGTTTTTTACATAAGTTTTTTTATGTTTTTCATTTTATATGTCGGCACATTAAAAATAAGACCATATCCACTTCAGTATTTAACTAAAATTTTACCTTTATTAGTACTTATTATAATTGCATATCGAGGACTCCATGGAAATAAAAGAAATCTAATCCTTTTGGGGCTGTTTATCTCCTTGATTGGAGATATTCTGTTAGATTTACATGGAAAGAATCTTTTCCTACTTGGAATTATCTCATTTGGAATTGCTCATTTTATGTATATTTTAGCTCTTTATAGAAATCCAACTATTAGAAATAAACGAATTTGGTTACTCCCATTTCTTCTCGCTTATGGAGTAGGATTATGGAATATTCTTGCTCCGGAACTGGGGGAAATGCTAATCCCCGCAACAATTTACCTTATTTTAATTACAAGTATGGGCATCTCAGCAATATTAGGGAAGAATAATCATTTCCTTATCATAATTGGAGCTATATTTTTTATTTTTTCAGATTCTGTAATAGCAATTAATGTTTTTTTAACGAAAATCTCCAACTCGAGCTATTTTATAATGCTTTCATATTACCCCGCACAATTTTTAATTACTTATGGGACAATTTTATCTAAGAATATCGTAAAAGATACTCACAGACCAAACAATTGAACGTCAATACAATTCATTAACATAGATTAGAATGTATATTTTGGCTGCATTTTGGGAATAGTATGTTAATAATATGTTAAAAATGGAAAATGAAGATTTTCCTATTCCTTGATTTTGTAGTTTTATTGTCAATAAAAATAAATTTGTCATTTCTCAAATAAAGGACGTACAAAATGATTTTTCAAATTGAAGCCAAATGCACGAAATTAATTTTAAATTTCAGTTTCATTTTAGTAATTGGTCTAATGTTTCTTTCCTTCAATTCTGTTTTTGCTCAATCCTCCGGTCATCTTCAAGGAAAAGTAATCGATGTTAAAAGCGGCGACCCTCTTCCAGGAGCGAATGTATATTTGGAAGGAACTGCTATTGGGACAGCTACCGATGTTGAAGGTAATTACAGAATTAAAAATTTAGCTTCAGGAACTCATAATATTGTTTTTTCTTATGTAGGATACGAGAAAAAAATTATCGAAGTAGTAATCTTATCGAATAAAACTACGGTTCTCGATGCTCCATTAAGTTGGACTTCCACCACCACAACAAAAGATATTGTAATAACCGGGCAATTAGAAGGTCAGGCTCAAGCAATTAACCAGCAGATTTCGTCAGATAGAATTGTAAACATCGTTTCTGAACAAAAAATTAAAGAATTACCTGATGCAAATGCGGCTGAATCTGTTGGTCGTCTTCCCGGAGTTGCTGTTCAAAGAGATGGTGGCGAAGCTTCTAAATTACTCATTAGAGGGTTGGATGCTAAGTTTACAAATGTATCATTAAATGGTATTCAAATTCCGGCGACTAATTCGGATAATCGAGATGTCGATTTAAGTATTATTTCGCAAAGCACATTAACAGGTATCGAACTTTATAAAGCATTAACACCCGACCAAGATGCGGATGCTATTGCCGGTGTTGTAAATCTTGTAACAGGGCAGGCAAAAGCAGACCAAAAAATTAGTCTAAATATTTTTGGTATTTATGGTGGATTAAATGAAACAATAGACCAATATAAAATTTCGGGTCAGTATAGCAATCGTTTCTTTAATGATTTTTTAGGTGTTCAAGCTGGATTTAATACTGATAAAAGAGATAGAAGTCGCGAAGCTTATACTGATTCTTGGGATGTTCCAGCAAATGGTGATTATAAAATCAGTAGTTTGCAAGTTCAATACGATCATGAAACAAGAAAGAGATATGGCGGCAATATTAATCTTGATATCAATACTCCGGATGGCGGTAATATCAAGTTTATTAACTTATACAGCAAAACAACAAGAAGGCAATTTCTTAGTAATAGAGATTATTCAGCAAACGGTGCTACTGTTACTTATATAGCCCAGGCAATTGATAGAGAAATATACACAATTAATAATTCCTTAATTGGTGAAAATCATTTAGATGCTTTGAAAATTAATTGGGCTTTGTCTCATGCTTATACTAAGAATGAAAAACCATTCGACCATTGGATGCGGTTTTATGAAAACACAACAATTTCTTCCGGTATGGGACTTATTACAGACCCAGCAGTATTCAAACTTCCCGGTAAAAATCTAATTCCTTATGCATTTAATAATTTTAGTCGTGCAAATTTAGATAGAGCTTTTTTTAGAGCAGACCAAAATGACGAAAGAAATTTTGATTTTAAAACAGACCTTGAATATCCTATCAGAATAACTGATGATTTGGCAGGAATTGTAAAAGCAGGATATAAATTTAGAAGCAAGACAAGGCATCGCGATAGTGATGAGAAAATGACGGCATATTGGCTAAGAGATTCGTATGACTATTATTTTAATGATGAAGGAGATATAGTAAAGAAGGATTGGGTTAATTCAATGTGGCCCAATAGATATAAAGGTTTGATGACAGACTTCTTACCCGGCTCACCATATCCTACTCGCATGATTAATGGAGAGTATCTATTAAATCCGATATTAGATGAAAGTTTAGTCCGTGGTTGGTATGAATTTAGCAAAAATGGAACAGATGTAAATGGAAAACAAAGAGAATATTTCGAACACTTAATTAGTGTAAGAGATAAATATAAAGTTGAAGAAAATGTTCATGGTACTTATGCAATGTTCAAATTAAATGCCGGGCAAATTGTTACATTTATTGCCGGTTTAAGGTATGAGTATGAGAACAATGAATATACTGCAAAATATGCTCCAAGGATTATTGGTGAATTTGAATATCAAACCGGCTCCATTACTGATACAGTATCTAATTTCAAAAAAGATTTTGTTCTACCAAATTTTCATTTAAAAATTAAACCTTTTGAATGGATTGACCTTCGGTTTGCAGTTTCTAAATCGCTTTCTCGTCCAGATTATTCAATGCGTTTACCGGTTCTATATGTTAATAATCAGGATAAAGAAGTTACAAGCGGTAACCCAAATCTTGCACCTGCTATTTCTTGGAATTATGATGCCAACGTTACTCTTTATGCTTCTGAGTATGGCATGTTTTCAGTATCAGGCTTCAGAAAAGATATTGATAATATCTTCTACTGGTTAAATGATATTATGCTTATGACATCACAACAATCAAGAGACCTTGGTTTACCGGTTGATGAATATGGTCCTTTTAATCAATACTTATTGGATATGCCGGTTAACACAAAGGATACAAAAGTTTGGGGATTTGAGCTTGATTTACAAACTCACCTTAGTTTCTTACCCGGGGCATTTAAAAATATTGTAGTGAGTGCTAACTATTCGCGTATCTATTCTAAAACAAAATATCCAAGATTCAAATTGGTTCAGACTCCTGGTTTTCCTCCAAAACCACCTATCCCGACATTCTATGAAACAGAACGTGAGTTAAGCGGACAGACTGACTATACGGCAAATATATCAGTCGGATATGACTATATGGGATTTTCAGGAAGAGTATCTGCATATTTCCAAGGTCCTTACCTTGCTTATATAAGCAATTTGGAAAGTTTAGACCAGTATCAAAAAGCTTTTTCGAGATGGGATTTAGCACTAAAGCAATTTGTAATTGAAAATGTATCTGTCTTTTTAAATGTGAATAATTTTACCAATGTAATTGAGGGCTCTTACCAGAGTTTCCACGATCTCGATCGCGGAGGATATCTTTATGGAATTAGCGCAGAGTTAGGTGTTCAATTATCATTATAAATTTCTAAAAATATTTAATAATTACTCAAGTGATAAAATAAAGTTGCATAAGTAAACAAAAATCTATAATAATCTAAAGGAGCAAGTAATGCACAAAAATACTATTTGGTTTATAATAATAATGTTAGGCTTTCTCGCAGGGGCTATATCAACAGTTCAAGCTCAAGAAAAAATTATAGAGCCGAACTTAGGTTTTGTAAATGAAATTATTAAAGCTGATACAATTTTAGGTGGTAAACAGGCTCATACAGTTTATGTATTTCGCCGTAATAGCACTTATTTAGTAAATGGTTCAATTCAAAATATTGGTTACCCTATAACTTTGAAAGCAGAAGCAGGAACCGGAAGAATCCCTCTTATTTCTAACTGGCCGGATGCTAATGGTACTTTAAATAGAATCGTTGATGCTAATGACAATGCCTATATTTATAACTTGTATATAGACGGAATGGGACCCAATTTGACAACCGGCGAACCAGATCCTTTCTATAAAATGAATGGTCAATTACTTCGTGCAGCTGCTGCTGGTAAAGAATTAATTATTGATGGTTGCGTTCTTAATAATGTTGGTCAGGTTATTATTCGTTCTAATAGCGGTGCTCGTAAAGTAATGGTTACTAACACTACCTTCGCAAATGGGGGTCAGCTAAGTTCGGATAACGTTGGTAATGGTAGAATTATTGATGTTCGTAATGGTGTTACAGATACTGTAATTTTTAGAAATTGTACCATGGTTAATACTTTAGATCGTATTTTCCGTCATTATAATGCTTCAACAAATAGTGCAACTAACTTTATTAAATATATCGAATTAGATCATAATACAATTGTACATAATACAGGTGCTTTTGGATTTTTAATGCTTGGTGATATTGAACAAGGATGCAAGATTACAAATAACTTATTTGTAAACCCAATGTCGTTTGGTGCAGATACATCCGACAAAGCAAGATTTGGTGAAGTTCAAGTATTTGGTGAATTTGATGGTAATGGTGTTCCAATTCTTCCTTTGATTATGGATCAACCAAACACGTCTTCTAATCCTACATTTACTATTAGTAATAACGTTGTTTCGTATCAACCTGAAGTTAAGAAATTTTTTACAGATAATGGTCTTACCGGAGCACAAGTTATAACCGCCCGTCTTGCTGCAAAAGTTGGAGCTAATCCTTATTCAGAAGCTGATGTTACTTTGAAGAAAATACCAAATGTAATGATGAATGTTATGACTTGGTATCATGACATGAGTAAAACTGCTAATGGTGGTGGTATGATAACTCATGCTTCACTTGATATGGATAGACGTAGTGCTATTTTCTGGACTGATTCGCTAAATTGTGCATACACTTCTGGTAATGCAGCATTTAAAGGATCAGATGGTAAACCCGTTGGATCAAATGTTTGGAGTAGTGTTTTGACAGATGTAACAGAAGAATCTGCTCTTCCTACGGAATTCTCTCTTTCTAATAACTATCCAAATCCTTTTAACCCAACAACAAATATCCAATTCTCTTTACCGGAGAATGGAGCAGTTTCGTTAGCTGTCTATAACTTGATTGGTCAAGAAGTAACAAGAATCGTTGAACAAAGATACTCTGCCGGTACACATTCAGTTACTTTTAATGCTTCGAGATTAAGTAGTGGAGTTTATATTTATAAATTAAATGTAATTGGTGAGAACGGACATAATTTTAGTGCCTCCCACAAAATGACCTTATTAAAATAATCATAGCTGTGTTGTTTTAATTTGTCGTATTTGTTCTCCTCCCTTGATGAAGTTATAGTCAAGGGAGGAATTGTTTTAAATGCAGTTAATCCCATCAAATAAACTCCACTTCCAAATAACATTATTAGCTTTGCCAAACTAACATATCATTTGAGGATAAATTAATATTTTCTGTGCAATCATAAGTGATTTATAATAAAGGGAGTAGAGTTTAGATATGTACTTCACTGATCTGAATATCAATTTTTATTCAGATCAGCGAAATAAGATTAATTTAGAAACAGATATAATAATGCAGCAATTGAAGCACCAATCGAAGGACCTAAAACCGGAACTATTGCATAAGCCCAATCACTATCTCTTTTATTAGGAATAGGGAGAAGTGCATGCATTATTCGTGGACCTAAATCTCTTGCCGGATTAATTGCATACCCGGTAGTTCCGCCAAGAGATAAACCAATTCCAAGAACAACCAATGCTACTGGTAATGCAGAAATTGCACCAAGACCAACTTCCGGTGAAGCAATATATAAAACTGCAAAAACCAAAACGAAAGTGCCTACGATTTCAGAAAATAGGTTGTCCGGAAATGACCTAATTGCAGGGATTGTACAAAAGATGGCTAATTTACTATCCTTATCCTCGGTAACTTCAAAATGCTTTCTATAAAAAACCCAAACTAAAAATGATCCAATCATGGCACCGAGCATCTGGGCTATAATATATAAAGGAACAAGTTCCCAACTAAACTTACCCACAATTGCTAACCCTAAAGTAACAGCAGGATTAAGATGTGCCCCGCTAATCGATGCCACAGTAAATACTCCTACAAAAACGGCAACTGCCCAAGCAACTCCAATAACTATTAAACCACCGTTGTTTCCTTTTGTTTTATTAAGTACAACATTTGCAACAACGCCTTCACCCAAAAGAATTAAAAGCATAGTGCCGATCAGCTCGCCTATAAAAGGAGTCATTTGTTCACCTTATTTAATCTAATAAATATTCTTTAGCTAATTTTGTGTATGATTCTATTTGTTCCTTTTCCCAATCACTCGATTTATTGAGTTCTTCCGCTATTATTTTAGCAACAATCGGGCACATTAAAATGCTCTCTTTTGCATCTAATAAAAGGGCTCTTGTTCTTCTTGCTAAAATATCCTCAACTGTTCTCGCCATTTCACTTCTTACATGCCAAACAATTTCTGCTTTTATATAAGGGAGTAAATTGGATATTTTTTCATTTAATTGAGGCTTTTCTTCAATCAATTTATTAATACCGATAGCATCAGAACCATAAATGTATAGTGAATCGCTCTTATCGATATTTTTAAGCCAACCATGAATACGTAATGATTTTGTTATACTTGGCTTTTCTTCAAGTCCGGCAACACGCAAAGCTTGTTCAATAGTATCTTCTCCCATTTTTCTATAAGTCGTCCATTTCCCTCCAGTTATCGTAACCAACCCTGATTTAGATACAACTAAGAAATGGTCTCTCGAAATTGCTGCGGTACTTTTGTTTTCCATAGGTCTTACTAATGGTCTAAGTCCGGCAAATACACTTTTAACATCGCCTCTTTCAGGATCTTTTTCCATATATCTTTTTGCATGAGTGAGAATAAAATCGATCTCTTCTTCAAGCGCGCGTGGTTCTAAGCTAGCTTTTTCTAATTCTGTATCAGTTGTCCCAACAATAACTTTATTATGCCAAGGGACTGCAAAAAGCACTCTCCCATCATCAGTTTGAGGTACCATTAAAGCTGTATCTCCAGGGAGAAACTCTTTGTCTAAAACTAAATGTACACCTTGGCTGACAGCTATAATTTTCTTTGAATTAGGGTCGTCCATTTTTATTATGTTATCTGTAAAAACTCCGGTGGCGTTAATAACCGCTCTTGAGTTGATTTTATATTCTTCACCCGTTTCTTTATCAATTGCAATTACTCCACAAACAAAATTATTTTGCTTTAGTAAGGCTGTTACTTCTATATAGTTAATAGCGGTGCCACCATGATCAAATATTGTTTGAGCCAAATTAATCGCTAATCGGGAATCATCAAACTGTCCATCATAATAAATCACACCACCAATTAACCCTTCCGGTTCAACATTGGGAATTTTTTTAATGGTTTCTTCTTTAGAAAGCAATTTTGATGGTCCGAGTCCTAATTTACCGGCAAGTAGGTCGTACATCTTTAATCCTATTCCATAAAATGGTCCGCTCCACCAATCATAAACTGGTACAATGAAGGATTGATTGAACACTAAATGAGGAGCATTTTGCATCAATAAACCTCTTTCGTGGAGTGCTTCAAGTACTAAAGAAACATTCCCTTGCTGAAGATACCGCACCCCACCATGAACTAATTTTGTGCTCCTGCTTGAAGTCCCTTTAGAAAAATCGTGCTGTTCAAGTAGTAGTGTTTTATAACCACGTGAAGCTGATTCGAGTGCAGTTCCTAATCCAGTAGCTCCTCCACCAATAACTACAATATCCCAGTAATGATCGTTCTTCTTCAAAGTATTTAATAGATTTTCTCTTTTCATAATTACTTTTCATCCTGTTCAAGCCAGCCAATGGATCCTTCAACTGCCTTATTCCAATACTTAATCTTTTTATTCAATGACTTTTCATCTAATTTTGGAGTGAATTGTAAATCGATCTCCCATTGATTTTTAATATCTTCAATACTGCTCCAGAACCCGATCGCAAGTCCTGCCAAATATGCAACCCCCAAAGCGGTAGTTTCTGTAACCTTAGGACGTACTAATGGGATACCGAGAAAATCTGATTGTATTTGCATTAATAGATTGTTTGCTGTTGCTCCTCCATCAACTCGAAGTTCGCTTACTTTGATTCCCGAATCTGATTCCATAGCTTTCAAAACATCTAAAGTCTGAAAAGCGATAGATTCTAAAGCTGCTCTTGCGATATGTCCTCGTTTTGTACCTCTAGTAATTCCGAATATAGCCCCACGTGCAAATTGATCCCAATGAGGTGCACCAAGCCCTGCAAATGCAGGTACCATATAAATACCTCCATTGTCTTCAACCGAATTAGCTAATTCTTCAATTTCTCCGGCTGAATTAATAATTTTTAATTCATCGCGCAGCCATTGGACAACTGCTCCTGCTATAAATATACTGCCTTCAAGTGCATAAGTAATTTTGCCATTAATTCCCCATGCAATTGTAGTTAGTAAATTATTGTTGGATTGTATTGGTTTATCACCTGTATTAAACATCAAAAAACCACCTGTTCCATAAGTGTTTTTTAACATCCCCGGTTTAATACACATCTGACCAAACAGAGCTGATTGCTGGTCTCCGGCTATTCCTGCAATGGGAATTTCAGAACCTAATATTGTATTAGCGGTATGTGCATATATTTCACTTGAAGACTTTACTTCTGGAAGTAGCTTACGTGGAATGTTTAGTAGTTGAAGAATCTCATCGTCCCAATCAAGTTCGTTTATATTATAAAGCATTGTTCTACTTGCGTTTGTAACATCTGTAATATGAGTTTTACCGTTTGTGAGATTCCATATAAGCCAGCTATCGATAGTTCCAAAAGCTAATTCACCATTTTCTGCTTTTTGCCGAGCTCCTTCCACGTTTTCTAATATCCAATTAATTTTTGTGCCTGAGAAATAAGCATCAATTACTAAACCTGTTTTGGATCGAATCTTCTCCGCATACCCCATCTCTTTTATTTCATTGCAATAATCCGCTGTTCTTCTATCCTGCCAAACAATTGCATTATAAATTGGGATTCCTGTTTTTCTATCCCAAATTACGGTTGTTTCTCTTTGGTTGGTTATTCCCATTGCAGCAATTGAAGTTGCGTTTAGTCCCGCGCTTGCAATTGCTTCTGCAATAACTCCGATTTGAGAAGACCAAATCTCATTTGGATCGTGTTCTACCCATCCGGTTCTGGGATAAAATTGCTTAAATTCCTTTTGCGAAATTGACTTGATATACCCTTTCTTATCAAAAATTATTGCTCGTGAGCTTGTAGTTCCTTGGTCAACTGCTAAAATGAATTTTTCCATTGCCATCTCTTTTTTTTGTTTTTGAGAGTTTCTTCATTCTACAAATTTATTGATAATTCTATATCTAATCATGTCCCTCTGTTCATAACTTTAGTACATAGGTAATTCTATTGATGTTAGCTTATTTTACAACGATACCCAAAAATTAGACCTTCGTACCATTAATTTGAATTTGATTATAATATTATTCTACCACATTTAAAAAATAAATAAGCAATCCATGCTTATTATAAGAGAATTAATTAATAATTATCAAACGGTTTTTAAAATGCTGAAATCTATTCTGAATTTTTTTAAAAAATCATTACCGGTTAAAGAAGAAGAATTTGACGAGGGACAAAAATCAAGATATAAAAGGCTTAGATGGTCTGTCTTTTCTTCCATTACTATTGGTTATAGTCTCTTTTATGTTTGCAGATTAAGCATTGCAGTAGTAAAAAAACCAATAATCACAGAAGGATTTTTAACTGAGTCGCAATTGGGGGTAATCGGGTCAGCTCTCTTTTTTTCTTATGCTTTTGGTAGATTTACAAATGGATTCCTGGCTGATAGAAGTAATATAAAGAAATTTATGGCAACCGGTTTGTTAGTATCTTCTATAATTAATCTTATTCTCGGATTCTATTCTGTATTCATTCTTTTTGTGATTTTATGGGGACTAAATGGATGGTTTCAATCAATGGGCGCTGCACCAAGTATAGTTGGACTTTCGAGATGGTTTAGCAATAGTGAAAGAGGAACTTATTATGGAATCTGGAGTACGAGTCATAGTAGCGGAAATGCGCTAACTTATTTATTAACATCTTTAGTAGTCTCTCTTTATGGCTGGAGATTTGGTTTTACCTTAGCCGGGATAGTTGGTTTTATCGGAGTTGCAATTATCTTGATTTATCTAAAAGACAGTCCTGAAAGTGAAGGGTTGCCTCCCGTTGCTGTTCTTAAAGATGAGCCTATGTACGATACTGATATCAAAACAATTTCTTCGCTTCAGTTCGATGTATTAAAAAATCCGTATGTTTGGATTTTAGCATTGGCAAGTGCATTTATGTACATTAGCCGTTATGCAATTGAAAGCTGGGGAATATTTTATCTTGAAACAGCTCGTGGCTATTCTAATATAAAGGCAAGTTCAATACTTTCTATTTATGCTGCAATGGGTATCCTAAGCACTATATTATGTGGCTATATTTCCGATAAGTTCTTTAAAAGTAATCGTAATTTACCTGCATTAGTTTTCGGTATATGTAATGTTATAGGTATAACGTTACTTCTTTTTTATCCTGATACGAATGTTTTTGTTGATTCATTAAGCATAGCACTCTTTGGATTTGGTACGGGAGCTTTAATAACGTATTTAGGTGGATTGATGGCAATTGATATTGTTTCCAAAAAAGCATCAGGGGCAGCTGTTGGTATTGTCGGAATTGCAAGTTATTTAGGTGCCGGTGCTCAAGATATTATTAGCGGAAGTTTAATTGAAAAATACAAAATAATTTCAAATGGAATAACCACTTATAATTTTACCACTGTACGTTATCTATGGGCTGGTGCTGCGGTTATTTCAGTTTTGCTCACTCTACTTGTTTGGAATGCTAAATCTAAAAGTTGATTTAATAGTTTTTAAGGAATCTTTATGAAAGTTATGTTATCATATAAAAAAATATTCATTTCAATACTTGGTTTATTTGTAACAATTAATGTTATTTCTGTTGCCCAGAGTAAATTAAATGATAATTGGGCACCAAGAACAAAAACCGCAATAGATAACTTAATTGAAAAAAATAAGAATATTGAAAACTCTTACGTGGTTTTTGACTGGGATAATACTTCTATTTTTTCTGATGTACAAGAAATGACCTTTGTTTACCAATTAGAAAATCTTGCTTTTAAGATGACACCCCAACAGTTCGAATATTCTTTCAACCACTTCGCAGATGTAAATAAAAAAGAGAATTTATTAATACCGGACTCAAATTTTCCTAAACCTTTCTTTAATAATTCAGATGAAGAAGTAAATATTTCTAAACTTTCGGAAGACTGCTTAAATGATTATAAATACTTTTACGAAAATTTTCGCACTATTAATTCCAAATCAAAAAACAATAGAAGTCTTGATGAGCTAAAGAAAAGTAACGAGTTTTCAGATTTTAAAGCCAAGATGTGGTTTACATACAATGCGTTATATAAAACATTCACTGCTAATGTTGCTTATACATGGGTACTATATATCACTGCTACCGGATTTACAAAAAGCGAATTGCAAAACATCACTTTGGAGGCAATCGATTGGGGAATTAAAAAGGAAGCTTCGAAAGTTTTTTTCGATAGTCCAAATCATTTAAATGGCAGTTCCGGCAGAATAAGCAATTTAAAGGCAGGGAATTATTTTGGAAATTCCATTAGACCAATAAAAGAAATAGGGGAATTGTTTTCTAAATTAGCGAAAAATAATATTGATGTTTTTATTTGTACTGCTTCAATGCAAGATGTTGTAGAAGTATTCGCTACTAATCCAAAATATGGATATAATCTTACTCCAAATAGAGTAATCGGAATGCGCCTTAAAACTGACCCTGATGGGAAATACCTTTCTGAGTACGATTTTTCAAATGGGTATACAATTAATGGTAGTGAAGGAAAAACTATTAATATTAATAATCTCCTTGTCAGTAAATATAATTCAAATCCAATTATGATTGCAGGTGATAGCGATGGTGACTATTCAATGTTGACACAATTTTCCGGTGTAAATGACACAAAAACAATTAACGACTTGAAACCAACTCCACTATTATTAATTGTAAATCGTCTTAAAGATGGTAAAATTGGCGAATTATGTAAAATCGCTGCCAATCAGTTTAGTGGTAATCAAGAATCGGTTGTAAGAATAGTCTTGCAGGGTAGGGATGAAAATTTAGGTTGCTGGATACCTAATGAAGGTACTCTAAAATATGGTTTGGTTGGCGTTGAAAATATAAAAGTAATTCCCTGACAACTTTAATGTTTTATAAATAGTGAGAATTTATTATGAAAAAAATCAGTTTATTTATTACATGTTTATTGTTTTCTGCAAATATCTTAATTAGTCAAAATCTTCAATTAATGACTTATAATTTGAGATATGACAACCCAAATGATGGAGTAAATCAATGGAATAATAGAAAAGAATTTATTCTTTGCCAAATAAATTATTACGAGCCGGATATATTTGGGACACAAGAGGGAAAGACACATCAAATTGAATGGTTAAATACTAATTTAGATAATTATGCTTTTGTAGGAATTGGAAGGGAAGAAGAAAAAGGTAATGGTGTTGGGGAATATTCTGCTATATTTTATAACAAAAATTTAATTGAGGTATTGGAATCAAATACTTTTTGGCTTTCGGAATCACCCACACTTCCCACTAAGGGATGGGATGCGGCGCAATATAGAATTTGTACTTATGCACTTTTCCAAAATATTAAAACAGGATTGAGGTTTTATGTCTTCAATACTCATTTTGATCATAAAGGAGATATAGCAAGGGAAAAATCTGCCGAATTGATTTTACAGAAGTTGAAAACAATTAATAAAAAGAATTATCCTTCAGTATTAATGGGTGATTTTAATTTAACTCCAGATTCAGCGCCAATTCAAAAAATTGCATCCGAAATGAATGATTCGAAACAGATTTGTAAAACAAAACCTTTTGGACCTGAAGAAACATTTAGTGATTTTGATGTTTGTAAATCACCTCAAAAACGGATAGATTTTATTTTCACTTCCAAAAACAATATTGAAGTAGCAAAATATGCTACGATTGTAGATGTAGAAAATGTACGATATCCTTCTGATCATTACCCAGTACTTATTAGTGTAAATATCAAGAAGTAGTAATAAAGTGAGACAGAATTAATGGGAATAATTTTTGGTAAAGCGATATAAGATTTGTAATATTGAGTATTACAGATTCTTATTGTTACAATATTTGCCGGAGTTATATTCTTGAAGAAGTTATTCCATAATAATGATAAATCCGTACTTATGTGTTTATCAATATTTATACTGATATTGATAAATACTCCTGCAAATATTATTGCCTCGAATTTAAACTCATACACTCCAAAATATTCAAATCCATTTACAGAATCGTGGCGTTGGCAGGGTTATTCCGAGCTAATCGGCAAGGGCTGTCGAACTATGGTTGAAGAAAAAAACGGCACTTTATGGTTTGGAGTTAATGGGGGTGTCATAAGTTACAATGGGAAAAATTGGAAATATTTCTCACTTACTAAAGATTCATCAAATACACCTGTTGTTACTCTTACCTTTACAAGCAACGGCATTTTATACGCAGGTACTTCTGAAGGTGTTTTTAAGATGCAGAAGAATAATTGGGAAAAACTTCCAATTAATTTGGCCCTTGGGGATTCAATTGAACATCCCTATAACAAAATCCCAATCATAGAATCTACCGATGGCTCACTATGGATTGGTACACATAAAGGTGCAGTTAGGATTAAGGATAACACCTATATTCTTTATAACGATAATAACATAATAAAAGACTATAATTCTGACAAAAAAATTGATTTAAAAAATCTATCAAATGCAGATGTTTATAATATTGTTCAAGATAAATTCGGGTATATTTGGTTTGGTTTACGAAATGGAGCAATTTATAAATGTCAGCTTAGTGAGAATAGCCTTAAATTAGACTGGCACAGAGTTGATTCTGAACCGGGTTTTATCAGAAATAAATACCCTTTAATAAAAGTTGCTTCAAATGGTAATGTATTTGTTGTAAGCGGTCAAAATGATGGCGGTATTAATATTTTTGATGGTAAAAAATGGAGTATATATAAATCAAAAACTATGTTTGGGATCGATGACCTTTATTCGGATGTAATTGAATTACAAGATGGTTCAATATGCGTATCCGGAGTGGGGAGATTATTTGTATATCGTTATAATGGTTGGAAAGTTTATGAAAGCATTACTCTCCCTTTTTCATCAAATCGCTTAGTATTATATCAAACGAAAAACCAGAACTTATATATCATTGGTCTTGGTAATGAAGTTTGGAAAATTGAGCTTTCAAACGAGAGATGGGCTACATTAAAGGGAGTTAGCTTCCAGGCTGAAACTAAAAATGGAGACAAATGGTTTCTATCGGTTGAAGGAAATGTTATTAAAAGTAATTCTCAAATGAGCCAATGGACTAAATATAGCATTGCTGATGGAATAATTGATGACCCCGTTGCTCTTATAATTTCTAAGAATGGAAATGTATGGATAGCCGGAAGCGATGGTCAGATTGCTGCTACTGCTTGCTTTGATGGTAAAAAATGGAGAAAACAAATTCATCCCAAAATTGGTTGGGGTTTTGATAGACGTGCTGTTTATGAAGCCTCCGATGGATCTCTTTATTTTGGTTCTGCTTCTGATATTTTTGTTGAAAGAGGTCAGATTGGTGGAATAGTGCGATATTCAAATCTCAAGGATCTTGATTCGATACAATATGATTATCATTTCGCGAATGATATTTTTAGATTAACCGGAATTTATGGTATAGGGGAAACTGCTGATAAGACTATTTGGGCAGGGCAGCTTGGGTTTTATAATCTTAATTATAATTCAAAAAAATGGAAAAGAATATTAAATCCAACCGAATTAAATGCAAGTTTCATCGATTATATAGCTACTTCACCAACAAGAGATTTATGGATAGGGACAAGGACAAACGGAGTTTTTTTCTTAAATAGCAGGACTTATAAATGGGAACATTTTACTGTTAAAGACGGGCTTTCGAGTAATACGATTGTATATATTGATGTAGAATCAAACAAAAACGTTTGGGTAGCCACAAATCGAGACATTTCTCATTTTGATGGGAAAAGCTGGACGAAAAACTCATTCCATAGTTTTCTAAAACCAAAAATGGATGGGATTTCTATTAAATCTTCTAAGGATGGGGGACTTTGGGTTAATCAGAATCCACCAGCATGGTATAGAAAATCTTTATATAAAAAGAACTTTTATAATAGTTCAGAAGATGATTTTTTTACTACAAGATATTATACAGATAAAAATCCACCTGAAACAAGAATTACATTCTCTCAAGAAAAAATAGCACAACCGGGAAATGTAATCTTATCCTGGGCTGCAAATGATCCTTGGAAGCTAACGCCTGATGAACAACTTCAATATTCGTATCGAATAGATGAAAATGAGTGGTCATCTTATCAGTATAAAACAAGTGATATATTTCTTTCGCTTTCATCTGGGGATCATATTTTTGAAGTGCGTGCAAGGGATAGTGATTTGAATGTTGATCCTACGCCTGCTAAGATATCCTTTTATGTAATTCCCCCGGTTTGGGCAGAGCCATGGTTTATACTTTTAATACTATCTTTTTTATCAATTATTGCCTTCTTTATTATACACCTTTACAAAAGAAATAAAATAATAGAAGAAATATCAGAGACAAAAGTAAAGCTCTTTGCTAATATTTCGCATGAATTAAGAACACCAATTACTTTAATCATTGGGCCTCTTTTAAAAGTTTTGGAATCTCCATTACTTGATCCAAAATTAAAAGATTCGATTACTTTAGTTAACAAAAACAGCCACAGATTATTAAGACTGATAAATCAAGTCCTTGATTTTAGGAAAATGGAAGCCGGGCAATTGAAATTTGAACCTAAGATTGGAGATATTATAAGCTTCCTAAAAGATGAAGTTACCGTCTTCCACGAAAAAGCACTTTCTAAAAATATTGATCTCAATTTTGAATCTAATACAAATGTTTTAAAAACTTGTTTTGACCCTGATAAAATTGAGAAAATAATGTTCAATCTATTAGCAAATGCTCTTAAATTTACACCGCAAGGAGGTTATGTAAGTGTTAGGGTAGAAATAATTGACGCAAGCAAAATTAAGTCAATTGATTTAGGATTAAAAAAACAGATTAAATTTTCTCAATGGATCGAAATAATAATTAAAGATTCAGGTGTTGGTATATCTAAAAGAAATTTAGATAAAGTATTTAATCGTTTTTATCAAGTTCAAGACCATATGAAAACGGCAGTAGGAGGTACAGGAATTGGTCTTTCAATTGTTAAAGAAATGGTTAAAATTCATGGCGGTAAAATTGAATTAGAAAGTACAGAAGGAATTGGAACCATCTTTCAAATAAAAATACCACTGATAGATGAAGACGAAATTGAAGAAGTTGCTGAAGTAACTTCCGGAATTGAATCTGGTTATATCTCAATGAAATATCCTGAAAATGAAAATGAGGATGCGTTAGATGATTCTTCTTCCGAGGAAAATCCCAAGGAGAAGAAAAGAAAAATTTTAATTGTTGAAGATAATCTTGAAATGCGGAAATATATTAAAGAAGAACTACAAAGCGAATATGAAATTTGCGAAGCAATTAATGGAGAGGAAGGAGTGGCAAAAGCAGCTACTTTCTATCCCGACCTAATTATTAGTGATATAATTATGCCACAAATGGATGGAATAGAGTTCTGTAAAAAAATTAAAAATGATGAACAAACAAGCCATATTGCAGTTGTTTTATTGACTGCACGTTCATCCCAAGAGAATAAGATGGAAGGATTAGAAACAGGTGCTGATGATTATTTAATAAAACCTTTTTATGCGCAAGAATTAAAATTGAGATTGCGCAATATTCTCACTACACGCCAAAAACTTCGCGAAAAATTTGGGAAAAATCTCAATATTGAACCAAACAGTATAGAAATTACATCTGTAGATCAAAAATTCCTTTCGAGGGCAATATCTATTATTGAAGAGAATATGGAAGATGAAAATTTTAGCGTAGAGAAATTTAGTAAATTAGTTGGAATGAGTCGTGTAAGTCTTTATAATAAATTAAAATCACTTACTAATCATCCTGTGCAGGAATTTATATTCGCAATACGATTAAAACGAGCTGCTCAATTATTGAAAGAATCCGGAATGACGGTTACGGAAATAGCTTATTCTGTCGGATTTAAAGATCCATCTCATTTTAGTAAATTATTTAAAAAACAATTTGGGGTGTCTCCAAAGGCATATTGTAACGAAAAACCAAATAATATAGAAAAAACGACTTAAAACCATATACATCTCCACTTATTAACACACAAACCGAATAATTAAACATTCAGACAAGCATTCTCGTTAAATCAATTCTATTTTTATTACCGTAAACTCACAAATATTCAGCATTGGAACCAATGCAAATTGAAATAGAAGGGGAGAAGTCTTATTATGTCTTTTTTTGAAAAATATAGGTTAATAATAGTTCTTTTCTTTCTAATTCCAATCAGCTGTCAGTTAGCGCAACCCAAAATGGATTCACTATTTTTCAATAAATTAAATGGAGTGCACGATTTAAGCCTACCCGATTGGGGACCCTATTCCAAACGATATATAGGAGTTTCGCATATTCCTGATGTAAAAAGTGGATTGCGATTTGATTTGTCGGTATTCCCCGGATTTTATAGAAGAAAAGTTTTTGTGCCTAATGTATTATTCGAAAACAGCTATCATCCTTGGGAAGCTTCTCCTAATTTAGAATATTTTTCATTCCGACATGAATTAGAATGGAAAGACCAAGTTTATACTGATATATCATATTCAGAAATCGATTCTTCCTCAAGATTAATTCGTATTGAATGTGTGAATAATAGTCAAAATAACGAAAACCTTGCGCTCCATTTTATGGCATCAATTAATTTCCCTCCGATTAAAGAGTACAGCCCTTATACTCCAATCTATCCGGCAATTATTTCATTGCCGGAGGGGGTAATTTGGTTTGATGCTCTTGATTATCAAGATTTGCAGTTTAAAATTATTAGACCAACCGATAACTTAGTTGCTGATGGAAAAATGAGAGGTGAAATAAGGGATAATGGATTTGTAAATGGGTCAGGCATTGGTCTTGATTTTGGTAAAGACCAAGGTGATTTTGTCTCTTATAAAATTAATTCAGATAGTAATTTAAAGAATGCGTTCCTTCTAATTAGATATAGACAAGAAAAAGGTGGACACGCTAATTTCTCTTTATCCGGTATTTGTAATCAGAAACATACATTTGAAAAAGAAGGTTTTGGGATTGATACAGTTCGTCTCGGTGATCTGCAAAAAGGTGAATATTTATTAAAATTTCTTTCTGAAGGAAATAGCGCGATTGACTTAGACGGGTTTATTCTGGTCGAATCCAAATTAGCAGACAAAATTGCAATAGAACAAAAAAAATGGAATCCGGTTCCTCAAATAATTACCGGACCAATTAATAATTCTCTGCTATTAAAATATGATAATGTAAACCAATATTATGGTTTGCTTTGGAAATACGATCTATTTGAAATTAGAGAATGGTATGGAAGAGATCTGGCAGATTATTTTAAGCAAATGGCTAATGAACATGTAATGATGAAATTTTCTGGTGAAGGAGAAGGACATTATACTAATGTATTTATGAAGCCAATTGTATTAAAGCCAAAATCAACAAAAACTATTTTCGGTGTTGTTTGCTATGGTACAAAAGATGAAGTTGAAAATAAACTATTAGCTATTGATAAAGCACAATCGCAATATGAAACAATTTTTAATAATGCGCATAAAAAAGTTGTTTATAAACCAGTAAATAAGGATGGCAAAAAATATCAATTTAGTATTGAGCGGATGCAGGCAACTATAGCAAGCAATGTAGTATATCCTGTTTATACACAAAAAGAATATATTCGTCATAGTGCACCCGGAAGATGGTGGGATTGTCTTTACACATGGGACTCCGGTTTCCTTGGACTTGGAATGTTACAGAGTGATACTTTAAGAGCGATCGAAAATCTTAATGCTTATCTACAAGAACCGGGAGCTCAATCTGCATTTATTCATCATGGCTCTCCTGTGCCCGTTCAGCATTATCTATATTCTGAACTCTTGAGTTATACTCAATCTAAGGAATTAGTAAAATATTTTTATCCTCGACTAAAACAATATCATGAGTTTCTTTCGGGCAGACTTGGAAGCTCAACCACACGCCAATTGAAATCAGGTTTATTAAAGACTTGGGATTATTTTTATAATTCTGGTGGATGGGATGATTATCCTCCCCAAAAATATACTCATGATAAAGCTTTAGAGGGAACTGTTTCTCCCGTTATAAATACTGCTCAAGCCATTCGGACTGCAAAAATATTAAAGATGAGTGCGAAATATCTCGGACTCGAAAATGATGTAAAAGAATTTGATGATGATATAAAAACATTTTCGGATGCATTACAAAAATATTCATGGGATGAAAAATCAGGATATTTTGGATATGTTGTTCATGACACAAAAGGTATTCCCCTAAATATTTTGAAATATAATGAGAATACAAATTATGATATGGGGATGGATGGAGCATATCCTTTAATAGCCGGTATCTGTACAGAAGATCAAAAGACAAAATTAATTGATGCATTAAAATCTGATAAGAAGATTTGGACTCCGGTAGGTTTATCTGCAGTAGATCAATCAGCACCTTACTATAAAATTGATGGTTACTGGAATGGAACCGTTTGGATGTCGCATCAATGGTTTTTCTGGAAAACAATGCTCGATTTAGGTGAATCCGATTTTGCATTTAAAATTGCAACGACTGCATTAGAAGTTTGGAAAAGAGAAGTAGAAGCATCATATAATTGTATGGAACATTTTTTAATTGAGACCGGAAGAGGAGCCGGATGGCATGAGTTCGGTGGACTTTCTTCTCCCGTAGTTGTCTGGTATTCAGCATATTTCTGCCAAGGTACATTTAATGCGGGTTTTGATACTTGGATTGAAAATAAGAAATTTAATCCTGATAATAGTCAGTTTTCTGCTGATCTTTCTTTCCAAAGTAACAATAAAAAATCATCTATTGTTGTGTGTATGAATCCTAATTATAAATATTCAGCAAAATGGAATGGAAAAGAAATAAGTTATAAAACCATATCGGATGGTACTCTTAGTATTGAATTCAATCTTTCAGATACAAAAAACGGAAAAATTGAAATAAAAAAAAGATAGTAATGATAATTTAATAAATAGGTAGGACAGTCAATCAACAATAAAATTATTAAAAATATTTGTTATTATACATAATGAAAAACAAGAATATTTATTTAGTATATGTTCTAATCTCGATACTATTCCTTTCGAATATTAATTATTCTCAAACCCAATTGCTTTCCCAATTACCGGTAATTTTAAAAGAATCAAAACCATGGACATATTGGTGGTGGATGGGGAATGCAGTAGATAAAGAAAATATTTCCTATAATCTAAAAATATATTCCGAAGCAGGTTTTGGAGGAGTCCATATAATCCCAATTTATGGAGTGAAAGGATATGAAGATAAATTTATTGATTTTCTTTCGCCAAAGTGGATGGAGATGCTTGAATTTACTGCAAATGAATGTAAGCATTTAGGAATGGGATTAGATATATCAATTGGAACGGGCTGGCCCTTTGGAGGTCCAAATGTTTCAATAAAAAATTCATCTACGAAATTAATTGCTCTTACCTTTGATCTAAAAAGGAATTCCTCATTAAGTATTAATATTTTAGAAGAGGCAAAAGAAAAATCGAGTGTAGGCGCTAATTTATCAATCCTTTCAGTTAACTCTTATTCTAAAGATGGAAGAAGCGAAATAACAAACAAGGTAGATAATTATGGAAATCTTAATTGGGTAGCAAACGATGATAGTTCTAAAATTATTGCACTTGTATTGGCATCTCCTATCCAACAGGTTAAACGAGCTTCGCCTGGGGGTAAAGGAAATGTCGTTGATCCTTTTTCAGTTCCAGCCATAAATGATTACCTGATTGATTTCGATAAAGCATTTGAAAAGTATGATCCAAAATTGATAAGATCTTTTTATCATGACTCGTATGAATATCAAGATGCAGATTGGAGTCCGGTTTTATTGAATGAATTTAGGATTAGACGTGGATATAATCTAATTGATTATTTGCCTCAATTTTTTGGGGATGGTGATTGCGAAATAACTTCGAGAATTAAATCAGACTATAGATGGACGATCGCTGAACTACATAGAGATTTTATAAGAAGAGCAAAGAACTGGTCAAATGAAAGAGGTTCTCTTTTTAGGAATCAGGCACATGGCTCTCCGACTAATATATTAGATGTTTATGCTGAAGCAGATATACCTGAATGCGAAGTATTCGGAGCACCTAAACTCGATATAAAAGGATTAGTTAAGGACTCGAATTTTAAAAGAGAAGAATATGTCGATCCGATAGTTCTTAAATTCTCATCTTCGGCTGCTCATGTAACGGGAAAGAATTTGGTCGCATCAGAAACAGGTACATGGATTGCAGAACATTTTAGAGAATCGCTATCACAAGTAAAACCGGAAATTGACCTGTTATTTTTAGCTGGCATTAACCATGTTATGTATCATGGGATTGCCTATTCGCCAAAGGGAGAAGAATGGCCCGGTTGGTTGTTTTATGCATCGACAAATTTCGGACCTTCAAATTCAATCTGGAGAGATATTCCGGCTCTCAATAATTATGTTGCACGTACTCAATCAATTCTTCAGGAAGGGAAACCGGATAATGATCTGCTACTCTATTTTCCCATTTGGGATTTATGGCATTCAGATAAGGATGGATTAATTCCGCTTAGAATACACAATCCTGAAGAATGGTTATTTAATACTAATTTTTATAAAACCGCCCAGCAGATTCTAAATAAAGGCTATTCGGCAGATTATATTTCTGACGACCAGATTGAAAAATCAGATATTTTAAACGGAGATATTTTATCAGGCGGAAATAAATACAAAGCTATTGTTATTCCTTCCTGCCGATTTATTCCCGTAAAGACTCTCGAAAAACTTAATGTGTTTATTGAGAATGGTGGCAAAGTAATTTTTCTTCGTTCTATTCCTAATTTGATACCTGGTTTCGCCAATTATAAAAGCCGACAATTAGAACTTGATTCTATAATGTCTATAATTAATATTAACAGGGAAAATTATAAAAATGCTCTCTTCGTTAGCAATGATTTAGATCTACAGCTTGAGAAATCGGGGGCAATAAAAGAATACTTAGTAGAATGTAATGTTAATTATATACGTCGTTCAGTCGAAGACGGTAAATATTATTTCCTTGCAAATCAATCTACTAAAGATGTAAACGAATGGGTGAAAATTAATACTGATGCTGAATCTATTGTAATTATTGATCCTCTTACAAATAAATTCGGTTTAGGACGAACAAAGAAAAATAGGGATGGAACGGTCTCATTGTTTTTACAATTAGATTCTGGCTCTTCTTTAATTCTAAAAACAAAAAACCAAAAAATAAAATTAGATAGTTGGTTATATACTAAAGCGTCAGAGACTCCAATTGAAATTAAGGGTAAATGGAATGTTGATTTCATAGATGGAGCTCCCACCTTGCCTAAAAGTATATCAACCAATAGTCTTAAATCATGGACTTTGTTTGGGGATGAAGAACTAAATAGATTTGCCGGCACTGCTAAATATTCCATTAAATTTAAAAACCCGGATACAAGCATAAAAAATTGGGTTTTGGATTTAGGTAAGGTATGCGCAAGTGCCCGAATAAAAATTAATAATCATAATCTTGGAACTCTTTGGTCATTCCCATTCAAAATACAATTTGGTGATTTTTTATTAAAGGGTGAAAACTTACTCGAAATAGAAGTTACTAATCTCTCAGCAAATAGAATTATAGATTTGGATAAGCGTAAAGTTAATTGGAAAAAATTCTACGATATTAATTTTGTAAATATCAACTATAAAAAATTTGATTCTTCTGAATGGGAACTTGTCGATTCAGGGTTACTGGGTCCGGTTAATCTTTATCCGGCTGTACCTATAACTGATGAATATTCTTTCTTCGATTCCAATACAGATTCACTTCAGATAAAGTATTTGTTGAATCGATTAAAGAATCAATTTGATAAGAGAAGAATTGAATTTGATAATAGTTTAGCTTCTCCCCAGATACTTTTGGAAAGACAATCCAAGCTTAAAAAATGGTATAAGAATATCATAGGAGAATTACCACGGAAAACGCCATTCAATATAATAATAACAAGGAAAGAAGAATATGAAGATTATTCAATTGAGTGGGTTGCATTTGAAAGTCAGCCAAATCATCATGTAACAGGATTATTTTATTTACCCAAAAATTTAAAACCACCATATCCGTCTGTGTATATTCCTTGCGGGCATTCATTTAATGGTAAAGGGAGCGAAACTTATCAGAAAGCAGCACGATTATTTGCTCAAAATGGTTTCGCAGTTTTGCAAGCCGATCCTATTAGTCAAGGAGAACGGTTTCAATATTTAGATGAAAATGGGAAAACGATTACAGAAGAAAAAATGTTATTACATGAAATACTTGGCGAACAGCTTATGCTAACCGGTTCTAATACTTTAATTCATCAACTATGGGATAACATTAGGTGTATCGATTTTTTAGAAGCACATCCATTAATTGATAAAAATAGAATTGGAGCAGCAGGAAATTCTGGAGGGGGAACTCAAGTTACTTACTTAACAGCCTTTGATTCTCGAATTAAAGTAGCTGTCCCTTCATGTTATATTGCAACTACGGAGAAGAAATTTAATACAATTGGTTCACAAGATGGATGCCAACAGATTTGGGGCGAAGGTAAAATAGGCGCAGAAGAACAAGATTTTCTTTTTATGGCAGCACCTATACCGATTGCAATTCTTTCTGCAAAAGATGATTTCTTCAATATTGATGGGGCAAAAACAGCAGTAGGTGAACTTAGGAAAATCTATTCGGTACTCGGAGTGCCGGAAAAGATAACTCATATAGTTGCCGATGGTAAGCATGGTTGGCAAAAATCTTTAAGGGAAGCTTCCGTTCAATGGTTTAAAAAATGGTTTTTGAATGATGATTCTCCTGTTGTAGAATCTAATAATATCGGTTACTTTGAAAATGAAAAAGACTATACTGTTACTAAAACAGGACAAGTATTAACCTCATTTCCGAATGAATTAGCTATTAGCGATATTATTCGTAAACGCGTTGCTGAATCTGAAATTCGAAGAAAGGATTTTTTAGAAAATCATCCTCGTAAAGAAATTGAAGATAAAATTAAAGAACTAATAGGATTTGAAGCTCCATCTAAAAATACCAAATATAATAAGTTAGGCAGAATTGCAGATACGGAATATGAAATAGAAAAATATTTTTTACAGCGTGATTCAATTTGCAGGTTTTCTCTTCCTGCTCTATTAATATCTCCAATTAATAAATCGAACAAATTTAATGTTAGTATTGTTGTTGGCAATAATGACAATAAAGAATTATTTGAACAAAATAAATTTATTAAAACAGAGCTTGATAATGGAAATAGTGTATTAATTCTTGATATATCTAATACCGGTGAATTGAAGGGGAATCAAAAAGAAAAATATGATAACGAGGAATATTGGTTAGGCAAGCTTCCTCTTTACGAAGGTAAAACATTATTAACATACAGAACCGAAGATATAATAATCGGTAAAAATTTTATTGAAAAAATATTTGGAAACTCGGTTAATCGAATTAATATAATTGCTTCCGATAGAACGAAATTAGCATCTATTCATGCATCCTTTATTGATGGTAATATAGGTAATCTAATAATTACTGAACCGTTTCAAGATTTTGAAGAGATTGCAAAAGCTAATTATTCACCTGATAAAATTGGTGATATTATTCCCAATGTGCTTAACTACTATGAAATTTCCGAGCTGATAAAGAAAATGCCGAATACAAAAGTTACTATTATTAATAAACTTGAAGAATGATATTATGCGTTGCAAATTATAGAATTTCAATTCGGATTATACTAACATGAATTTACAAACCAGCATCCTAACAAAATATATTATTCTATTTCTATTTGTCGGTAATTTATATGCAGGAGGTAATAAGAGAATAATATATATCTCTCCATCCGGCTCTGATACTAATAGTGGCAGCATTGAATCCCCATTAGCTTCTATTAATAAAGCCAAAGAATTAATTCGTTCACTTAAATCAAATAGTCCCGAAACCCAATTTGTTGTCTATCTCCGTAACGGAATTTATAGAATTAATAACACAATTGATTTTAATGAAAAAGATTCCGGATTAAATAAATCAATCGTTTATAGCGCATATAAGAATGAAGAGGTTAGAATATCGGGTGGAATAATTATACAAAAAGCACGAATTAATAATAAGATTGATTCTTCTATCGCCAATCGATTTATAACAAGAGTTCGCGATAAGATTTTACAAATTGATTATTCCGCTCTCAATATAGATGAAGGTAAAATAAATCCACACGGATTTGGTCGTCCTTATTCAGTTTCACAAATGGAACTATTTAGCGGAAATAGAGCATATTCATTGGCGAGATACCCTAATAAAGGATTTGTACCATATACAAAAGTGATTGACGAAGGAGGTCTTCCTTTTCAAGGAGATTATTCTGATCGTGGTGGAATATTAGAATATGATATTTCCCGTCCTAAAAGATGGATACATGCAGACGAGCCGTGGATTTCAGGATATTTTCGGTATGGTTTTGCTGATGATGCGGTTGCTTTAGAAAAAATTGATACAGTGCAAAAACGTCTTTATACTAAGCAATCAACTTTCTATGGGTTTTCAATAGGAGAGATTTTCAATTCTTTTTATGCATTTAACCTTTTAGAAGAGATAGATCAACCGGGTGAGTATTATATCGACAAAAAAAAGAAACTAATTTATTTCTATCCTTTTGACAAAGAAAATATTTACGATATGACATTATCGATAGCCGAAGAACCTTTGATAGCTATTGAAAATTGCTCTAATATTACTTTTGAAAATTTAATTTTTGAATGCACTCGCGGTATGGCTATTTATTTGGAAGGGGGTGATAATGTTGCTATTAAGTCATCAACTTTTAGAAATATTGGAACGGTTGCAATATTGAATGGGAAAGGAATTAATCCTTCGAAAAATGTTCCGACATCAAGGGAAATTGGCAGTCTGAATGAATATATCTATGATAATGCTACTTTTAATCGTGATTGCGGTACAAACCATTTAATTGAGAATTGCGAAATATATAATACTGGAACAGGCGGGATTATCTTAGGGGGTGGAGACAGAATTTCACTTTCTAAAGGAAATAATAAAATCTCCAATTGTTCTATCTACAATTTTAATCGTCACGAAAAAACATATCGAGGGGCAATTAATATTGATGGTGTGGGGAATATAATTGAGTATTGTGAAATACATGATTGTCCCGGTGTGGCTATTTTATTACATGGGAATGAACATCTAATAGAGTATAACGTAATTTATGATGCAGCTACGGAGGGGCATGATATGGGGGCATTTTATTATGGCAGAAACCCCAGTGAACGAGGGAATATTTTGCGATATAATCTATTCCACCATATTGGTAATAAAGACGGAATGATTGTTGCAATTTATCATGATGATGGTGCTTGTGGTATGAATGTATTTGGAAATATTTTTTACAAAGCGGGAAGTGTAGCAGTTCAAATAGGTGGGGGAAATGATATCGTATATCAAAATAATATTTTTATAGATGTTCCTCTTGCATTCCACATTGACAATAGATTACAAAATTGGGCAAATGAATCAATGATTGGTAACAGTGGTGTTTTTCATAAAAGACTTAATGAGGTTGCGATTGACAAATCTCCATATATGGATCATTATCCCAATTTAGTTAATTATTGGAAAGATAATCTTGGAACTCCTAAAAGAAATATTGTTGAGAATAACATTTTTTGCAATGTTGGACAAATTCATAATGGTAATAGTGAATGGATTTCAATTGGTCAGAATTATTATACAGATTCATACAATATTTTCACAAATGTTGGTAAGCTTGATTTTTCGATTCTACAAAAATCTCAAGAATTTAAGGGTATTAAGAATTTTAATGAGCTCCCTTACAAAAAAATGGGCAGAATTAGAAAATAACCAACTTCCGTTTTTCTTCAGAATTGAATTAAAAGAGAGGTTCAAGAAATATGATAATGAAATATTTTGGGAGATTGTTAATAATTAAAAGTAGTCAACATTTAATAGTTCTCTGACTGTAATACTATATTAAATGATGACGGTTATTAATCTAGTTTTAGGTTGTGATCAAATATCGATTATTTACCTTTCTTGAATAGATCTTTTAACTAATTAATAAATCTCTAATACAAGTCTGTTCTTCTATCGCTCCAGTTTAATGTAGTGCCAATCAATCTACTTTGTTTTAGTACTTCAAGATCAACATCATGAACCACAACCGTTTCTATATTCGGCATACATTCTGCAGCAATTCCATCTCGTGCAAAGAAAAAGTCAGATGGTGTTAAAATTGCTGATTGCGCATATTGAATATCCATATTTTCTACTTCAGGAAGATTGCCAACGGTGCCTGCCATTGCAACAAAAACTTGATTCTCTATGCAACGTGCCTGAGCACAATATCTAACTCGCAAATATCCTTTTCTTTCATCAGTACAAAACGGTACAAAAATAATCTGGGCACCTTTTTCGGCTGCCATTCTACCAAGTTCAGGAAATTCAACATCATAGCAAATATTAATAGCGATCTTACCGCAATCAGTATCAAATACTTCTAATGAATTACCTGCTTCTACACCCCACCATTTTTTTTCGTTCGGTGTTATATGCAGCTTGTATTGTTTTCCTATTTCACCATTTCTTTTGAATAGGAAAGAAACATTATACAAATGGTCATCTTCATTAATAAAGTGAGAACCGCCAATTATATTGATATTATATTTTACTGCTAATTTGGTAAACATCTCTAAATATTGCCCGGTGTATTGAGAAAGTTCTCGAGCAGCTAATCCGGGACGTTTGGTCTCAAGAAATGATAGTAATTGAGTAGTAAGTAATTCCGGGAATAATATAAAATCACTCTTATATCCCGATGCTACATCAACAAAATATTCACATTGTGACGCAAATTCCTCAAAGCAATCTATTTTTCTCATTCCATATTGGATAACAGTTATTCTAACCGGTCTGGAATAAGTGTTCTTTTTATGTTGGTGTGGGGTAT